>ERZ772956.2465-NODE-2465-length-11704-cov-12.495751_pt1 | contig 11704 bp, 4 predicted proteins | sample MGYA00580683_ERZ772956 | MGnify/ENA primary metagenome ERZ772956 (study PRJEB29015, sample SAMEA2738077) | human oral metagenome | biome: human oral; feature: human-associated habitat; material: saliva | place: China | collected 2212 ...
TAGAGATTAAGGAGCCTAAGAAGAAAACAAGCTCGGTTTCTTTCGATTGGAGCTCTGTAATTGAGGAGAGCCATAAGAAACCTACTAAGAAAATCAGATCCCCTTGGGAGACAACTGGGATTGACGATGAGGAAGCTGAAGCCGTAACACAGTCGTTCACTTCAGTTAATAATGATTGGGATAGACACAAGCCTGCTGAGCTTGCACATAAGGCTGAGGAGCCTGATTCCCTCGAGGAAATTCTAAAGCGTGATTCCGCAGCTGCTCCGGCATCTGGTCACGGACGCACTATGAACTTCATCGAGGTCATGAAGCAGGAAAAAGAAGAACGAGAGAAGGCTGCGAAGGAAGCTGAAGAAGCATCCGTTTCGGCTGACTCTGATTTCAGTGAGTCCATTCTTCCTAATGAAGAAAGGGAGCACACTCAGGGATACACAGAACTCAAGGACGATATCGTTGCTGAACTGGAGAAGCAGGCAAGCGAGATGGATGAGAAGGAAGTTTCGCATAGACTAGATGCAGCTTCTGCGGATTTTGATGAGTATCTTAATGCTCGCCGCAAGTCGCACGAGGAAGTGTTCCAGGCAGAGCCACCACATAACTTCGTTGATGATATGGTTCATGTATCCGCGGCTGATACTAGGGACGAGTTTAAGCTTCCAGAAGATGAATTTGAGACAGAGCTTTCTGCATTTATCGGTAACCATGAGGACGCTGATAAGGAAGATGCTCATGCAGATAAATCAGACGATGATTTGTTTAATTTCGACGTTGATATTGAAGATACAGATGAGGACGAGGAGACTGTAAGCCAGTATCTTGACTATGTGAAGCCAAGTAGGGTTTCGCGTGCGCAGGAGCGTGCTGAAGCTGAGGAATTTGACCTCGATGATGATGACGATGATGAGCCAGAGACATTCTCGTATGACGAGCTTACAGAAGATAATAAAGAGCCAGAGACGGACTACGATCTCGAACCTGAAACTGAATCTACAGAAGAAGTAGATGATTTCGCATTCGGCGACGATGACATAGATGTTCCTTATGAGGAGCCTGTCAATTACTCTGAGCTATATATGGATGAAGAGACAGAAAAGCCTGAGAAGCCGGTGGCATCAGATACCGCTGAGGTAGTTGATTCGCATAAAGGCAGTGAGAAACCGGTTACAGAAGCAACCACAGAAGCTTCGGAAACACCTGTTGAGTCAAAGGCGCCAGCAGCTACAGAGGTTGCTGCGGAGCCAGTTTCAGAACCAGCTACAGGAACAGCTTCAAAGCCATCACTGGCAGAGCCAGTAGCCGTAGCACCAGAAACCGTAGAGGCAAGTTCGGCACCCGCTGAAAAGGTAGAGGATGCTGAATTGGCTGCTGCAAAGGCTATAGAAAATGAAATTGCAAATCTACAGAAGCGTCTAGAAGAGCTTCTCGGCAAAGATACTTCTGATACAGTTGAATTGCCAGCAAGAGACGTTGTTTCGGCCGAAGAGCTAGTACAGGAGCCTGCGCAGGAGAAGGCTGAGGCGAAAACTGAAGCAACTGCCACAAAGACGGGTGCTCGCTCTGATTTAACCAACTTAGAGGCAGAATTGGCTGCTTTAGGATTCGATACAATTGACGATGAGCCAGATGAAGAGGCTGTTATGCTTTTCTCTGCAGAAGATGTAGCAGATGCTAACGCTTCAGCAGTGGAAGAGGGTAATGAGGATTTAAATCAGGAAGAGGTTATGTCGATTGATGACCTCCAGAAGGATCTCTTTGGCACGGACGTTGATGATGCAGGAATGGAAGCAACTCGCAAGATAGATAAGTTCTATACTCTCTATCGTAAGAATGAAGAGTTCCAGCAGCTTCTAGATGAGGAGTATAAGAAACTGCAGGAAGGCAGTGCCGACTATACGCTCATGGATGATGTGCTAGCTGATTATCAGGATGAGGAAGAGGCTGAGGAAACTCCAGTTGAAGCCCATCATGAGACAGTCGAAGCTGCAGTTAAGGCTGAGTCGGCTAAGCTCGAAGCGGCAAAGAAGGATGCAGGATCAGAACTCAGTAATAGCGCTAATGTTACTGAACCTATTACTGCTGCGACAACTCTAGTTAGTTCGCCAGCTCAGGCTGCAGTTAATACGGCAAGTAAGGCAAGCAGTGTAGCACCGTCTGTAGTCGACGATGACGATGAAGAGTCGCGCAAAGGCGGAGTTCTAACGGTAATTGCGGTCATCGTAGCAATCTTGCTAGTTCTGTTATTGGTAGTGATACTGATACTTAACTTTGCTCCGGACAGCAGTGTTGCGCAGAGAATCAGCGAAGTGATTGGAAAGTTTACGAATTTCGCATCGCTGGGTGATAATTCTGAATTGCTACTATAAGGGTGATTTATACGTATATGCAGCGGCAGGCTTGATGGCTACCGCTGCATTATGTGGTTTTTGGAGAAATTATGGCTAAGGATAAGAAAAAAGGAAAAGTTACATACACATTTAATGGTGAAGGTAAGCGACGGAATGTCTTTGGAAAGCTACTTGTTATAGCAATTTTTGTGATAGTTATAGTCGGTAGAAGCGTCGGCTTCCTCACAGACTGGATGTGGTTTAGAGAACTTGGTTTTACCAGAGTATTTTGGACGCAGCTTGCAACAGAGCTAAAGCTCGGAGTTGTAATATTCTTGATTTCCGGTCTTTTGGTGCGAGTTTATCTAAACAGCCTTAGAAAGGGATATTTTAGTAAGATAGAATCGCACGAAATTCCGGATATGCACAAGCTAAACGTGTTATCTTGGGTGCTATCTGTGATTTTCGGAGTTGTGGCAGCGTTTGTATCGGCTACGAGCACGTGGCAATCATTTCTCATGTTTGCGAACTCCTCAAAGTTCGGACTAAAGGATCCGATTTTTGGACTAGATATTTCCTTCTATGTATTTAAGCTCGAGTTTTTAACTAAACTTAATTCAATTGCGATATTCGTGATTGTCGGAGTGGTTATCGTAACGTTAATTTACTATGCCGTTTTGCTTTCGGTAAGGAAACCAGATATTTTCGACAAGAAGGATGTCTTTGAAGATCTTGAAGCAGATGATGCAGAGAAAGAGGCACAGGCAGGAGATGAAACTTCGGCAGATGATGAAGTTAGGAAAGGACGTCCCGATAATAGTATTCCGTTCGGCAAGAGAGATCCTGTAGATGATGTTGCGAGAGTCATAAAAGGATTTAGTGACAAAGCAAAGGAACAAGCTAAGAAGCGCAGAGAAAATAAACGCGAAATCAATAGATCAAATGTGGACCATCTATTTAGCCTAGCATCTGGGAAGGCTATGATTTTGGGCGTTGTTTTCTACGTTATGCTAGGCATTCACTTCGTGCTAAAGCAGTTTACTCTCCTACATGCACATACTGGAACAGTATACGGTGCTGGATTTACAGATATTGCAATTACGCAAAAGGTATATCTTCTAGTCATGATTTTAGCTGTAGTCGGAGCGATTACCCTGGTAAGACACGTTCATAAGAAGGAATATCTTAAGCTCGCTAGAGTTCCGATGCTCATAATAGGAGTGCTTTTCCTCGGAACGATTCTTAAGGTTGGTGTTCAGAGCCTGATAGTTGCTCCAGATGAAATCAACAAAGAAAGTAAATACATCAAGAAAAACATCCAATATACGAATCATGCGTACGGCCTAGACAAGGTTATGGTCGATTCTTTTGCAGCACAGAACAATCTGACAGCTGCAGATATAGCTAGTAACAAACCAACAATCAGTAACATCAGAATCAACGACTATGAGCCTGTAAAGGACTACTACAATCAAACACAGAGTATTCGTCAGTACTACGATTTCAAGGATGTAGATGTAGATAGATATGATATAAATGGCTCTGAGACCCAGGTGTATCTATCGGCACGTGAGATTAACGAAGCCAAGATCAGTGATACATGGATTAATAAGCATTTGAAATACACTCATGGTTATGGAGTTGCGCTATCCAAGGTTAATTCCGTAACCGCAAGCGGACAACCGGATGTGCTCGTTAAGAATATTCCGCCTGAGTCAAATATTCCTGAAATAAAGATAAAGAGACCTGAGATTTATTTCGGTGAGCTCACGAACAACTATATTATCGTCAATGGGGATGAGCAGGAATTCGATTACCCTGATGGGAACAACAACAAGTATACCAAGTACAAGGGCAAGGCAGGTATAAAGCTCGGAATTGTAAGCAGACTGCTGTTTTCAATCAGAGAGGGAAGCATGCAGATGCTCGTATCGAGAAATATCAACTCAGATTCGAGGATAATCATTAACAGAAATATCATCGAGAGGGTCAATAAGATTTTGCCGTACCTCGAGTATGAGAAGGACCCTTACATGACCATCGTGGATGGAAAGCTGTATTGGGTTATCGATGCGTATACGACTAGCAGCAACTATCCGTATTCTGAGCCTTATTCGGGTCAGATTGGGACGACGAACTATATCAGAAACTCAATCAAGGTGGTTGTAGATGCTTATAATGGGGATGTAAATTACTACGCTGTAGATGATAAGGATCCGATTGCGAAGACGTATGCGAAGATATATCCGACGCTGTTCAAGGGTAAGGATAAGATTCCGGCGGGATTAAAGAAGCATTTCAAGTATCCATCGACGCTCCTCAATATTCAGGCGGGTGCTTACACCAAGTATCATATGAATGAAGTCAAGGTCTTCTATCAGAAGGAAGATCTCTGGGACATTGCAAATCAAATATACGGTACAAAAGAGAGACCGATGAGTTCGAGCTTCTTCATATTCAATCTGCCGGGAGAGAAGCGTGAAGAGTTTATAAATATGATTCCGTTCACTCCTAAGTCGAAGCAGAACATGACAGCCATCATGATGGCGAGAAATGATGGGGACGAATACGGTAAGCTCGTGGTGTATAAGTTCCCTAAGAACAAGACGGTGTACGGACCAATGCAGGTTGAAGCGCAGATAGATCAGAATTCTGAGATTGCCAAGGAGTTCTCGCTATGGAATTCATCAGGGACTACGTATAAACGTGGAGACATGTTTATAATTCCTGTAAATAATTCTATAATGTACGTAGAGCCGGTATATCTCGAGGCTTCAAACCAAGCGATTCCTGAGGTTAAGAGGGTAATAGTCGCTTATGGGGACAAGATAGCATATGCATCTACACTGGATGAGGCGCTTGAGAACTTATTTGGGGATGGCGCAGGGAATTCAGGTAGTGTCAGCAGCAATTCATCAGGCGGCTCTAGTGGAGCTAGTGGCTCCAGCAACCAGAAAGAGCTGATTGGCAAGGCTAAGGAAGCGTATGATAATGCTGTTAAAGCCCAGAAGAATGGGGACTGGAAGGCATATGGTGAGTACCTAGACGAGCTGTCTGGATATCTCGATCAGCTTGCTGGATAGGAAATTGAGCCTAAATTACTTTTTACTTTGCGAGATAAGGAGATGTTATGATAAATTTCGATTTGGAAAAGATGCTCTTTACAATTCCTGCTGAAGAGCATGGAATTGAAGAGGTAGCGAAGGTGCTTCGTGCACATCCAGAGGTTAAGTTCGTGTCATTTGCGGGCGTGGACCTTGGTGGACATTTTACGGATGAGAAAATTCCTATCAAGACATTCATCGATGATATGGAGAAGCTGCTCGAAAACGGTGTTCAGACCGACGGATCCAGCGTAGCGTTACCTGAGATTGCAAACCTTGCGAATGCTAGAGTTGATATACTTCCAGATAAGGATGCGAATTGGTACGTCGAGTATAATTTCAGCAACATGGATTTTGCGACCGGCTTGCCAGTCGGTACACTGAGGATTCCATCATTCTTAAGACACAACAATGATAGAATGGTTGGATCGAGAATTTTCTGCAAGGATTCTATACGCAAGTTCAAGACAAGACTCATGGAGATGCTGAAACAGTACCCATATGTAGTCGAGTACCTAGACGGCATTAATTCGATAGACGATATTGAAGAGATTAACCTAACTAGTGCAACTGAGCTCGAGTTCTGGGTAAAAACTCCGGATGACAAAGCGGACAGAGATCAGCTTTCCACCTCGCAGGAGCTTAAGGAGCAGTACTGGAAGAGGACTATAGGACCTGTAAATACAGCTCTTGAACAGACGCTCGAGATACTTGACCGCTATGGCTTCGGTGTCGAGATGGGACACAAGGAAGTAGGCGGGGTAAGAGCTAAGATGGGCAACTCCGGTAGCTATGATCATATCATGGAGCAGCTTGAAATCGACTGGAAGTATTCATCGCCAGTGCAGGCTGGGGATAATGAAGGTCAGATCAAGCATATAGTGAGGGATGTATTTAGAGCTAACAACCTGGAGGTAACATTCCTTGCAAAACCTATGCCAGGCGTTGCAGGCAGCGGAGAGCATACTCATCTCGGTGTATCTGCAAAGCTTAAGTCGGGAAGGGTCGTAAATCTATTTGAGTCAAAGGATAGAATGAACGAATACATGAGCCCGGTTGGATTCGGAGCGCTCATGGGAATTTTAAATAACTACGAGCTTTTAAACCCTTTCGTGGCACAGACGCATGATGCATTTAGAAGGCTAAAGCCAGGATACGAGGCTCCGGTCTGCATCGTAACCTCGCTGGGTAAGGACTGCGTAACACCTTCTAGAAATAGAACTGTTTTAATAGGACTAGTTAGAGATCAGAACAACCCTATGGCTACAAGATTTGAGCTCAGATCACCAAACCCTCATAGCAACACTTATCTGGTTGTGGGAGCGTCGTTCATGCTCATGCTAGACGGAATTGAAGCAGTGCTCTCTAATGGCAAGACACCAGAAGAGCTCGCAGTATCAATCTCTAAGAAAGCTGGAGAAAAGGACTTCTATCTCGCAAAGGACCGTGAATATAGGAGCGAGCTCAACGTTTTCGAATGCTTCACGAAGAGAGAGAGAGAAAAGCTGTTCGGAAAAGCCCCGGCTACAGTCTGGGAGAATTTGAAAGCTTTTGACACACACGAAGATGAACTCGCTAAGCTTACAGGCGGAGATGAGACGGCTAAGGATGTGATCATGTCATACCGTGCACAGATGTCGATGAAGTGGGTTATGGAGTTCCGCGATAGGATTTTGCCTAACTCAATGGATTTTGTCAGAAACTGCAAGAAGAGACATAATGAGCTCGAAGCGACTGATTATGATATAATGAACTGGAGAAGGGTCAACAGCCTGCGCATTGCGCTAGGAAAGGACTCCATCGATAGCAAATCGATTTTGACGCTTGCGAGAGAGGCGATTGATTCTGCAGATTTCGATGCGGCATCTAGATATGAGCTGCTTATTCAGGAGAAGATTGAGGAGCTTAGAGGTGCATACAGCACTTATATTAAGAACTTATTTTAATAGATTTAGGAAGATACGATAATATGGGGGTTAAGAAATGCTTGACGTCAAAAGAGTGAGAGAAAACTTCGAGAGCGTTAAAGCCGATGTGGAAAGACGTGGAAAAGGTGACTTTGGCATCGACAACGTGTTAAAGTTTGATACCAAGAGAAGGGAGCTTCTTGCGGAAGTTGAACAGCTTAAAAACAAGCAGAATACAGTATCGCGTGAAGTGCCAAAGCTCAAGAAGGAAGGTAAGGATACTTCAGTTCTATTTGCAGAGATGAAGGAGTTAAGTGCAGAGATTAAATCCTTAGATGCAGAGGTTAGCGAAGTGGAAGAGGAACTCAGAAAGGCGCTACTCTACGTCCCTAATACACCTCACCCAGATGTTCCAAGCGGAGAGGATGATAGCGAGAATCTCGAGCTTCGTAAGTTCGGGGAGCCGACTTCCTTCACATTTGAGCCAAAGGCACACTGGGATATCGGAGAAGCTCTAGACATACTGGATTTTGAGCGCGCTTCCAAGATTTCTGGCTCTCGTTTCACAGTGTACAAGGGTATAGGTGCAAGACTCGAGAGAGCTGTGATAAACTTCATGCTCGACCTCCACACGGAAGAACAGGGCTATACTGAAATTTTGCCACCTTTCATGGCTAACCGCGATGCTATGACCGGGACGGGTCAGTTACCTAAATTCGAGGACGACATGTTCTATGTGCCTGCGAAGGATTTCTTCCTGATTCCGACAGCAGAAGTTCCGGTTACTAATCTCCGTTCCAATGAGATTATCGAGCCAGAGGAAATGCCTGTTTATTACACGGCATATACGCCATGCTTCCGCAAAGAAGCGGGGTCAGCTGGACGCGATACTAGAGGGCTGATCAGACAGCACCAGTTCAATAAGGTTGAGATGGTTAAACTCGCGTATCCAGAGAATTCATATGAAGAACTAGAGAAGCTCACACATGATGCAGAGGAAGTACTACAGAAGCTAGGTATTCCTTACAGAGTCGTTAGACTATGCTCTGGGGATCTCGGATTCTCAGCAGCGATGACATACGATATCGAGGTGTGGATGCCAAGCTACGGCCGTTATGTTGAAATTTCAAGCTGCTCAAACTTTGAAGATTATCAGGCTAGAAGAGCTAATATAAGGTTCAGAAGAGAGAAGAAGGCAAAGCCTGAATTCGTACACACGCTGAACGGATCTGGTCTAGCAGTAGGCAGAACTGTAGCTGCTATCCTTGAAAACTTCCAGCAGGAAGATGGAACTGTTGTAGTGCCAGAAGCACTAAGACCTTACGTCGGAAGAGACGTGATTAAGTAAGATAAATTAACCAATCGAGAGTTAGATTGGAAAACGAGCGGAGCTCATTATATATGATGCGGCAAAAGCACAAGGAACTAGATGGCCAGGTAAGGTCGCAATCAGTTCGTTGTGCTTTTTTACTAGAGTAAGGCAGTTACACCTCAGCTGCCATCTGAGACGGAGGATACCGAAAAATGAAAGATAGAGTCAGCTTGACCGACTTCCTTATGTATCATAAGGAGACTCACCCAATTTCGTTTCATATGCCCGGCCACAAAGGGAGAAGCACGCTCTATGGGATATACGGCTTCGGAGATTTCATCAAAAACGTAGTGGGAAACGATATAACGGAAATTCCTGGAGCTGATGCGCTGCAGCAGCCACGAGAAAGAATTAAGGATATTATGGAAGGTTACGCCGGACTCTACGGGGCAAAGCATACAGAGCTCCTTGTAAATGGCAGCAGTGCCGGGCTCATGGCCTCGATATTAGGTAGTGTTCCAAGAGGAGGTAAGCTCCTTATGGGAAGGAACTCTCATAGATCTGTATATGGAGCACTCAGACTTGGCGGGATAGACCCTGTCTACATAATGCCTGAGATAGATGATGAAACTGGGCTTCAGCTCGGATTAGACCCGAACAAAATTGAGGCAGCCCTGATCAAAGATCCTGACATCAAAGCCGTGCTGGTGACGAGCCCGAACTACTACGGGGTACTATCAGATATCGAGCGGATTGCCAGCGTCGTTCACCTGCACGGCAGGATTCTGATTGTCGATCAGGCGCACGGTGCGCACCTTAAATTCTTTGACTACCTGCGAAGTGAAGATGGGCTCCCGCACCGTGCGGCAGAGAATTGCGGAGCCGACATTGTGGTGGACAGCACGCACAAGACGCTGCTGTCATTTACGGGCTCCGCAATTCTCAACATCTGCACCGAGAGGCCAGATGTTTCTCGGATTAGCGAGCTCCTCCGTATGCTGCAGACTACGAGTCCGAGCTATCTGCTGATGGGCAGCCTCGATATCAATCAGCAGATACTCAGGATGGATGGTTACAATCTCATCAAGAACTGGGATGCAGACATCAAATACTTCTATGAGGAGGCTGCCCAGATCGCCGGCCTCGGGCTCATCGATCGCATCGACCTTGATGAAACCAAGGTCAGCATCACAATGTCAGCCCTCGGCCTCAGCGGCCCTGAACTGGCGGAGGAGCTCGAGAAGAGAAACATCTGGGTGGAACTCACGCATGGCGATTATGTTATGTTAATGACTGGGATCGGGAACGAGAGAGGCGATTATGAAGATGTGCTTAGCGCCCTGCGTGACCTCTCGGCGTACCATGGCGGCAGAATCCAAGATATGGAATCGGAAAGCTCTGCCTCTAAAACCGAGTCTGCCGCCCAGAACGCGGCGCAGAAGCAAGCTAAAAACGAAGCGCAGGCGGCGAACAAGAATGCATCACAGCTGGTAGACAAGATTGCAGAACTGAGAACTCCATCATCAGATTCAGCACTTATAGAGCGGCTAGAGCAGCGCAAAATCCCCGACACCTATGAAGAGATTCCTTTATATAGTGCCGAGGGAAGAGTTCTCTACGAATCCATCATCCCTTATCCTCCTGGAACTCCCATCGCATGCCCTGGGGAGGTGCTTAATAAATCGGTTATCTTGTACGTCCGAGACCAACTAGTAGCACAACATGTGGTTCTAGGGGTAGATGAAGAAGGACTAGTTAAAGTTGAAAGCGATTGTGTACTTTTCAAGGAAATTTGAGGTGACTTATAGGGAATTTTGATGTATAATTTTTCTCATGCAATGGATATTATTTGTACGAATCTAAGAAAGGAAGGGTTCTTAAGGATGAGCCAAGGTAAACGTTTACCAAGCATTTTGGTTAAGCATCACAAGAATACTGCAGGTCGTGAGACCGAAGTGATGCCAATTCCAGATGTGGTTGAAATCTGCATGTCGCAGAGTATTGGTGCTCCTTGTCAGCCTCTCGTAGCAAAGGGCGACTATGTCAAAGTCGGTCAGAAGATCGGTGACACAGAAGCTTTCGTTAGTGCTCCTATTCATTCCAGCGTATCTGGAACAGTTACTGATATCACATCAGTACGTTCCTCGATGGGCGGGATGGAGACACATATCGTTATTGAGACTGATAAGAAGCAGGAAATCAGTGAAGAAGTTCAGATTCCTCACATTGAGAGTCATGCTGATTTCGTCAAGGCAGTAAGAGCTAGTGGTATGGTTGGATTAGGAGGTGCTTCATTCCCAACGAGCATCAAGATGGATCCAAAGAATCTAGACGAATGTACTACCCTGGTTATCAACGGTGCTGAGTGTGAGCCATTCATCACAGGCGATAACAGAATTATGGTAGAGGATGGACAGGATATTCTCGACGGTATGCTTCTAACTATGAAGTATTTGAACCTAGAGAAAGGTATTATCGGAGTCGAGGAGAACAAGCCTGACGCTATCGAAAATTTAAACAGACTGATTCAGCAGAACGGCATCGATAACATCGAGGTGTTCAAGCTGCAGTCGAGATACCCTAAGGGAGCTGAGCGTGTGCTCGTATATGAGACCACCGGTAAGGTTATGAATGCTGGTGTTCTTCCTGCACAGCTTGGTGTAATTCTATGTAATGTTTCAACAATCGGAATTTTGGGACAGTACTTCAGAACAGGCATGCCTCTCGTTCAGAGAAGAATCACCGTTGATGGAGATGCTGTTGCTGAGCCTAAGAACGTATTCGTTCCAATCGGAACACGCATCGCTGATGTAGTTGCATTTTGCGGTGGATACAAGCAGGAGCCTAAGAAGATCGTAATGGGTGGACCTATGATGGGTCGTGCAACTCATTCAGATGAGACTCCAACTGTTAAGAATACTGGTTCGCTCCTATGCTTCGGCAAGGAGACAGCTACTGTAAAGACCGAGACTGGATGTATCAACTGTGGTCGTTGTCATCACGGATGTCCATTCAAGCTCGTTCCTATGCTCTACGCAGATTTCTACGAGAGAC
>ERZ772956.2473-NODE-2473-length-11682-cov-3.584158_pt1 | contig 11682 bp, 8 predicted proteins | sample MGYA00580683_ERZ772956 | MGnify/ENA primary metagenome ERZ772956 (study PRJEB29015, sample SAMEA2738077) | human oral metagenome | biome: human oral; feature: human-associated habitat; material: saliva | place: China | collected 2212 ...
TTCTACGAGGTCAATATGGTCCATGTCAATTCCCTGATCCAACACGCCTATCTTGATATTTCGTCCAGTGGCATAATTCCATGCGGCGCACGCTGAAATATCCATATCCGCGTAGTTGGAATTATACAGCCCCCATTGGCTTCCGACCAACGGGTCATAGGAACAATACAGGTCATTTGAAGAGAAATCCGCGACGGATGACGCGAACAGCCCCGTCTCATACAATTCATTTGCCACCTCCAGGGATGTTTTTCCCGTGTTGGGTGTTATGGAAAGAATATACCACCGTGGCATGAATTTGTCCTGTTCCGTAATGACAAGGTTGTATTCCACCGCTTTTTCCCGCAACAAAGGATAGTCTGATTCTTTCTTCAATTCCACATTTAGGTAATTGGTCAAAACCAATTCATCCCCATACTCGTTCTTATAGCATGGAAGTACCATGGCATTGTCTGCCTCTGCCGCTTCTTCCATGGTCTTCAACAGCGATGGCAGACCTTCATTTCCCCTGCCGGCTTCATATACGGTTATGTCGTATATGTTGTCTTTAATGGTTTGGGAGACTTTAAACCTTGAAGATTCTTTTGCAGGTTGGAAACTTGCCCCCATTTTATTACCTTTTTTATCCTTTACTACGCAGACTTTTCGCGCATTTTCCGCAATATAAATTTTATTGCCATTGAAGTAATAATATGCCGATTGGGAAATGGCTTTTGCGGCAGTGATTGACACCAGTGCCATGAATAATAAAATCCTTTTCATCATATTCTAAATTTAAGAATTAAGACTGTCTGTTATATAAAAATCCTCCGTATTTATATTCTGCCCATGCAAACAAGCTGTGATCCTGCCGGAACTAAGGCATGCCGCATGGACAGAATGTCAACTGCCTGTTACAGGCGTACTACCGTCAAATGACGACTTTATATGATTTCCCGTCAATGGAAACAACATAAATACCGTTTGACGTCAGGTTCAAAACGAAATTCCGTGAAGTAACAATATGGTCGGTAACTTTCTTTCCGTCCGTTGAATAAATACATACCGTCGCGCCTATCGGTGCATCTATTATCGTTATTTTTCTGTCTGACGCTTTGATTTCCATCTTGCCGTTAGACACACCGCCGAGTCCTGTGCCGATGTTCACATCGAAACTGTTCTTGGCATTTACCGACACATTGCCGTCAGCTGAGATTACCGTACCCTCGGGAATCACGATACTGCAGCCTTTTTCGGGGACTCTCAACCCGCCGAAATCACAGGAAACAATCCATCGGCCCCACCTGCCATCCTCATCTTCGGACAGCGTGGGCGTGACCTCCTTGATCAGTTTGTTGTCGGTGTCGAACAATTGAATTTTGGGGTCTGACGAGAGCATGACGGCCTGCCTGTAGTAAAAGCGCACCTCGCCGAGCACGTCAATGCCGTGATTGTCAAAGAGGCTGCACCATACATAGGTTATCGGCTCTATCGGCTTTGTATATCCACCGATGAATTCCACTCTCGTCTCTTCATTGGTGATGTCCGTCCGAAATCTGGGACTCAGACTACCTTCGGGCATCACGAGGGAGTAGTTGACGCCTTTCTCAAAATTCATCTTCATCCCGAAGTCGGCATATGCCTGCCCCAGGTTCCAGTCCCAGCCCACATGCGCATCGAATGTCCTTACGGGCACGCCCTCGCGGTACAGGGTCATGGTGGGGCTGCCCACCGGCTCCGTCTCAGTCCCGTAGTAGAACCAGATATGCTCTTCGGTTTCTACCGAAGAACCACTTTTCACCGAGCAGTCAGTACTTATGATCTTTTCGGGGACTTCAAAATCAAATTTCAGGTCTCCATTTTTTACGTCGGGCGCGCTCTTCAGGAAGATTGCCCCTGCTGGAATTTCCAACTTGTAGGAATTGCCCTTGGGAAGGACAAGTTTTTCGAAAGTGACAAGCACGATGCCTTTCTCCATATAAGTATCGGAGGTAATCACACCGGTTGCCATTGTCTTGTCTCCGCAGGTTATGGTCGCCTTGGCGTCTTTGGATATGTCAACATGAGCCGTAAATTCCATGTGAACCTGATTTATAGGTTCATAGACAAGCTTATTCTCAATGCTGCACTCCTGTGGTACCAAGGTTGCAACCTCGTTGGCGTAAGCGGATATTGCGGACATGCAGAGTCCGACAATACCGAGGAATAAATGCTTTTTCATATTAAGCTCCTTTCTTTAAATTTATTTGTTAATATTAAGGTCTGAACATACAATATGGGAAAGTATGTAACAGACCGTAAAATCAGCGACGAGGTGTATTCACAACGGCTTTATAGGCATCTATCAATCCATAGCCGTAATGTTCGTTCCAGCTTCCGAATGCCTTGTTGGTGTCGTATGCGTATGTCCCGATTTTCTTCGCATTCTTTGCGATGATTTCCCTAACCTTATAAGCAGAAAGTTGGGGATTGCGTTCAAGTATCAAGGCAGCCAATCCTGCCACGTGCGGAGCCGCCATGGACGTTCCTCCCATATATGTAATTGCATTTCCGGGTACTGTTGACAGAATATAAGTGCCCGGAGCCGTAACGAACATGTTCGACCCGTAGGCAGAGGTTGTCGAAAGCGTCCCGTCCTGTTTCATATTTGCAACGGCTATCACTTCCGGACGATAGTCTCCGGGGAAGGAGATAGGACCGCTTGTGTTGCCTGCCGACTTCACAAACACGCATCCTCGACCTTCTCGACCTCTTGACAGAGCCAAGTCGATTGCCTCCTTGACTATATCTTTATCGGAACACCACCATGAGCAAGAGATGATATCAGCACCATGCTGCCAAGCCCAATTTATTCCATTCGCCAGATTGCTTTCCAATTCTGTTGAACCAGACAGGGTGTTGCTGACAGACATTAAGGTGGCATCCGGGGCTACTCCTGCCACCTGTATCCCGTTATTCCTTACAGCTGCTGCAATTCCTGCACAATGTGTACCATGGGCACCATAAACCTTGCTGGGAGAGCTTTTTGTTTCCGTATCATAACTCAAACTGCTGATATTGTCAGCCAGATCCTGATGGGCAAGATCTATACCTTGATCGACGATGGCAATTGTGATGCCGCGCCCTGTTGAATATCCCCATGCCCGGCTGACAGAAATATCCATCCCTTCATATGCCGAGTTGTACAGTCCCCATTGATTGAGGACGTTCGGATCATAGGAAATTTCGAGGGCATCGAAAGAGAAGCCCGGCGAGGAAGATGCAAACTTTCCGGATTCATATATCGAGTTTGCCACCACTACTGCATCTCTTCCAGAGGTTTCCGATACCCTCATGCTATACCATAGTGGCATAAAGGGATTCTGCCCTATAATTTCACAGTCGTATTGTCTTGCAGTACTTTGCAAAACTGGATAATCTTTTTCCGATTTCAGCTTTACATCGATATATCCTGTCGGGATAAGTTCCTTTCCATCCTCCGTTATGAAACAAGACTGTATGGAGACAGGATTGGAGCCAGAAGCGTATGCAAGCGATTTGACTGTTTGGGCTGTCATAGAAGACCTAACCTTATAAACTTCTATTTTGCTTCTGCTGTCTGAAATATTCTTTTCAAATTGCAGATTACAATTGTTGACACTCGCATTGCCGGCGAGAGGGGAGATTACTACAATTTTGGAAGCATTTTCCGTCAGATGAATCCGTTTCCCATCATAATAATAAAATGCATCCTGAGCATAGGCCACTATATTCACAGCCAATGCGAACAAAAGAAATATGATTGTCTTTTTCATTGCAAATACTATTTAATGATTATTTTCTGTGTATAAATTGATTTGCCCTTCTTTGTCAAAGTGCAAATATATATGCCTTTTGAAAATTGAGGCACATCGATGTTCTTTGCCGTCACGGACGAGGAGAGAACTTTCTGTCCGTATATATTGAGAATGTCAATGTGGTCGCAGTTCTCGATGGAACTCAACTCTATCGAGCCGTCACGGTATGCCATGCGAATGTTCCGCCTGTATGTGATGTCGTCAATCCCGGTTTCTCTGGGATTGATAACGGGACGAATGGGATAACCAAGTGTTCTTATACTTGAAGTCCTACTTGGTCCTCCTGAACCAAAAGAAAGATCCATTGCTGAAGAAATATGATCATCCGGTGCACCTTTTACCTTTTCAATAACACCTGTCCAATAAACGCCTTTCCAATTTTGGAAATGATACGTTTTTCCTTGATTTGTATCGGCATATCCTGCAGCGGGAAGAAAAAGGGTGTTTTCATTTGCGCCATGGTGAAAACGAATGCCCCAAATACCGTCCACTTCTTCCCATTTGTTCCAGCAAAGTCTCACGAGTTCTCCAATCTCTTCATATGTAGGCAGGCGCCACCGCCCGCCCCATTTTACCCTTGCTGCATCGTATTCCGTCCCGCAGATGTTTTCTCCGATATTCGTGCATAACATATAATAGGCAACTCCGGGAATCTCTTTATATCCTTCAAAGAATTTGTAATTCTCATTAGTATATTCCTCTTTAGGCTCTGTCTCTCCCCATGCAAAGTAGTCTCCGAAATCTATGGAAGACTCGGCTCCGATGTTGCAGGTTGCCCACAAAGTACCGCTGGGCAATCCCATATCTATATACTCGTGTCCGTCTATGACGTTTGTCTGCGCATGGGAAACAGAAACGAGCATGATGCTTAATATGGAGGTAAAAAGATATCTCATATCATATGAATTTTATAAGAAGTAGGTCTTGGCTGAAATCAGCCAATCCTACTCCTTGGTCTATAATTTACTTGACGAAAATCTTTTTCGTTTCCATACCATTCTCATATGTGACAGAGAACGCATAAACACCGCCGTTCTTTATGTTCAGAGAACTCAAAGAAAGTGTGGCGGAAAGAGCATTCACTTTTACCGAACTTAGTTTGACACCGGACATGTCATACACTTCCACTTTGCTTATCTTCCTTCCTGATGAAATCGTTATGTCTGACATTAGATTGGCAGGATACGGAGTAATGGAAAGTTGAGAGTCCCGTTCAATCTTTGAAACGTCCGTCGTGCCGTCATGTTTTGCCTGTGCCGGAGCAAGGAAAGCGGATACATTCGCTTCGCTTCTTACACGCGCAAGGATATTGCACTTTGACTCTGGCTTATATGAACTATAATTTGCTACATGTATGCCTTTTGTCTTGACGAAATATTTCTGGCTGATGTATGAATCCCTATTGCTTAGGTTATACTGGTTGAGCTTTGCATAAGGACCGTCATCGTTAAAACCAACTACATTTTTAGCAGAATATCCTTCTATGAAGAGCATGGGGTCATCGGTGCCAGGAGTATTGCAATTCGTCATAGTCGCATACTCGTTACCGTCCGCTGGTATTTCACACTCACAATTTGAAAAATATATCGGAGTATTCTCATAGAAGTAATTGCCATTGACATTCAAGTCCGCCACACTCAGCACTCCATTGCCGGCACTCCGCAGTTTTATCAGATACATTCCTGTTTTTGGTATCTTGACTTTCAGTGTCGCGATTTGATTATTAGGGTTATTCAGAGCCTTTTCCGAGAGATATCCCCAATTGAGCCCCTGCATCTCTTCCGATGTAGCAGGAGTGTAAAAAAGTTGTGGTTTCATATCTCCAATTGGAATTGTGGGGAAAAGACCCTCTTGAGGGGAATTAGCGGGGAAAAGTATTTGTTTCCCATAATAGACCATATCTATTTTATGAGCTATTCTACTTGTGGAAGTTATAAAAATCTCTTGACCTTTCGTGAAAGAGAATGTCCGATAGAAAGAATATTTCAACGGCACATGTGTAAAATACTTAATGCCCGCAGCATCACGTGAATCACTTTCCGTCATTTCCGCCATGCTTACATCTGGAGTGCCATCTGATGAGACGGCTTTTCGCAGGTATGAGTTAAAACCGGCGGACTGAAATCTCGTTGCCATCATGTTCCGTGATATTTTGACGGACTCTACGTTTGGCACTTCGGGGGCATTGGTTGCAATTGATATTGTGTTAATGCCGTTTTTAAGTTGCAGGGCAGGTTTCGCTTCAACGGAAGCAGACTGCCAGTTCCCAACGGTTGGCTTAACCGAACCGGAAAGCGTGCCGTTCACATACACCTTGAATGTGCTGAATTTCCCGTTGGCATACCTTGTCGGCTGAAGCCAAAAATTAACGTAATAATCACCTGCTTCAAATGTCTGAACCTCAAAGTTTTTGTAATTCAGCACGTTGTCTGTTGTTTCATACACGCTCTTGACTTCCAGGACATTGTTTGAGGTTAAAGACTTGGTCTCGTTCCCCTGTGCATTTGCATGTTGTACAGGAAAAGTCGTTGTTAATGCACAGAATACTGTCATGAATAAAATTTTTCTCATGTCTTAAAACTTTTATTATTAATTTTATGGGATACTGACAATTTCATATCATTCAAAATGATAGATTGTACAGAAATTTTGCTGTCAACAAATATGAATAAATTTGCAACAGATAAAAATTATTTTGCTTTTATTTATGCTTTGGATGAAATTGATTATTATTTTGTTCTCTTTTGTTTTTTACAAACTCCTTGCAAGGGACTTCATAAATACAGAGGCTAACTATCATACAGATAGAAGCACTGTTCCATACGAGAACCTTCCACTTTCCGGTACAAGGAGAAGAATTTTATCTCCTTGCTTTATATTCTTTGTCCTTATGAGTTCTTCCAATCCTACATAAATGGCTGCTGAACCGATGTTGCCGACAGAAGTCAGATTTGTAAACCATTTCTCTTTTGTCAGAGCAATATTACGAGCAGCTATTTCATCATTTAATTTCTCATAGAAAAACATTGATGATACATGAGGTATGACATAATCTATCTCTTCTGCTTTTACATGATGTTTGGCAAGTACGGTTTCGATATGGTCTACCCAATACTTGATGATGTATTTCTTTAGCTGCCGAATGTCCTGTTTGCCGACAAGCACGGCACGTTCCTTAATCTCATCCAGAGAGAATTCTTTCCAACTTTTGAGTCGTCCGTTTTCTTGCAACTCTGACGCCATAAACATACAGGTCGGTAGTTCGTTGGCATAGGAAGTCATATCAACCCATTCGATTTTGAGTGGGCATGTTCCTTCTGGATGGTCTTGCACCAATACCGCTCCCGCCCCATCAGATAGCATAAACCGCATAAAATCCTTCTCAAAAGCCATATAAGGGTCTTTGTCAGGATTGTCGTGTGTAGCTTCATACTCAGGATCATAAAATTTGGATACCAATGCAGGTGAGGTCAATTCTGATGCCACGCATACGGCTTTTTGATGCAGTCCTGCAAGAATATTGCTGTAGCATATTTTTAGTGCCTGCAATGAAGTCAGGCATACACCTGCAGAGGAGAAGATTTCCATAGGGAAGTTGGCTAACTCTCCGTGAACCATAGACGCATGGGAAGGAAGCAGTTGGTCGGGTGTACTTGTTCCACAAGCCAAAAGGGTCAGGTCGTCAGGGATAGTTCCATTTTCAAACAGCCCACATACGGCTTCCTTTGCTAACTCTGCATTCGAGTGTGTTAGGTTTTGTTTTTTGTCCAACCCGTAATATCTCGTTTTGATGCCATTTTGTCTAAGGACAATGGAGCGAACTCTTGAAGGATTTCCACCAATTTTCCCGATATAGTCCTCCATATCCTCATTGGCAATGGGAGAATTAGGAAGATATGTCGATACGCTATTGATATATACTGCTTTTTCCATAAGAACATTATTTGGTTATTAAATTGTATATTATGTATATCTGCTCTTTCAATTCGGAAATGGAAAGTTGGCTGCTCAATGCACTTCTGTATGACAATCCAAGATATATATTTCTAATGGAAGAAGTAATCTTTTCTGTTTCCACCGTTTGGGTAATCTCTTCTTTCTGTTTGGCAAGTTCTATCACCTCTTTCCATTCAAGGTTCTTTCTTTTCTCATATTCTTGAAACTTTTCTTTCCAATCCGGGTAGTTGTCTTTCAGATACAGGATAAATGACATGAAATTGGCAGGGGTGACGGTACCTTTTGTCATCATAAAAAATGATTTCATACGGCGACCGATGTTTTCCACACGGCTGTCAATGAAATCCTTTAATGGTGTCAGGCTTGTGGTATCAGGGAGGTCATACCCATTATCACTGAGAAACTCAAATGCAAATCTATCAACGGCATGATGGAATATGTCCTCTTTATTCTTGAAATGATGGAACATGTTGCCGCGAGAGACATTGGTCGCTTCCACTAAGTCCGAAAAAGATACGGCTGCATATCCTTTTTTCAGGAACAGTCTGAACGATTCGTTAAGGATGATATCCCTTTTGCTTATGTTTTCTTTATCTGTTTGATTTTCCATAAGTCCATAACGTTAAACTTAAAACAGAACGTTTGTTCTGTGCTTCTAAGCGCAATATTACGCAAATTATTTCAATCTGCCAAATTTTTCCGAGGATTTTTCTCCAAAAAGTTTTATTTTTCTCTCTTTATCTCACTTTACAGTGTAAAATAATTGATTATGAGCCTTTTTGATAGCATAATAACAACGCTAAAACTTGAACAAATGACTTCCAATAGAATTAGATGTGACTAATTTAAGGTGTACCTACAATTTATTTCCGTAAAAGCACACTGTTTTCATCAGAAAACATTATCTTTGCACAATCAATTTAAGTGTTCTTTGAGGTAATGCAGAATAAAGAAAGAGGAAGAAACTCGCTCGTTTCTTAGTCGTTCACCTTATTGTCAAATATATTCTGTTTTCTATTAGTAATCAGCTGATTACATTCATACCCATTACTTTTATGCGGAGATTTGCGATTTCCGCACGGCAAAAGATATTGGCATCGACCGCCCCGAAAAGAACGAGATACTGCATAACATTCCGCCGACACCTGAACAGGAGGAGTTTATCGGCAAGTTGATGGAGTTTGCCAAAAACGGTGATGCCACGCTTTTGGGGCGTGCGCCGTTGAGCGAGAGTGAGGAAAAGGCAAAGATGCTGATTGCAACTGATTACGCCCGCAAAATGAGCCTGGATCTACGCATGATAGACGAAAACGGGTACTCGGATCATATTGACAACAAGGCAAGCCATTGTGCAAAGCTACTTAATGACTACTATCAGAAGTATGATGCACAGAAGGGTACGCAGTTTGTGTTCTCTGACTTGGGTACTTACAAGCCCGGCGGAGACTTTAATATCTATTCTGAGGTGAAGCGTAAATTGGTAGAAGATTATCATATCCCGTCTTACGAGATACGCTTTATTCAGGAGTGCAAGAACGAGAAAGCCAAAAAAGCGATGGTAGAAGCGATGAATCGTGGAGACATCCGCATCATTTTCGGTTCTACTTCTATGCTTGGAACGGGTGTCAACGCCCAGCAGCGTGCGGTGGCGGTGCATCAACTTGATACACCCTGGCGACCCTCAGATTTGGAGCAGCGAAATGGTCGGGCAATTCGTAAAGGTAATATGGTTGCCAAAGAATTTGCTGACAACAAGGTCGATGTGATTATCTATGCCGTGGAGCGGTCGTTGGACAGTTATAAGTTCAACCTACTACATAACAAGCAATTGTTTATCAATCAGTTGAAGACCAACACGCTCGGTAGTCGTACCATTGACGAGGGATCGATGGACGAGGATAGCGGTATGAACTTTTCAGAGTATGTTGCCGTGCTATCTGGTAATACGGACTTGTTAGAGAAAGCCAAACTCGACAAGAAGATTGCCACGCTGGAATCAGAGCGTAAGAATTTCCTCCGTGAGCGTGATGCCGCAACGGGCAAGTTGGCGGAGATTGACAGCTCCGTGTCTTTCCATTCAGACAAGATCAAGGAAGCCAAGGCAGACTTGGCGTGCTTTGAGAAGCGTGTGGAGCGTGACAAAGAAGGTAATCCTATCAATAAACTTGTCATTAAAGGTGTGGAGGACAGTACCGACATAAAGGTCATCGCCGCCCGTCTGCATGAGATAGAGGAAAAGGCTCGTACCAAGAGCGAGTACAACAAGATTGGCGAGGTTTACGGCTTTTCCATCATGGTCAAGACGGAGAGCAGTTCAAAGGATCTGTTTGATTGCTCGATAAACCGCTTCTTTGTCAAGGGACAGGAGAGCATCTACTATACTTATAATAACGGTAAGTTAGCGGCAGACCCGAAACTTGCCTGCGAGAACTTCGTAAATGCCTTGGAGCGTATCCCTAAGGTGATAGAGTCGCATGAGAAGGAAATGGCAAAGGTCGTGACCAACAAAGACGTTTACACCAACATTGCCAACAGTTCTTGGAAGAAAGAGGACGAGCTTCGCTCACTCAAAGGTGAGGCAGCAGAACTTGACAGAAAAATTGCACTTACATTGAACGAACCAAATGAAGAAAATGAAAAATCAAACGAAAATGACCAACCCGAGTATTTAAGACAAAATAGTAGTAATAGCCCAAATACTAAAAAGGAAGAGGAGGGGGTAATTTATTCAAGTTCTATGAATAATAGAAACAAACAAGAAGAAAGTAAGGGATATATTGTAAAATCCAGACTGAGATAAATAGCGATGGTGTATCATAATTGATACACCATCGTATTATATTATTTCCACAAAGAGTATTCTCTCCATTTTTCAGGAAAGCCCATATCTTTCAAAACTACCAATTTGGGAGATTTGTCCAATAGGGTGAGCAAACTCTTTCTAAATGAGCTATCAGGACTGATTATTTGCTGCAAATACAAAATTACAGATAAGTAGGCAAACAACTTATTGTCCCTTATCGTTGCAGCTTCTTGCTTTGACAAGAAAGGATAATTCGTTCTATAAGGAAACTTCAAGGCTATTGTAAAGCGGCGATTCCATACACGACTATGATGGGCACAAGTATTGCGTAAAGACGATAAACCGTGCATCCAATTCTTCAAAATATCGACATTGTATAGTCCCAAATCTCTGCAGATTGTTTTACTAGAAGGATTATTCTTGTCCAAAGCAAAAAACAACTTACTCAATGTTCCCATAGAAACAACCTCTAAGGTCATCCACGCTGGCGGAAAAGCAGGTTCGCTATACTTTTGATAATAATGAGCTATAAATTCCTCATTACTTCGCTTGACCTCTTTCATTAAATCCCCTACAACAGGTTTATCATCTATAATCTCGTTGCGTGTCAATGCGATAAACTTATCGTGCTGAAAGTATAACTTATGATTGAGAAACCAAAAGGCGTCATTTTCATCAACGGAATAAGTTAAGGCGATTCTTGTTCTTAATGCCACCTCGATTTTTTCAATGGCATTGAAGATTAAAGAGCGTAAACGCCTATCAAAACAATAAAGGTCTATCACATCTTGAAAAGAAATGTCCTTTCTCAGAAATTCGTGATTAGCACCTTCCCCGTTATTTTGAAAAGGGTATGTGTATGCTCGTAATCTATAATAACTTATATTATAAAGATATTGGGACGCAAGTTTTTCGTCTCCAATATTAAGTCCTCGATCGCATAACTTTTTAACCTGCTCAGATGTGTCTATGGGCTTCTTTTCGTACCTCATAACCGTATATAAACTCGAAGACCTCCCCGGGTGCGCTGTTCTGATGAGAAGCGTGGGAGGTCATATTGACTGCAAAGTTACTACTTTTTTTTGAATGCGCAAGGAAAATGCCGAA
>ERZ772956.2474-NODE-2474-length-11678-cov-6.913447_pt1 | contig 11678 bp, 8 predicted proteins | sample MGYA00580683_ERZ772956 | MGnify/ENA primary metagenome ERZ772956 (study PRJEB29015, sample SAMEA2738077) | human oral metagenome | biome: human oral; feature: human-associated habitat; material: saliva | place: China | collected 2212 ...
GCGAAGACTACGAAAACCGCCAACAAACTCACTACTTCCACTGCGACCAAATCGGCATCCCGCGCGATATGACCGATAAGGTCGGCAATTTGTTGTAGTTCGGCAACTATACCGGCTGGGGCCGTCTGAAAGAGGAAACCAAGGTAACGGATAGCGCATATCAGCCCTTCCGTTTGCAAAACCAGTACGCCGACCGTGAAACGGGTCTGCACTACAACTTCTTCAGGTACAACGATTCTGATGCAGGTCGGTTTGTGAATCAGGATCCGATTGGATGGTGGGGATAACTTTTATTTTTATTCAGCAAATATCTATAAATGGATAGACATTCTTGGACTTAATAAATGCAATAATGAAAGATGTGCAAAATTATTATGAAAAACTTAGAAATTAAAGAAATTCTAATAGATTTAATATTATCTATTGACGATAAAGAAAATTCATATAAGCTTAATACATTGCTTAATGAAGGATTAGATCCTAATGTATCATTCTCTTTTGATGAGTCTAACTCCAATCAGACTTTATTAGAACATTGCTGTCGTTTTGGATTAACGAACTATGTCGACATTCTCATTATGCATAACGTTAAATTAGATATACTTACAGAAGATAATGAAACTGTACTACATTTATTAGCGTATAATATTTTAGATAGCACCTTAAAGGAAAATAGCAATAAAACCTATAAAAAAATTATAAAAAAACTGAAATACTTAATTAATCATCAGGATAGCGATGGAAGAACTCCATTAATGCTTGCTATAAAATCTGGAGATAAAGATAAAGCCAACTTACTAATAGAAAACGGAGCTAATGTGAGTATTGTTGATTATTGTGGCAATAACTGTCTTCATTTTTGCTTTATGGAAAATCATTCAATCAACTTGCAACTAGATTTAATTGATTTATTAATTCAGAAAAATGCTGACCCTTTACAAACTAATAAATTAGGTTTATCACCCATCAATTATTACTTAAAATTACACCCTCCCTTATGCCAAACACCTTTTTCAAAAAAGAAAGTAGAGAATGAAGAACTTTTTGTAGAATCAGAAGAAGGTATTTCACCAGGGAATATGAATATTAGAGATACTGAGTAAACATAGGCTTTCCCAAGCTCTAACGCGCCTGTAAGGTCATCTGAAAAATTTTCAGACGCCCCCATCCCCAACAGGAGCAAGCCATAGCCTGCACAAAACCTTCAATCCCAACGTAGGGTGATCAATTGCTGCCCACGCAGTCCCCTCGGGCTACCTGAAAAAGTGCAGGCTGCTTTTCAAAGCTCCAAAACAGTTCAAAAGCAGCCTGCACATTCAAAGCAAGCCGTAGCCCCGCACAAACCTTCAATTCTGATGTTAGGGTGTGTGCGGTACGCACGCACACGGGTTCTGCTTTTCAGATGGCCTCTACCCAATCGACTCACCCGATGGCGACGTACGGCTGCTGTTTGCTGAAGTCGATTCCTACTGTGGCATTTCCCAACTGGTCGCCCAACTCGACTGCAATGGTAAAAACTGCGCGGTTTCCCCTATACCCCCCTCAACGAAGACGGCGAAAGCCGGCAACAAACCACTACTCCACTGCGACCAAATTGACATCCCAAGAGAGATGACTGACAAGGATGGCAACCTCTTATGGTTCGGCAACTACACCCGCTGGGGTCGTCTGAAAGAAGAAACTAGAGTAACGGATAGCGCATACCAGCCCTTCCGCCTGCAAAACCAGTATGCCGACCGTGAAACGGGGCTGCATTACAACTTCTTCAGGTATTACGAGCCGGAATGTGGAAGATTTATCAACCAAGACCCGATTGGGTTGTGGGGTGGTAACAATTTGTATACTTTCGGTCCCCATACGAGTACATGGGTTGATTTTCTTGGTCTAGCAGGAACAGGAGGAGCATATATGTTTGAATGGCAAAAAGAAGGTAAGTACATCGGTAAAGGAGAGGAGGGTAGATTTAAAGATTCAAAAAATCAAAGAAGAAAAGGACCGGATGATTGTCTACTGGGTGAGGCTCATATAAGTACAGGAGGAGATAATGATTTAGGGAAAATGGTGGAGTATCAAACAATGATTCTCTCTGATTTTACTCCTGGGATAGGAAAGGAAGGAATTCCTAGTGGCTTTGTTAATAGCTTTGTATCAGGAAAATCAACCTATGATGCTCACTTTAAATCCTCAAACCCCAATAAAGTAAAAAAAAAGCAGAAAAAGCTACAGAATTAGCTAAAGAACTAATAGCTAAGTTCAACAAAAGTAAGGCAGAAATAGCATCAAATTGTAACAAAAATTGCTAAACATTATTCCCAAAGGAGCTAAAAAATTGAATACACTTTTTGACAAAAATGGTATTTGGTAATTAGATGACTACATTATGTTAGATATCGAAAACATTGACTTTGCGATAGAATATACCTTATCAAAGTTTCCGAGAGTAAATAAAATTGGTATTGCGTCAAATACAACTGACATCTACGAAATAAACTTAGACTTTCTAAAAAAATTACCTCATATTACCCATTTTAAGCTTTCCTGTTTCTTAGCAGAATCAGTTGATATTCAACCAATATATAACTTAAAAGAATTACAGTGGTTACAATGGTGGAGTGATAATAAAGTTGACATTAGTAAATTTCCTAAATTAGATACACTTATATGCCATTATTCAAATAATATTAAATTTGACAACAAAAATTTAAATTCTCTATATTTATCATACTCCAATCAACTATCTTATTTAAATAAAATACCTAACCTAACAAGATTAGAATTAAGGAACTATTCAGGAAAAGATTTATCAGGAATTAATCATTTGAGCAACTTAAAAAATTTAACAATCAGATCAGCTAAAAAACTAATTGACATTAAAGATATTTTAGAGTGTAAAAATTTGTATGAAATAGAATTTGACGGTGTCAATAAACAAGTTGACTTGTCGATTTTATCTAAATTTAATAACTTAAGAGAATTATACTTGCATATGAGCATACCAAATTGCTTGTTTCTTAAAGGAATGAGAAACATAGAATCATTTGTTTGTAAAGAAATAGAAGATAATGATTTATCTCCAATTTTTGAATGTAAAACCTTATCTTACGTCTATTTATATAAATACAAAAAAACTTACAATTACAATAAAAAGGAATTTGAAAAAAGATTTCCAACCAAATGAATAAGTAACTGTGTGTTGGTTCAAGATCCAACAAACTAGTAAGGTATTCTGAAATCCTTTCGTTCTATAATATAGGAGTATACTAGCACCACATGAGGAGAAATCATGAGGGATATTATCAGTTGAATAAGTAAGAGTATAATCTACATCTCCAAAGTAGGAGTGGCTAGTTCCAGCAGAAAGCCCTTCATAGGTTTTATAACTGAATAGATCGACTTACTTTGTTGTCGAATTTTTCCTGTTCTTCAAGTAATTCTAAGGAATAGACGACAACTTTAAAATCAAATAAGCTAAAAACGCTCTAAAATCATTAAATTGACATAAAAGTGTTTTTTATTGTCAAAATATACAATTGAAAAAATTTCCAGTTTTTTTAAAATCACTTTCTCAGATGACAATTTAATCAAAATATGATATAATACAGAAAAAGTAAAAATAACAAAAGTAACTTACAAAAGTAAAAGAAAAAAAGTAAATAGATAGCCACGGCGGATATTCCTTTCATCGTTTAGAAGGAGTTGCTGTGGTTATCGTTGTTGCTGAGCTAATTAATTGCTCTTATTACTTAGATGAAGTTACTTTTATTATTGAATTAATTTAAATAATAATAACGATCAATGAAAGTACTCATCGATATTCCCTTTATGCAGTTAGAGCACAAAGGAAAATGGTACTGACTTGATCGTTTTTTTGTGTATTGACATCATAAAACACAGTCAGAACCTTCAGTCATAATAAACAAGGAGATAACATGAGATTTGTTGTATATAAACATTCGCTGATTCTAGGTGATAATAATATCGTTACAAAGCAATTGATTGCACTCAAACATGATGATGGTACATTACAATTCACTGATTTTCATAGATATGTAAAATCTACCGCAAAAATTAAGTCTATCTCAGACGATGGAAACAAACGTTTTTCATACGTTGTTAAGTTTCTAAATTTTATATTTGGTACTTCTGGACTTAAAAGTATAGATCAACTTACACTTGAAATGGTTAGAGAATTTTTTACGCTTTATGGATTATCTCAGTTACCAGGAGATAGAGGAAAAAGAAAGAAAAGCACCGTTGAAAAATGCGTAAATGCAGTTCTTGACTTCTTAACTCTTTATTTAAGTGAGCGAGAGGGAAAGGCTAAGTTAAAAGCAGAAGAATTGTATGCTACGACAACTTTTACGAATAGTAGAGGACGGGTTATAAAGCGTAAAGAACCAAATTTTGAAATATACGTAGATGATAGCAACACTGAGAAAGCTATTTTTCGTGATATGCCAAATAGTGCTTTTGAGATGTTATTTTCTCACATAGCACACTATCATAAAGATCTACTCATGGTTGTGGCCTTGGGAGCCTTTGTTGGCTTAAGACCATCAGAAGCATGCAATGTAAGACGTGAAGATAGTCCTCTAGGGCCAGGTATTTTGTTTCACCAAAGTGATGGGCAAGTATTTAAGATTGAGATCGATCTACGAAAAGAAATACCTCTCCGAAGCGATTTAAAGCCAACTGGACGGATTAAAAAGGAAAGACTTCAAGCAGTACCTTATATCTTCTTGGAGGTCTTTTTAGACACTTATAACGACTATATGAGTTATCTGGAAGGTAAGAAGTATGAGAAGGACTATGGGCCATTAAATCTTAACAGACGAGGAATAGCATTGTCATACGATGTATACTATCAACGATTTCGTAAGATTATTCGCGAAGAAATGATTCCAATCTTCTTAAAATCCGATGATGCAGAGGTTGTTTTCTTCGGTCAACTTTTACAGGAACATAATATTTCCCCACATATTTTCAGACACTGGTACACGACACAGTTAGTATTATCTGGGGTTTCTGAAATCAGTGAGCTTATGTCAGCAAGAGGTGATAAATCACCTGAGAGTGCTTGGGTTTATCTACAAAACAAAGGAGAAATCGCAAAACAATATGGTCAAGTTAATAATGGTGTTTTTGACTATATGAATTGGCGAGCAAATGAACTTTTTGGTGATAAGTTAGAAAGGTAATGTATGACTTATTCAATTAAATCTTTAATCGAAAATCTGTTAAGTGAACTCGGAAAAAACGATACACAGTATAAAGGAAAAATTAGTCAGTTTTTAGTTGATAACAATTGGTTTAATATAGAGATTGATTTGGATAACTATTCCATCTCAGATAAAGATGCTCAATTATTAATAGAAAAAATAACCAATTATCTTCTTGGACCAACTGGTTTAGCAGGAATTCAGCCTATATTTAAACAAAAATTCCCATTAACTTACAAATATTTTCAGCAATACTCAGAAGATAGCAACTTATCTAAGGAAAACATGTTTTATGTTCAAGATTTTCTTGCTTTTTATCTTAAAAGAGATTTATTTCTCTGTAATGATAATGAGATTGAATTGTTGGTTGAAGAAGCAGTATATGCACTTGAAAAGCAAAAAGGCGAAGTTTTTATTGATTTTTTAAAGTGGTTAATGAATAAAACGAGATGTAACTATCACAAAAGATATGAATTTACACCTCGATACACATTAGAACAGGAGACTAACGCTTATGAGTTAGACGAATATTTAGAATTACTGTATTTTCTTTTTAATGACAATTACATTAGAAAAGAAGATATGCTTTATAAAGCAGCAATCTCAAAAGACTACGCAGATACCTGGCTATTTCTAGCACTTCATTTTATATGTGCGCTACGTGGAACAGATTTAGAACAACTTGGACATCCACAACTTCCTAGAACACCGAAAGAAGTTCTAAAATCAGTTAGAAGTGGTAATTGGAGTAGCAGTGAGGCAAGAAGAACTCTTTTAAGTATTACAACTCGTTTAACTTATTTAAATATTACTCCAAACAAAACAAAGCGAACTAAAAATATTAGTCAGATTAAATTTCAGGTCCCTGAGAGTTGTCAGGTATTGATTGGAACGTTGTTGGCTATCTGTGAAGCTCATTATCAGTTGAATAAAGATAATAATAATGAACCTTTAATTCGACAAATAAAAGAATATAAACGAATTAGCCGATATATGGGGAAAGAAATTGGAGACTTATTTCTTGAAAGGAATTTTAGTTCTAGATCTGCAAATAAATCCTATCTTCAAACTGTTGCCATGTTAGCAGATGATGTTTTGCAAGAAAAATCTGAGTTAAATATTAAAGGCTATTTTTTAGCCGCATTAGCCCGTAGCCATAAAGGTTCATTCGATGAATTTGCACAAACTACAACAACGTACCTAAAAGATGCCCAACTAAGCCAGCTTAAACCAGAAATGGTTGCGAGAGAACTATTTGAACGAGGTGTTTTATCTATGATTCCATCAATGCTCCTGACGATTGTTACTAGAGGAAAGTATAAAGAATTAAGTCCTAGTCAACAGACTCAGATGATTAAACAGTTAGATTTGACACCAAATGAGATTGAAAAAACATTGGCTTTAAGCATTCAGGCAGAAGTGAAATCGCAAAAGGCATTAAAGATTTTGGTAGAAGAAGAAGCAGAGCCTAATCAACTTCTTACTATTTGTCATCGTATAGGAAACGGTGAAGCCTTCTCAAAACAAGGTGAAAGCATGTGTCTTTTATCTGCGCTTGGAAAGATTTGTCCATATGACGATAGGCAACATTGCATCGGTTGTCATTATGAATTACAAACGAAATCTACTTTATTGTTATTAGTAGGAGAATTCAATCGTTTGAACAAACAATACTCTAGAGTTCGAACTGATTTAGAAAAAGGTAAAATTCGGAGTATTTTAGAAGAACAAATAAAACCTTGTTTAACTGAAATGTTGCAAGCTTTATGCGAGCAATATGGAGATGACGTGTTACATGATTACGAAGAAATAATAAAGGAGTTAATAAATTGAACAATCAAGCTAAACTTTTTAAAATTGAAAATTATTTTGAAACTTTTGACCGTGATTGTGTTCTGCGAGCAAAAGAAGTTTTCGATGACTATTTTGATAAAGGAATTATTCTAAGTTACGATTTTGATCATAAGAAATGGGAAACTACAAATGAATATGCCAATATTAGCCTATTTTTTAACATTTCTGAATTTCAATATAGGAGATTTTATCAATCAATTTTTCAGTTGCCTTATAAGGAATTTATCGATTACTTAAAAAGTTTTATTGTTTTCTCAATGAAACAACATGTTTTAAAAACTTTACAGCTATTTCTAATGGATATTAAACAAATTATTAAAAATACAACCAAAGATACGTTTTTAGATTTAGAAAATATTTCTGTAAAATTTCCTGGTTTATGTATTGACTTTTTCTCAAATCTTCCCTGTTCAGATGATAGTCAACTAAATCAACTATTGGAGCAATTAGATAATAAATTAACTATCAACCTTCAAAAAAAGCAGAGGTCAAAACAGCAAAGACAATTAGCGCAATTTCAATCCTATTTTACTTTTAATGACATTTTAAATGATTATTGGTCTCAAACATTATCTAAGAAAGAACGTCTATTTTATTATCCATTGTATCTCTGGTGGCAGATTACAGCAATTTTACCTTTAAGGCCAAGAGAATTTCTTTTAATACAAAGAAACTGTTTAACCGAGAAAGATGGAAAATATTTTCTTACATTAAGGAGAAATATAATCAAAGGAAGGGATCGACTTGTTGCACATAAAATTTCTGAAGATTATACTTTGAATACTTATGAAATTACTAATTCATTAGCTTCTGAAATAAAGACTTACCTCAAACTTACGGAAAATGATAATTCTACTAAATTAGATACATTATTTGTGACTGATCCTCATTATAACCGTTGGGGTCGTCGAACAGGTGTTAATAACCGATTTTTAACTTACACTAATCTCAATACTATTTTGAGGTATTTTTTTAATGAGATTATTTCTCAAAAATACGGTTATCAAGTTAATTATTTTAGTTTTCCAGCTAGATTAGATGAAAACGAGATTAATTTGATTCATATTGGGGATACGAGACACATTGCAATGATCAATTTAATTGCAGAAGGGGCTAGTCCTGTTACAGCTATGCTTTTAGCTGGTCATGAAGATGTGACAACTTCATCTCACTATTTTTCAAATTTAAGCCAATTTATTGAATGTCGTAGTTATCAAATGTATCGTAAACTAACGAGTAAGAATACGAATTACACCATAAGTAAGAGACAGCCATTTTATACAGCACAAGGACAATACATCACTTTAGAAAATAAAGGACGGTGTTACTCACCCCGCTTTGCGAAAGGTGATTATTCAGATTGTCTGAAAGTTATTAGTGAGCATGCAGAACTAGGTGCTTGTACGAGCTGCCCTTTTTACCGTAAAGCAGGTAAAGATTATTTTTCAATGGATAAAACATTTAAAAAGTCAGTTGATGAAAAAGCTATGGTTGTAGATGAAGCGATTAGAAAAGTTAGGCAAGGGAAAGGTCATATTGAAGATATTGGAGAAGCTTTGTTGAAATTAAAAACAGTTAGCAATACCTATCAAGATTACTTAAATGCTAAACAACTATCTTTAGAGGAGAAGAAGTCTAATGGCTAGAAAGAAATCAATTACTGATGATGAATTGATTCATTTGTTTGAACAGTATTTAATTTCCCAGTGTTCCTGTGATTTAAGCTTGGTAAAAATCCCTCGGTTTGGTGACTATGTTAGGAATAATGGCTATCAAAATGTTGCGGATACAACCATTAGACGTAATAAAAGATTCAGGGATTTTTTAAAAGAAAGTGAAATTAAATACCAAGATGAAAATTATGAAGCTGTAATTACTTATAAGACCATAGATCCTGACAATTTTATGGCAAAAAATCGTGCTCCAGGTGCTATGAAAAGAGCATTGGTGGAAATTAGCCAATACTACAAGAAAATAGCAAACATTGCGGCCAGCTATAAACAAGAAGCAGATAAGTTACGTAGTTTAAATTCTGAACTACAGTCAACTAATGAAGATTTAAAACAGAAGCTACAAAGAGAAAATGAGTTAAGTGATGAGAATCAAAAACTATTACAAATAATCAAAACAAGTGTCTATCCAGAAATTGCGAATGAGCTTTTAAAAGAAGAAGGATTGTTAAAATATTCTCAAAAGGTTATCAGTGAGGATTTCCTAGCAGACAATATCATCACCGCTGATTCAGAAATAGATTTTCATTCTGGTGGTCTTATTGAACAAGAAAATCCTCAAAAATCAACTAAAGTGGTTTCTATTAAAAACTTACTAGACAGCAAAACTAATTATAAATGAGGAAAGAAATGAACAAGAAAGTTAAAGATAATCCAGCTATTTACATGTACTGGGATCAAAAACGAAATGTTCTTGACCCCAAAAAATTATCGTCAAATAGTTTAAAATATGCCTATTGGTCTTGCCCTTATTGTCAACACCATTGGGAAGCGAAAATCATTGATGTGCAGCTTGACAGTTATGAATATCTTAGGTGTTGCCCCCATTGTGGATTAGGTGAACGTTCCATTGATGAAAATGAGAGCGTCCTTCAGGTTTATCCCGATTTCAGAAATTATATAAACTACAGCATTGAGCAAGATGAAGAATTAGATGAGAAACTTCTTACCTTGCCGTTCAATAGTAAAAGAAAATTCAATTTTAAATGTCCGGCGTGTCAATTAAGTTGGAAAGATTCTGCGACAAATAAGAGGTTATTTCAACTAACAAGTGGGGATTTATTTCATTTTGGCTGCAATGAAACTTCCTATCATTGCGATTACAAATCAATTTATCCAAATTTAGCTAAAATCTATAGCGAACATTTAAACAAATTTAAATTTAACGAACTGAAGCTGAGTTACAATATAACAGTACCTATCCATTGGGAATGTGATAAGTGTCATTGCAAATTTGAATTATCTATTGATAGATTATTGAACCGAATTAAAAGAAGTGGTCATTACTGTTTGGAGTGTCATTCTTCATTTGAAGAGTTATTGGATAAAGATTTTGATGTTTCTCCTCTATCTTTTTTAAATTCTTCCATGCTCAAGGAGTGGTCTAAAAGGAACAATATTACACCTAATCAAGTTGATGTATTATCTAATGTTCATGTGTTATGGGAATGTACGAATTGTCACGGAGAGTATTCATGTTCACTATTTGAAAAAACAGATAGGTCTTGTCCATTTTGTTCAAATAGAGAAAAACTTCAGGATTTTAATACACTAAATGAAACACATCCCTATTTGAGGGAATTTTGGGACCTCAGTAATGAAAGGGATTTTTCCGAATATTGGTTTAAGTCAAATAATGTAGTTAGTTGGGTTTGTCCTTGTTGTAAAATCAACTTTCAATGTAGCCCAGCCGAAATGATCAGTCGAACCGATTTAGAAAATCAAAACTTTCAAACATGTCCCAATCAATGTGACTGGAGGACTGAGGTATTTAAAAATAATATTTTCCTTAAAGAACCAAAACTCATCAAAGAATGGAGCGATAAAAATAAAATTCCTATTCATTTATCTCAGACAACAATAGAAACGAAAAAATATTGGTGGGATTGTTCAAAGTGTCATGGGACATATTTATGTTCTATCCCAATTCGAAGAGAAGTTTATCATTGTTGCCCTTACTGCAACAATGATAAGCCCCTGAAGGGGTATAATACATTTGATTATTTGTACCCTGAACTAGCAAAATTGTGGGCACCAAATAATAAAGTCTCAATAGATAGTTTTGTTCCATTATTAACTGAAAAAAGGTTTTATTTATGGCGCTGCAAAGAATGTAACTTCGAATTTCATGAGCGCTTCAGCATTATATTAAATAAGTATTTAAATTCCGAGACAAAAGATCTTAAAGAAATGTGTCCATTTTGTGCAGAATTAAAAGAAAGACAAGATAATATCTCATTTGAAGATTTGATGAACGAGTGGGACTATCTTAACAATCTTATTCTAGGGGATCCAGAAAGAATCCCAAATAATACGCAATTAAGATTTTGGTGGATTTGTAAGAATAATCCAGAGCATCGTTATAGAATGGCTATTGTAGATAAGATTGCAAATGTAAAACGATCTATCGAGCCATGCATATTTTGTAAAGGGCGTAGACGAAAAAGAGAACATTTTGTTCCTTATAGGAAAATTTAAAAAACAGGTTCAAATTTGAACTTGTTTTTTATCATAGATTTTTATAAAGTACATTATTTTAAAAGATTGTATTTTTAGTTTTCAAGTAGATAGTGTACAGAATTTTAGTATGCGAAAGATTTAGTTTTCACGGGAATAAAGTACATTTTTTGCTCAAAAATTTTTTTCGGTTAACTGAAATATCCCCTATAACATCTTTCCGAAAAACTATAATTTTCTTGAAAAATATATCTGACTATGCTATACTACTAGTATAGAAAGATTTGGAGAAAAACATGAAACGTGAAATCTTATTAGAACGGATTGATAAACTCAAACAAGTCATGCCCTGGTACGTCCTGGAATACTATCAATCAAAACTAGCTGTTCCATACAGTTTTACGACCTTGTACGAATA
>ERZ772956.2475-NODE-2475-length-11678-cov-3.557429_pt1 | contig 11678 bp, 9 predicted proteins | sample MGYA00580683_ERZ772956 | MGnify/ENA primary metagenome ERZ772956 (study PRJEB29015, sample SAMEA2738077) | human oral metagenome | biome: human oral; feature: human-associated habitat; material: saliva | place: China | collected 2212 ...
TCGTCGAGACACCTTCCGAGCTTTAGAACATAGTGTGAATGAATTAAAAACTTCAAATGTAACAATCAAAACACCATTTGTACCAAATAAGCTTATCGGCGAAGGAAACAAACTTACTCATCTTGAAATCACTAAAGTAAAGAGTGATGAAAAGGAGCTTCTTCCGCTGGATCAACTTTTCGTCAATTATGGCTTTAAATCATCTGTTGGGAACTTAAAAAACTGGGGATTGGAGCTTAATCGTCATAAGATTATTGTGAACAGCAAACAAGAAACTTCTGTTGTAGGGATCTATGCTGCTGGAGATTGTTGCAGCTATGATGGTAAAATTGATTTGATTGCAACTGGTCTTGGGGAAGCTCCTACAGCCATCAACAATGCTATGAATTATATCTATCCAGAACAAAAAGTACAACCAAAACATTCGACTAGTCTTTAAAACGCAAAAAAACTTGAAGTTCTCTTTTGAGAACTTCAAGTTTTTATATGTACTGCACCTATTTCACGCTATCCATTTTTTCTCGGCAAGCCTTTTCGATGAGGTCAAGTTTTTCAACACTTTCCTTTTCATCTTTACCAATTGAATAGATGTATAGTTTGATTTTAGGTTCGGTCCCTGACGGTCTGAGTGCATACCATGAACCATCTTTAAAGTAATATTTCAAACAGTTTTGTTTTGGAAAATCAAGGTAGCCATCTTTAAAGTCAATCACTTTTTCAAGTTCCATTGCTCCAATTGTTGTCAAAGGATGTTCTCTAAATTCTTCCATCATGCGACCAATTCGCTCCTGACCTTCTACACCTTCTAACTCAAGCGAAACTTGTCTTTCATTATAGAAACCAAATTCTGCATAGATATCATTTAAAACATCTAACAGAGTCTTATCCTGTTTCTTAAAGTAAGCAGCCATCTCCACGATCATCATAGAAGCACTGACAGCATCTTTATCTCTAACAAATGTTCCATAACAGAAACCGATACTTTCTTCGTAACCGAACACATACGTTTTTTCTTTAGTACGATCATATTCGTTGGCTTTGCCACAAATATTTTTAAATCCAGTCAGGGTTTCTACTGTTTCAATACCATATTTCTTCGCAATCGCTCTAGATAAATCACCTGTAACAATAGATTTCACCATGACAGGATTTTCAGGTAAATTATTGAGAGCAGAACGTTGTGAGAAAATATAATAAGAAAGCAAAGCACCGATCTTATTTCCGTTTAAAAAGACATAATCACCGTTTGCATTTCTTACTTCCAGCGCAACACGATCGCAGTCTGGGTCATTAGCAATCAAAATATCACAATCATTTTCTTTTCCAAGTTTTTCAGAATAGGCAAATGCTTTGGGAAATTCTGGATTGGGATAACCAACTGTTGTAAAATCTGGATCAGGAAATTCTTGTTCCTTTACGACATAGATATTTTCAAATCCTCTTCTTTTCAGAATTTCTCTGACAGGAATGTTTCCTGTACCATTCAAAGGCGTATAGCCAACTTTGATAGATTTATCAACATCTTCATTGATTGTTAGATTGAGAACTTCTTGGTAGTAATCTTCTTCAACAGATGCATCAATATAATTTGCAAGACCGCTTTCCAAGGCTTCTTCAAAAGGAATGGACTTAATGTCTTCAAAATTCACAATTTCATCCATATGACCTGCAATTTGTCCTGCAATATCATCTAAAATCTGTGAACCTTCTTCCCAATACGCTTTATAGCCATTGTATTCTTGTGGATTATGACTAGCTGTCACCATCACACCAGCCTTACAGTGCAATTTTCTAATTGCATACGAGCACATTGGCGTAGGATGAATCCCATTGTAAATATAGGTTTTGATTCCGTGTGCAGCCATAATAGAGCATGTTAGTTCAGCAAATTCTTTTGATTTATATCTGACATCATAGCTGATTGCAACACCTCTTTTAATCGCTTCTTCACCATGGTCTTTCAAGGTTTCAGCCAATGCCTGGGCTGCTTTTCCTACCATGTATTTATTCATACGGTTGGTACCAGCACCCAATTTCCCACGAAGACCAGCGGTCCCAAATTCAAGACCTTTGTAGAATCGATCTTCGATCTCAGCTTCATCATCCTGAATAGACAGCAAATCAGCTTTTGTTTCTTCATCGAAGAAATCATTGTTTAGCCATTGTTTATAAACTTCTTTGTAGTTCATATAACGACTCCTTTTAATATATTATTTCTCAATAATTCCATTCTATACTACCTTTTCGTTTTTATCAATCCTTTTTCCAATTTTTCTTTAAAACGCTTGCATTTTTTGTTTAAAACAGTTATTTATATGTAAACTTCACAGATTTTATCTCTCTGTGGGTGATTGTTGATTAGGTAAATTTTAATCAATAAATTGAATATCATTCTCATCTAATGCAAGAATATCCTGATAAGCAACATCTAGCTTAGATAATAGATCAACAGACTTAACCGTAATGCGCATGTAAAAACAAGACTGCAGGATGAACTTTCTCGAACTCATAGTCTGGTGCCTGCTAAAGCTTGATATCATGGTAGCAATATTACAGGAGACATATTAGAAACTACTTAACTTGTACTAATTTGTCTTGATAATTTTCTTCAATAGCTTTTGCAATAAAATCTTTTTTTATTTTTGTAATAAATCTAATATCATTAAACAAGTGAAAAATAGTTGAAATATATCCCCCAATATCAACCTTTTTCACCAAATCTCCAGCTCCTCTCTTTACTGCAATAAGTACAATACCAGCATTTACCAAAGACGCTATGTTTTCAGAAATTATAATAACTTTTCTTGTTCTCACTTCATGTAAAGTTACATTTTTCTTTAGTGATTGAAGTAACTGATCTTTAGTTATCGTTTCGTTATTCTTTTTATTTTCTTCGCAAATAATCGTAATTCTGTGAGCAACAGAAATTACGTAATTAATCATCTCTGCTAATGCTGTCTGAACTCCGACTGATCCCAAAAAATCCAATTTCGCATAGTCTATTCCTGACTCACATAATTCCTTGATAATATCCGAATCTACCAACAACTGCAAAAATGGTAAGCTTAATCCTTCTTTCGAATACTCGTCAGATTTAATATGGTAGGCTTGCTTAATAAATGCTAGACCTATTGTTGCCTTTGATTCTTTATATCTTTTTACCGTATATTCAAACATCTTTATCGGATTTGCCTCAGCTATAGCAGCTAGCTTACCCGATGTGTCCTTTCCTACATGTAATGTACGAAATGCATTGTCTTTTCCAAGTGACATAGTATTTGTTAAAATCTTACAAGTTCCAAATGAATAACCCAACCAAGGATCATGTCCTAATGTCTTGGCTCTATGATTCGTTCCGCTAAGCTTCACATTAAATTTTTTTGTACCACTCACCACATCGTATGGAACATGATTTATATCTGCTATTTCTTGAACTGAGGCATGATAATATCTTGAACCCTTTGTTTTGTCGCTCTCCGCCTTATTCTTCATAGTACTTGCTTTGTCTTTATCATATACAGATTTCTTAGCCTCATCAGCGGTAGTATTGTGTGACGGTCTATCCTTCTTATTTTTGAACGCATCAAAATTAACAGAGGGTTGTAAGAATTGACGAATCATTTGTAATACTACTGCAATAAGAATAAAAAGAGCATCAGTTTTATTCAAACCTGTTTGACTTTTGAACTCACTTTCAATATCATCGTATTCTTTCTCAAGTTGAGCCAGATCCTCCTCAGATAACAAATCTTCCATTCTTAAAATCGTATCCATACCCTTGGCTGTTAACATACTCTACTAAAGAGGCATAATTCGATATCTCAGGAAGTATATTAATTGATTCGACAACCGCTTCGCTAGCAGTCATCTTCTTATGAGTATCCATAAGCTGTTCTGCAAAATCACTAGAATGATCAGCCATAAATTTCATGACCATTATCATCTCTTTTTCTCTATACGAAATCATATTTATGTCTCCTCATTCAAGGCCTTATTGATTACAGATGCTGGACAATTTATAGCATTCAAGAGTTTGACTAAACAATTTATCTGCCTTTCTAACTCTTGTTTTTTAGCATACATTTTATTATATGCATCAAACAAAAAATCTACTTTTTCTTCCAAGTCTTTTTGTAATTTATACTGCTTCAAAATAACTTCGTTATATTTCAAAATTCTCTTATTTACATCTACATTAAGAAAATCATCAATCTGTATTGAAATATCTTGTGCAAATTTCTTTGTATTCAGTGAATTTATTACTCATATCTTTATGCATTATTTCATCTAATTCTGTTACACGCTGTTGTAAATTAGAAATCCAAATGGTAAGTTTCTTTTTTCCTTCTTCAAGTTTCTTCTTTTGCCTCATTGATTCTTGGTTATCTTTTTGATATCTTTTTACTTTTGCATTCCTTAACATTTTTAATGCGAGTGGCAATGCCAATGCTGGAATAGATACAATATTTAATCCAGTAATCATTCCTAATCCCAGTCCGCCAACTGCCATTGCCCCTCCAGTAGCTAGCCCGTTGGAAAACATTCCTGTGGTAACCGAAGTTCCTACTGCTGCTGCGACCGTTCCCCCGACTATGGATGCATAACTCATATATTTTTTTGTAACATCTGATTCCTTATTTTCGAGATTTTTAACCAATGAAGGTAAGGATGATTCTTTTAGTTCCACTGGTTTAGAAATAGAATTTCTGTTGCATCATCATCATCAGCTTGTTGATACGCCTCTAAAATAGCTTCAATAGTTTCTGTACTCTTTTCCATATTCTCCTCCACATTTTTACTATTACGCTCTAATTACCTTCTAGATAACCTTTTTTATACCCTTTCTCCTAACTATTTTATATCTTCCTTGACTAGCAGAGCAACACACTCCACATGCGAATCTTTGTCCAAACCCATTAATGATTTAATGATAATCCAACTTTCATCACACTTCGAATCAATTCTTTTTATCACTTTTTTTGTAAGAGCCAAATAAATACTATATGGTTCTTTTTGTCACACCTGCCTTTGCAGCCAGTTCATCTGAAGTATATGATGAATCTTCAATGGATAAGGAAATAACTTTCTTTTTTGCGAATATTCCGAGCATTCTTCCCTTTGTAGCTCAACGGACACGGAAGAATCATCCAGTTTAACTAAACTCATCAATAATATCCTCAAGCGATGCCCGTATCTTACTCACAAACAAATTCTCAAGGAAATGGGCTTCTCTGATAATTGGGAGAAAGTTACGGGATACAAAAAACAATCATATCTTTGACGGTTCAAATGTGAACGTTGAAAATGTTTAGTTTCAAAACTATACATGAGCTACTTGTATGGGCAATTATCGTTCCTTAATATCTTCTCGCTTTCATAATATTATACACTTTGTGATTTCGGCTTACTTCATCTTTTTCATTTAAATAATATGTGTAACTAAATTCTGCTCTGCCTGGGAAATCTCTACTAAATCCGCCAGTTATTTTTTGCTTTTCACCCAACACAGTCCATACAATATCCAATTCATTTCGTTTTATAAACTCAAGCAGAAAACTTTTTTTAATATATAAAGCATTATTTTGTCCATTAACGATAACTGTACTACCATTTGCAATATATCCAAATGAACCATTCCATGTCAAATTCATTTGATCCATTAAATATTTTGATGGGAACATATATGAGCTTTCTTCATTAGTGCAAAATGGTGAATCTTTCTCCGCCATATAATCATTTGCTGTCGTAATTAGATAACATGGAGCTGGTGCTTCTTGTCGAAAATCTTGTTCATTCTCTTGCCCTAAATAATTTACCATGGTAGGGCTCCATGGATACTCTCCAATGCAACATTCATACAATTGTCCAAATCCCTCTGGCATCCATCTTCCTTCGAAATCTTTTTTATCAAACCATTTCAGCAAATCATCTTTTTTATCCTTGGAGTATAAATAGGTTCTCACTTGCATCCATACTTCTCGAAATTCCTTTTTTCCTACTTCTTTTGAAGACAAATAACCTTGTAACATATAGTACTCTTCGCCCTCATAAATGCATTGTATTAACCTTGGAATGTAACATTCAACATCATTATTTTTAAACCAAGTTGTATCACCCCATTTACAATATCTATAAAAAGGATATACAAGCTTTGTTCCTATAAAATTATTAAACTTAGGTATTACCGTCAAATCTATATTCCTAAGAGAATTTCCTTGTTCCGGACATACAAGTTCTATATCACTATATCTAAACCTCGGCGAATATTTATAATTATCATAAATATTGCCCAACTCTCTATATAGATATATTTTCTGATATTTCTTACCAATCCTCTCTACTTGCTCATCACGACTTCTCAACGAACCATATGTATAATCAATTCCTTTATCATAGTTTATACATGGTTCATAACCGCTTTTCACTATGTCTTCAAAAATCATAAGTCCTACATCTTTTTTTGCAACTCCATAATCCTCAACTTCTAAAGGAATCGTATATATTGCAAAATCACTTTCTTGACAATTCCAAAATAAACTTGAAAAACGTTCTTTGAATTGTAACGCAAACTTATTATTGACCTCATGCTTTTTGCTTTTATATGGTGGTCTAACCAAAATTACTTCCTCCTCAGTACACCACCCTTTATAATGCGCATATTCAAAAATATTCCTTAAATAGTCACGTATCAAAACATTTTGTGGCCAAATGCCACATGAAATAATGCTATTTTTTATATATTCCAAAATCGGCATTACATATATTTGTTCATCTAATATCACAAGAGAAGAATACACAGCTTGCCAAATTCTTTCATGAATATAATCATCATTAATATCTTTAAACATATTAATGACTGTCAACATATCCAAAGGATACAATCTAAATAGATTTGTCAATCCTTTACTAGCTTTATCCCTTAACTTAATATCATTACTCCCTGTCCCCCAACACAATATAGTCTTCCATAGCAAAATACTCTCCGCTGCAAAAGTGTGATGTTTTAATGCAATTGCTCTTTCGCATGTATCCGAAATAATTTTAACTTGATCATACTGTTTTAAAAGAAATAAACTCAAAATTAAATCTCTCCGATACGAAGCCATATTACTCAACTTTTTATGTATATAATGTGCATTAATAGCACACCCTTTCTTTGTAGAAATGGCTATTAAACCCAATATTACTCGTCTTATATCAGATTCATTTGATGAAGATAGTAATTTTTCAATCTCAGCAATTGTTTTCTCATTAATCTCATTTGCATTTCTCCAATATAATCCACTCATGAAAGTTTCAACTACTTCGGCATGTATCTTATCATCAATTCTACTTATGAACTCTTCCTTTGTATTTCGAAAAAACAATATTTGTATCATCTCAAGCGTTCCAAGAGTTATTTTTTTCTCCTCAACCGCCTCTACTATTATTTCAACCTCCACATCCACATATTTTTGAGCATATAAGTATTCATAAAATTTTTGATATGCAAATGTAATCTCTGTTTCCTTTTCATCCGCCTCTCTTAACAAATTTTCAGATATTAATAACTTAATAAACCCTGCCGCTTTTTCTTTTATTCCAAATTTATCTAATACCTTAGAAATAACTGCTCTAAGTTCAAACCAAGTCATACTATATCTGTCATTGTCAGCCATAAACTGTGTTACAGCACTTAATACTAATGAAACTATTTTATCTTTAACAGAAAAATACTCCAAGTAATTCTTAGATATTATCTTATTTTTTATATCAAAGAACTCTTCCATTAATGTCTGAATATCTTCTACCACAACGGTCTTATCTTCTTTTCCTATTGCAATTTCACAAAGCATTTTTAGAAAAAGTGGATTCATAAATTCCGGAATGCATGTTGTATCATAATTGATATTCACTCCGTAATACTCACAAAAACTACCAAGAACCTCAACTTCCATTTCATCAAAACCGCTATGTGAAATCTGTAACATTTCTCCTATTTTTTCCTCGTCGAGATATTCCTCTAAATATATGCTTCTGCAACTAACAATTATCTTTATGTTAGAATAAGCCTCAGCTTTTGCAATAATTAATGGAAGATTACTATTCCAATATGAAGTATCATCCACCTCATTAATAGCATCTATACATATTGGTACATACACATTATTTTGTTTACCATATTCATTTAACCATGCAAAAAAATTCTCTATTGTTTCTCCTTTTTGAAACCAATTTATAATCACATTATCAACAGTATCTTTTCCCTTAAACATGTCTCCTAACAATAATACTGCTGGAATGCCTTTATCAATAAAGTCATGCACAATATCACATAATAAATGCGTTTTCCCTATACCACCTTTCCCTGTAATTATAATTGCTCGATTACCTGCATTATTTATCAAACTTATATCAAATAATCTCGCAATTAAAGGAAGGATTGAAATCCCGTCACATAATTCATCTAAATATTGTGTTGGAAACGTACACATATAGGAAGCCATAAATCCTCTCCAACTTTTGTTATTATATGTTCCAATCCCATTTTTTTCCTCAAAACGCTTCTTTTCAACTTCAAATATCTTTATCAAATTTTGTTCGCATTCTTTTATATTTTTTAATATCTGTATTAGTTTATTTTCATCGCATGAACCAGAATCTAAGATAATACTATCTGTTTGTAACTGCTCAACAATATCAGTTATTCTTTTTCTGCTATCTGCTAAAATTAAATCCTCCTCATCTTGATTATATGAATCAAATGAGAGTAACTTCCTTATACAATCCTTCATTTGTGAACTGATATCTTGTAGTCGTTCTGCTATTCCATCCTTTTTCAACATAAAACTTAAATTACTATATGTCCCCGTTTTTACATTGAGCTCCTTGCTATATCTAGGACCCACCATTGAAATTACTTGCTCTACTTTTTCCGTTAAACTTCTTAAACTAAATGTTTCCTCCGAAATACTAATAGGAATTTCCTTTTTTTTAATTGAAATTTTTTCACATTTTAAAACTTTATTAATATATTTTATAGGTAAAGCTTCAAGTCTCTTACTATTTTCTTGCTTTATAATTACACCTATAATATTTCCTAATACTATTACAGGTGCTCCTGAAACACCTTCATAATTCTTTAATTGATTTTCCGTTTTTATATTGACTATCAGTCTTTTTTCTTGTGTATTTGTTATAGTAGCTAACATAGTTGTTTTTTGAGAGGTAAGTTTCGGGAATCCTATTATTTGACATCCAACCCCTGCAATTTCATTTTTAACATCAATCAACTCATACATTTCTGTTTCGGATAGCACTTCATTCAACCTAATGAATACGCAATCAATCCCTTTTTCTATCGCCTCTAGCAAATTAATTGTTTTTCCAACAACTTCAGCATTGTCTTCTATACGAAACACAATTTCTTTTTCCTCGAATTCATCTGTAATTAGTTCATCCGCTGTAACAACATTATGTTTAACAGTCATTACAATATCTGGCTTTACAAGGAACCCTGTTCCCATAACTTTTCCATCTCGAAATATTTGACCTATAACTATTTTTCTCATTCAAAAATCCTTTCCACAATGGTTTTTCCATCGCCAATGATAATCTCATAATTGTATTTTTCTTTCCATTCTTCTTTATTAAGAAAATATGCTTTATCTATAGGGTAATTGAATATCAGTTTTTTGAATTTTAAATCTTTACAAAGTATCGTAGCAAGTACTTCCAAATCAGGATGACCATACTTTATGGAATTTGTCAAACAATAATATTCATCAGCACTATATCGACTAATAAAATCATGTGTGATGTTATAACGACTTCCATGATGGGGTAATTTTATTGCTGAAAAGCGATATTCAAATCCCACCACATTTTCAATATTTTTTAATATTGTTTTATCAATTACTGTATCACCTAAAAATAAGTACTTTCTTTTATTATACTCAAGAATAAAGGAAATCGAACTTCTATTAACTATAGATTTATCTCTTTCTGATAAATCTCCAATATATTTCGTCAAATCCTCATTCTCACAAATTTTAAAACTTTCATTGGTGTATATAGATTTAATACGTTCTATTTGGTATTCAAATGCTTCGGTTAATTTTATCTTGTCAGATACTCTAAACATATAATTTCTAGAAACCATATCCTTCTTCCAGTTGTCTTCCAATTCTATGATATTGTTTTTTGATGGTCCTAAAACTGTAATAAATATATTCGTGGCAATTTCATATCTATTTTCAACTAATTCTGAACATATTGCTCGTCCTTCAACAACTAAATTTAAAGGTATTTTACTTTCCTCTATTAATACCCCTAAGGACATTCCCTCATTTATTCCAATTTCTTGCTCTGAGTCCGATACCACTCCTTGGGAAATGATTTCATCTAAAATTTTATTATCTCTATCCGTAAAACAATTTTCTTTTTGAGAATAAAAACGGCTATTAACAATTTGAAAGAATCCATTATACCAAACATTGTCTATAAAATCAGGATTTGTTTCTTTTAAAACTTGAATAAGTCCACATATATGATCATTGTCCATATGTGTGCATACTAACAAACCAATTTTTTGCCTCTTCTCTTTTATATGCTGTATTTCGGATTTTATATATTTTTGATAAGTCTTTGATAAGCCACCATCGATTAATATATTATATTGGTTTTCTTTTCCTATAGACAACATAATACAATCTCCATATTCTGCAGGAAACAGCTTAATGCTCATCATTTATTTCTTACCTCACTTGTCATAAATTGTTTGTTTTATACATGTGCACAAAAATACACAATTACATAAACTTCTTATACTACACGTTACTATTCCGTGCTTTTCCCATACTCAATCTTTCCGTCCCACTCATTTTGGCATTAAAACTATGTCAATATGACATTAAGCTTTCGTCCTTACATATATGAGAACTATTTTCATCTATGAAATCAGTCCATGAATACAACATGGATACGTCTCTTTCAGCCCTATTCTACAAACCATATTTCGTCAGGTTGTAGCACTTGGTTAGACAACTGCCATGTATCATAAATTGTAAATACAAAATGTATGTGATTTGTGTTAATTCTCGGATTTAAGAATGTAAGCACGAAATTCCTAACAATTAACAAAGCGGAAAAGCATTTAATTCATCCATAAAGAGTACGATTCCCTTCTCCAACTCTTCTTGCAATTCCAGATATACTGCAAACATCTTTAAGATTGCAGCAGATTCCAGTCCCAAAAGGATTTCTGCCATTTCTTCAGAATCAATCATTTTGTAAAGTGCGTTAATCCTGTATTACTCTTCCTTAGCCTAAATCTCACAAGGAACCTTTCAAGTCTAAAATTCTTGATATGTTCATTAAAGAATATAGATTCTTTTCTATACTCATCTAAGCATCATTGCATACTAAATCATTTGAAAATGCATAAAAGCATCTTTAAATTGATTCTTCTTTTTCTATTGGACAAACTGGTTGTTTTGAATCAATACTTTTAGATTTGTTATAAATTTCCCTTTCTTTAATTCCACACTTTTCTTTTACTTGTGCTATATATAAATTTGATACCTTAAACCCAAACTTTTCCAAAATATAATTTTGAATCTCTTTATAGGTTGCTTTACTCTCGGCACTTGTTAAGTCCATATCATCCATAGGAAGTTCTACACTTATATGATTCTTTG
>ERZ772956.2481-NODE-2481-length-11652-cov-3.070277_pt1 | contig 11652 bp, 10 predicted proteins | sample MGYA00580683_ERZ772956 | MGnify/ENA primary metagenome ERZ772956 (study PRJEB29015, sample SAMEA2738077) | human oral metagenome | biome: human oral; feature: human-associated habitat; material: saliva | place: China | collected 2212 ...
TTCGCGTGTTGCCGAGCACACCGGGAATGAGGCGGACGATAGCTTCAGCGATGACCAGCACCGCTACTTCCCCACCGATGAGCACATAGTCTCCGATCGAGACCTCTTCGACTCGGTAGCGGCGAGCGGCATCGTCGATGACGCGCTGGTCAATGCCCTCGTAGCGCCCACAGGCGAACACAATGTGGTTCTCCGCAGACCAGGACCGCGCCATGTCTTGAGTAAAGGGCTTACCGGCGGGATGAGCAGAGGTTTCTTATCGACGCCCTCTTGATCACCGCCACCGTGCACGTCGGCGTCACTCGACTTAATGAGGTGGGGCTGCGCCGATTCCAGCAAGGGTGCATCGGCAACACCAACGGCAATGTCGTCGAGTGCAGGTCCCCAGACCTCGGGTTTCATGACCATGCCGGGTCCTCCGCCGTAGGGCGTGTCATCGACGGATTTATGCACGTCTGTCGCCCAGTCCCGGAGGTTGTGTACGCCGACCTGAATAATATTTTTCTCAATCGCCTTGCCTAACAGTGCATGCCGAAATGGATCGAGGTACTCAGGAAAAATGGTGATCACATCAAGCCGCATGTCACAGCTCCAAGAGTCCATCAGGCGGGGTAATGGTACAAGTACCGGCATCAAGATCTACCTCTGGCACTATGGCGTGCACGAACGGGACCAGCACGTCTTTGCCGCCGCTCAATCGCACCTCCAAGATTTCCCCAGCTGGGCCGTGCAGCACACCCGTCACCTCACCGATATCAGCGCCATCATGAATCACGTGTAGGCCCTCAAGCTCGTGGTCGTAGAAGCCGTCATCATCGTCATCGCTGTCCAGTGGCGGGGCGTAAAACACGGTTCCGCGCAGCGAGTCAGCGGCGTTACGGTCCGTGATCTCTTCAAACTTGACCAGCAACCGACGTTGATGCGCACGCGCGGCCTCAACGGTCAAGGCATGTTCCTTGGAGCCCTGACGCCCGTGAAGAATCTCCCCCACGGCGAAACGAATTTCCGGTTCATCGGTAGTGATCTCAACCGTCACTTCGCCTTTAATTCCATGGGATTTCACCACGCGACCAATCTTTAGCTCCATGTCAACACAGCATAGACCACCACATCCGGCAAAACAGCGTAATCTTAGCCTAAGCAAATACCCATTCCGACGTTATGAGGTTCCCATGTCTGACAGCACTTCCTCGAAACCCCTCGCCGGCCACTGGCTCCTTGCAAAGGTAGGCAAGAAAGTGCTCCGGCCGGGAGGTTTGGAAACCACCCGGTGGCTCATTGAGCAACTGCCCATCCGCGATCAGCGTGTTGTTGAATTTGCACCCGGCCTGGGTGTCACCGCGCAGGAAATTCTACAGAAGAAGCCCTCCACGTACACCGGCGTTGACGCAGACCCTCATGCAGTCGATACCACTAAACAGACCCTCGCGGGCATTGTGGAAAAGTCCCCCACATCACCTGCCAACGTGGAGATCATCAACGGAAGTGCCGCCGAGACTGGGCTGCCCGATGATTCCGCCGACATCGTAGTCGGCGAGGCAATGCTGACCATGCAGACAGACAAGCACAAGTTGGAAATCATGCAGGAAGCCGCCCGCATCCTGGCACCAGGCGGATACTATGCCATCCACGAACTGGGGCTCACTCCTGATGAGCTGGACTCAGAGGTCAAAACAGAGATTCAGCGAGCCCTGGCCCGCGCAATCAAAGTCAACGCCAGGCCCTTGACTACCGCCGAGTGGACCGAGATCGCTGAACAGGCCGGTTTCACTGTGGTCGGCGTGTACCACGCCCCCATGGCGCTGCTGGAACCGCGCCGCATGATTGCCGACGAAGGCCCCCTCCGCACCGCGAAGATCGTCTTTAATATTCTCCGCCAGCCGGACATTCGTCGCCGCATTCTCACCATGCGGAACACGTTCCGCGAGCATGCCAACCATATGAACGCCATCGGCATGGTACTGAAACGAAATTAACACTTGATTTCATGGCGCATTCATCAAAAAAAGTGCACCATGGAAGGCATGAATATTCCCGTTAATTCTCCTGATACCTTCGGTCCAGCCGACAACGAGTCCACGGCTGGAATGTCCACAGTTCGCGTGCTTGCCGACGCCCCGGCCGCCAACCCCGACCGGAACGTCCCCGCCGTGTCACGCCTGTTCCAGGGCGATCATGCCAACATCATCGCCTTCAATTTCCTTCCTGGACAGCAGCTTCAAGACCACAAGGCCGCACATCCCATTATCGTGCAGGCCCTCCGTGGAACACTTGATTTCACCTGTGGCAACGAGACTGTTCGCTTGGAACCAGGTGTTGCGGTGCACCTGCCCGCCTACGTTATTCACCGCGTGGACTGCCCCGAAGACGCCTCCGCCGATGGCAACGTGCTCATGCTCACAATGCTCACAGCAGAAAAGGTCTAAACACAACAAAACCGCCAGATTGTGTATCTGGCGGTTTTGTTGTGTTTAGTACTCTATTACTCGGAAGCTTCTTCAGCAGCGATCTCTGCGTCTGCTTCAGACTCAGCTTCTTTCTCGGCCTCAGCCTTAGCAGCAGCCTCGGCGGCCTTCTTATCCTCGCGCTCCTTGCGCTTCTTCTCGGTGATGGCCTCAGCGGTGGGAGCATCGTTAGCCTCTGCCAGAGCAGCGTTGAACAGGTCAAGCTTGGAGGGCTTTTCTGGAGCAACTTCCAGGGTGCCTTCAGCACCAGGCAGACCCTTGAACTTCTGCCAGTCGCCGGTGATCTTCAGCAGAGCCAGTACCGGGTCGGTCGGCTGCGCACCAACACCCAGCCAGTACTGTGCGCGCTCCGAGTCGATACGAATCACAGAAGGATTGGCCTTGGGCTCGTAGATGCCCAGGTTCTCAATGACCTTGCCAGAACGACGGGTGCGGGCATCAGCCACAACCACACGGTAGTGCGGGGTACGGATTTTACCCATACGCTGCAGTTTAATTTTGACAGCCATGATGGCTCCTTACATGTAGTCACTGGGCAGTACAGTCACCATTTGCATTGTGCGAACAGCCGGTTCAGCCCTTGGATTGAGCCTGCGTGTGACTACCGGTCGACCGTGGTCGGGGGCGGTGTTACGCAGGGTAAAGCATGAAAAAGCTCCCCACTAGGGTGGGCAACCCTTAGAACTATACCGGCTGGCAGGCGCATCCACAAACATCGGCCAGCTGGCTACTTTTTCTTATCCTGCTCGATACCCAACTGACTGAAGTCAATGTTCTCCATGCCTTTGGGGAGTTTGCCGCCCATCTGCTGTTGCAGCTTCTGCAGTTCGGCCATATCGGGCATACCACCACCAGGCATTCCGGGCATTCCGCCACCCATGCCGGGGAAACCACCCATGGGCATCCTTGGTTGCGAAGGCCCTCTGCGGCCGCCGCCTTTGCGTTTGCCGTTTTTACCCTTACGACCCTTGGGTTTTTTCTTGGTGGCAGAGCGTTTGCCCATGCCACCCATGCCCATCTGCCCGGCCATGGCACCCATCATCTTCTTCGCCTCAAAAAAGCGCTCCACCAGCTGGTTCACGTCAGTCACGGTGACGCCGGAACCGTTGGCAATGCGCTTGCGGCGCGAAGCGTTCAAGATTTTCGGGTTGATGCGCTCCTCGGGGGTCATGCCACGAATGATGGCTTGGATGCGGTCGAGGTGCTTCTCATCCACCATGTCGGCCATCTCGGACATCTGCTTGCCACCCGGAAGCATTTTCAGGATGTTGCCCAACGGCCCCATGCGGCGGATCATGAGCATCTGGTCTAGGAAGTCCTCAAGAGTCAACTCACCGCTGCCCAAGCGGCTGGCTGCCTCCAGGGCTTTTTCCTCATCCATAACGGCTTCGGCCTGCTCGATGAGGGTGAGCATGTCACCCATGCCCAAGATGCGGCTAGCCATGCGCTCGGGGTGGAAAACATCGAAATCATCCTGTTTTTCACCGGTGGAGGCGTACATGATGGGCTTGCCGGTGACTTCGCGGATGGACAGTGCGGCACCGCCGCGAGCATCACCATCGAGTTTGGTGAGCACGACACCGGTGAAGTCGACGCCGTCGCGGAAGGCTTCAGCGGTAGCCACGGCATCCTGGCCAATCATGGCGTCAATAACAAAGAGCACTTCATCCGGGTTAACGGCATCGCGAATGTTGCGAGCCTGCGTCATCAGTGTCTCGTCAATGCCCAGACGACCAGCAGTATCCACGATCACCACATCGTGCTGGGTGCGTTTTGCTTCCTCAATGCCGCGGCGCGCCACATCAACAGGATCACCGTGGGAGGTGCCCATGTCGTGGTCGTGGGAGTCAATCGCAGTGCCAGGGTCAGGCGCAAAGCAGGACACTCCGGCGCGTTCCGCCACAATCTGCAGCTGTTGGACAGCACCTGGTCGTTGCAGGTCACAGGCCACAAGCATGGGGGTGTGCCCCTGCCCGGCAAGGTGCTTGGCTAGTTTGCCGGCAAGTGTGGTTTTACCGGCACCCTGCAAACCTGCAAGCATAATGACGGTGGGTGGGGTTTTGGCTAGTTGTAGGCGACGAGTTTCGCCACCGAGGATGTCAATAAGTTCCTCGTTGACGATTTTGACAACCTGTTGTGCAGGGTTGAGCGCCTGTGAGACTTCGGCACCTGCTGCGCGTTCTTTGATGCGTTTAATAAAGGCGCGCACAACGGGCAGGGAGACGTCGGCTTCTAGTAATGCCAGGCGAATTTCACGCGCGGTGGCGTTGATGTCTGCCTCGCTGAGTTTGCCTTTACCCCGGAGTCCCTGAAGGGCACCGGTAAGGCGGTCGGACAAAGACTCGAACACGATGTACTTCCTCAATATATTAGCTAGCTAGCCTCACCATGTTAGCCCGTTGGGTTACCCGGTTGCCAGAACTCGGGTAATGCTTCGTTCCACAGCTGCCCTGTCAAATGCACCGCAGAGGTGGAAGCGGGCGATCATGGTAGATCCAGGCAGTTCGACGGTGCACCAGGTGTAGTCGGGTATGACGCCGAGGAGCGCGCCGAGTGCGCCACGGCGGTCCACCGTCCTGACTTCGAGCACGGAACCGAACCAGTGGGTAGCGGTTGCTGCGGGTTCAAGGGCAGGGAGGGCGGAAAACACGCCGGATTTGTAGCCTTGGATGAATTCCTCCTGGTTGAATCCGCCGACGTGCATGGCACGGACGTCGAATTCAGCGCGTACCGTGGTGCGTTCCGCAACGATGCGGGCGGTGACAATGTTCCACCCTTTGGCCGCAATGAGAGCAAGGATGGGGATAATGTCGTTGCCGCGCCAATGCACGTGGGCGAGTTCGCCGGAGCTGGTGAGGCCGAGGTCGGTGGGTGTCGATACGTGTGGTTTATGGGGGTGGACGGCAGTGAGGGCGTTGCGCGCCCGGTTGGCAAGCGTTGTTACGGCGTGGTTGAGGTGCGCAGTCCACACGGCAGGGCCGGTTGCACGAGCATCGGCCTCCGTGAGTTCCTGAAGAAGTTCCACGGTGAGGAGGTCGTAGTGCAGCGCATCCAGCAGCGTATCGACGGCCGCGTCATCCCACGGGTCGTGGGTGGCGGCGAGGCGGGCCAGCAGGGTGTGCTCTGCAACGAGGGTTTGCGCACACATGCGGTCGCGCGGGTTAAGCCCCATTCTTGCGGCCATACGCGTTACCATTTCCGCCCCTACCTGGGAATGTGGGCGATTATATCCTTTGCCAATGTCATGAAACAGGGCCGCAAGCAACAGCAGATCGGGCCGGGACACATTGACGCTGACGTGAGCGCAGTTGGCCACCGTGTTCAGGCAATGCACGTCAATAGTGTTGATGTGGCTAGGTTCGCGGGGCATGAGACCTCGAATATGCACCCATTCCGGGACGATGCGCTCCCACAGCCCGTGGGTATCCATGTCCCCCACGACACGGGCCGTGTGCTCGGAGGATCCGAGAAGGGCAAAGAAATCACCGGTCGCAGTCGCTGGCCAAGGCGTGGGAAGCGGCGGGGTGCTGGCAAGCCTACGCCACGTAGCTGCAGAGACGGGAAGCCCTGTGCGGGCCGATGCCGCCCCAACGCGCAACACTAGGCCCGGATCATCCAGGGATTGGTTACGGCTGAGCCGCAATTCATCGCCTGCATCCACCACCCCCAAGTCCACGGGCCTGCGCCGGTAGTTACGGGGACGACGCAGAACATGCCGCGCGGTTGTGAGCGCCTGAGTGAGGGTGGTGTCAATGGTGCGGGCAGCATCGGCAAGCGCGCGCGAGAGGTCCAGGCGGTCGTCGAAACCAAGGTGAGTTGCAATATCGGTGGCACATTCGGGGTCGAGAACATCGCGTGAGCGGCGCGTTTCCACGTGCAGCAGGGTGCGAATATCCAGCAGCAGGCGGTGCTGCTCTTCTAAAGGTGGCGCGTCGCACACATTTCCCAGCGCCAGGGCTTTGAGTAGCTCAATATCACGCAGTCCCCCGCGCCCGTGCTTCACATCAGGACGGGTCATGGCGACTACGGAACCAGACCGATTCCAGCGCGCAATGGCTGTATCCACCACAGTGTTAAAGGTCTTTGGCACGCTCCGGCGCCACCGCGTGCGCACCCGCTGAATGGTCTCTTCCACCAGCTGGGCATCGCCTGTGATGGGACACAGCTCCAAGAGCGCGAGCGCGGCCGTGGTGTCAGTGGCCACCATCTCCTCACACTCACGCGGGGTGCGAACCGCATAGTCGAGACGCTTTTTGGCATCCCAAATCGGGTACCACACCCCATCCGCCTGCGGGGGTTGCGTACCGTCTGGGTGAATGAGCAGCAGGTCCACATCTGAATACGGGGTCATCTCCCCGCGTGCAAAAGATCCGGTGGCGGCTAGCGCGGTGCCAGGCGGCAGCTCTAGGCTGCGCAACAGTGTACCGACCTCAGCCATGGTGGCGGCGCGGATGGCGGGGGCGTCGAGAAGGGACACGGGCTAGTTCGCGGTTGAGTTAGAGCGCGTCGTTTCCGCGCTCGCCGGTGCGTACGCGGACGAGTTCTTCCACATCCATCACCCACACCTTGCCGTCACCGATTTTCCCGGTGCGGGCGGTGTCCACGATGGTGGCAACAACCTCGTCGAGCTGCTCGTTGCTCACCACGATTTCCACCTTCACCTTCGGCACAAAATCCACGGCGTATTCCGCGCCGCGATACACCTCGGTGTGGCCTTTTTGCTGGCCAAAGCCCTGAATTTCCGTGACAGTCATGCCGTAGACCCCCACCTGTTCGAGGGACTGTTTGACATCTTCGAGCGTGAAAGGCTTAATCACGGCTGTAATCAGTTTCATTACTGTTCTCCCTTATTGATCTTCCCAATCCTATAACTTTTACCCCGCGATCAGCTTCGCGCCACAAGAACACCTACGCGGCGTAGTGGCGCTGCAGTGGCGTTACGCTTGATCAATCAGGAAGGAATCTATCATGCGATAGAAATATACTCAATAAGTTCCACAGAATATTGCGGTAATAACAAGCTTTCGCCGCTTAACGACGGCCCCGCATGCCCAGCGTCCCGGCACCGTTACTGCCGCTGCGGCGGGGTGCCACCATTGGGGGGAGTGCCGTTGAGCGGGGTACCGCCGTTCCCAGCTGGTCCTTCCCCACCGCCCGGCATGCCTCCGCCCATTGTCGGCGCAGATGCCTTCTGTTGGGTGGCGCTACCTGCGTAATCGTTGGTCGGGTCGCGGTAGATGGTGTGGATATGGCCCCACCCTGAGGTGGACACTCCATCAATCTCTGCGCCAGCGGTATTGTCCTGGCTGGATAGCTCGATATACGCCTTCGGCCCGGAAATCTGGAAGTAGATGCCTTTGCCCTGGGAGGTGTCGTAGGTGGTGGCACCGGACCAATTGATGTAGGTCTCGTCAAGAGTCGCTGAGATCGCGTCAAGTTCCTTCTGCGTGGTCTCACCGTCGGCCAGGTCTACCCAGTTGGCGATCACCTTGAGCAGAAGTTGCTTTTGCTCGTCAGTGAGGTCGGAGCCTTTGATGCCGGTACCGGTGGGATAGTCGCAGGTGTCGCCCGGCGCGCAGGTCAAGTTTTTCACCTCTTCACCCTGGTAGAGCTTGGATTTTTGCTCCTCGGTCAGGGAATTGTAGAAGGCAAAAGCGGTCTCGTACATGCCGCCCAGCGCGGATTTGGTCTGGCCGTTGTCATCAACATAGGTGGTGGGCTGGGTGCCCAGGTGGGTGGGTGCGAAGGTGATGGCACCGTTGTCGAAGGTGGCGTTGATACCGACGTGGTGGCCGCCAAACTGCACCGCCCATGCGGAGGTGTTGGAGGGGTTGCCAAAGAACGCGATGTTGTATTGAGTGTTGCCGAGGTCTGTGGAACCTGCTTTGTCGTAGAGGTACTGGTCGCCCTCCATGATGCCGGTGACTTTGGCGTAGGCATCGTCGTTGAGCAAGGCTTTCAGCACTTTGAGCGCGGCTTTTTGTTGTTCTTCGTTGAGGTCGCCGAGTTTCAGCCCGGAGCGCTCGACGAAGGTGACGGGGAAGTTCGACCACGACGTGGTTTTAGTGTCGTCGTTGTAGTCGTAGAGGACGTTTTCTCATGCTCCCTACTGTGCAGGGCGACGCTGGCCGTTCCCAGAAAGTCGCCTGCACGTTTCCTGTGAGTCTCGCCGGGGTTAGCCGAGGAGGGCGTCGATAAAGCTTTCGACCTCGAAGGGAGCCAAATCATCCGCGCCTTCGCCCAAGCCGACGAGCTTCACCGGAACCCCCAGTTCCTCCTGCACCTGGAAGACGATGCCGCCTTTCGCGGTGCCATCAAGCTTGGTGAGCACCACGCCGGTGATGTCTACCACGTCGCGGAAAGTGCGGGCCTGCATCAAACCGTTCTGTCCGATGGTGGCGTCCAGCACCAGCAGCACCTCATCCACTTGGGCTTTCTTTTCCACCACACGCTTCACTTTGCCTAGCTGGTCCATCAGCCCCACCGAGGTGTGCAGACGGCCTGCGGTATCCACAAGCACAACATCAACCTGCGTATCGACGCCCTGCGCCACCGCGTCAAACGCCACCGATGCGGGGTCTGCGCCTTCTGCACCACGCACCGTGTCCGCACCAACGCGACGTCCCCACGTCTCCAGCTGGTCGGCCGCAGCAGCGCGGAACGTATCAGCTGCACCCAACAGCACCTTGTGCCCCATGGACACCAAGACTCGGGCGAGCTTGCCGGTGGTGGTGGTTTTGCCCGTACCATTCACGCCGACCAGCATAATCACAGCCGGTTTGCCTTCGTAAGGCATCGCCTTAATCGAACGATCCAACTCTGGTTTGCATGCTTCAATGAGGGTTTCACGCAACATGGCACGCGCTTCCTCCTCACTACTCACACCACGCTCGGCGATTTTCTCCCGCAGTTTTTCCACCACGTCCATGGTGATGGTGGTTCCCAGGTCCGCCATGAGCAGGGTGTCTTCGATTTCTTCCCAGGCGTCATCATCCAGGTCACCAGCGCTCAGCATGCCCAGGACACTCTGACCAAACACGTTCTGAGACTTAGACAACCGTCCACGCAGCCGGCCCAGGCGACCTGCAGCTGGAGCAATGTCTTCTTTCGGTGCCTGCTGCTGAGCCGTGGATTCTGGCTTCTGGGACTCTGCCTTCTGCGCAGGGGCCTCTGGCACCGGGGTTTCTTCCAGCGCTTGCTCCGCAGCGGCTACCTGTGTTTGAGCAGAGTCTGCAGCTTCTTTAGCCTCTTCAGCATCGTCCTTATGTTCGTCGCCAGGTTCGGATGCGTCATCCTCGGTCTCATCCTCATCCTTGGCGGCGTCCGTGGTGCCTTCGTCTGAGGTGTTTTCCTTTGAGGGTGCTTCCTCGGGTGTTTCTGCTGGGGGTGTTTCGGCGATCACCTCGCTGGCGGTGACTTCCTCAAGTTCCAGCTCATCGTCTAGTTCTTCCACCACCACAGCGTTGGCGGTGGAAACCTCAGCGGCTTCCTCGGGGGCTTCCTCTTCCTGGGAATCAGCCACATCAGTGTTGTCTTCGGCGGATTCTTTGGTGGTTTCTTCAGCAGCCTCATCCTCTGCCTGAGAGGCATTCGTCTTCTCAGATGCCGGTGGCTCCGTCACAGCGGACTCCGTCGCAGCTGTAGCCTGTTCGGTCTCCGCAGCCTGCTTGGTCTCCGCTGTTGGTTCCTTTGGTTCCTTGACGGGTTCCTGCACAGCTTGTTGCTGCGCTTCTTGTTCTAGGGGTGCAGGATCGAAGTGCGAAGGCTCCGCTTTGAGCTCCTGACCAGGAAGCACCGCAGGTTCTTTGTCGTCGGCTTTGGCGGGCGCAAAGTTAAACCCGCCGTGGGCTTGATAGTTGCCGGACTTTTCCTGCTGGGTGAGTTCTTTAGGTTCGTCGGTTGTGGTGAAGGATACCTTCTTGGCATCGCTGCGCCGCAACCCAACCAGGATCAACACACCAAGCATAAACAGCAGAAAAACTGCGATGAGAATAATGGCCGTCAAAGTCATAACCTCCATAGTGGCAGGTTCGCCCCAGAATCTCACCTAAGTAGACAGTCCGATAGCCATTACGGCACACCCGCAGCTGCCAAAAAATGCTAGTCAACCACGCAAATGTATCGCAACGGCACCGTTAACGAAAAAATGAAAACGAACCCACTTATCCGCCAATGCCGGGGTATTTCACCGCCAAGACCATAGCCTCCGCTGAAATCAGGTCACTGGTGACAAGATCGGGCACGACATCGGCAAGAGCACTCCAGCCGGTGCGCGCCTCAGTGAGCAACTTGGACTTACCGATCAGTTCGTGCGCCCGCATACGCGCGGTCAACGCAAACACCAGGGAAATTACCGGGGCCAACGTCCAGATGTTACTGCGGTCATCGGTGTCCACGCCGTCCAGCTTGTCAAAACGAATACGTGCCGAAGCGTACAGTTGGCGGTTTGCACCACGCAAGGCGCGGAGCAGCGATACCGCCGTGGCAATTAGCGCCTGGTCGGAGAGCAGTTCATTGAGTGCCGCACGCTGTTTGAAGGTCTCAAACACTGCAAGCAGACGGGCGCTATCGTCCATGATCGGACCAGGCACGATCTCCGCCCGTGAGAACAGCATCTCAATCAGTGTGTCCTGTTGCGCGGGTTCCATGTGCGCAATGTGCACAATGGACTGGTCCACACAGGCCGTGTCCAAGGTGGCATCGCGTCCGGTGGCAAGGGCCTCCACCAGGCGTTTACCCGCCACTTGTTCCAGTTTGGAGACCGTGTCGCGCAGCGCGGCGCGTCCCTCGCCGACTTCGGCCGCGGCGTACTGCGCGGGCAGCTGTCCCAACAACTGCAGAGTGCCAATCCAGGCCGTGCGGTGTATCTCTGTGACGTCTTTCGCGTCGTTGAACACGCCGTGTACCAATCCCGATGCAATGACCCGCCCGGGTTGCTTTTCCACGGGCACCAGCGATACCGACAATCCCTTCAAGGCCGCGCTGGGATACGCAGCCATGGCTTCCATGACTGCCTTCCGAGACTCCGGCGACGATGCCTCCACACTCCCCCAGCCATCAAGATAATCCCAGAGTATGGGCATGATGTCCGGGTTGGACGGCGCATCTTCGCGCTCGCCGGCAAGGAACGCGGACAGTTCCGCCAGAGCGGGGTTAGGGTCGTGATAGAAGCCCGGCTGCTCTGCGA
>ERZ772956.2482-NODE-2482-length-11649-cov-11.193721_pt1 | contig 11649 bp, 10 predicted proteins | sample MGYA00580683_ERZ772956 | MGnify/ENA primary metagenome ERZ772956 (study PRJEB29015, sample SAMEA2738077) | human oral metagenome | biome: human oral; feature: human-associated habitat; material: saliva | place: China | collected 2212 ...
GAGAAGAAGCTGCTAAAATCTTTTCAAACTTTGCGATCAATGTGCTTTGTAGAAAACCAGATATGAGTTTGTCAGTGAAATATTCTGATGTAGAAAATGCCAATCCTACTTTGAAACCTTATATTACTCTTGCTTATCAGCTTGGAGTGATGAAAGGAAGTGGAATGGGAGATGGAAAGTTTAGACCAAAGGAATATATTTCTAAAGCAGAAGTGAATGCAGTACTGATTAGAATGATTCTCAAGTCTTATCTTGATGAAAATAAATCTGAAAATAAGATGTGGTATACAGAATATAATAAAGTAGCTACAGATCTTGGTATCATCAATCAAGGGGCTGGAGCAGAGCCAGTACTCAGAAATAATGTCGCACTAATGCTCTTTAGAGCATATAAAAATCAAGTATTTGATTGGAGAGATATCGATTACTTCTCTTATGTACTTGAATCTAGAGACTTGTTTGTTAAATAAAATAAAAAACTCAGAGAGTACTTCTTCTGAGTTTTTTTACAAACAACAAATAATATTTGATTACTCCCACTATCGTAATACCTAAGATGAAGGATCATTTACAAAAAGAATTAAACACTATACAGAACATTCCAATACTTGCAAAAGATGATTCTTTACCTGTTCTTTTGTCTGTTTTGAAAGGTTCTCTGGAATATTATAAATTCACTCAACATCTGTTATAATTTTTTCCAAATAAGGAAGCAAATCCGATTTTATTTTCATAAAATCCTTATAGGTAAAATCATAAAATTCAAGCTTAGACAAAACAACAGGATCCAAAGGTTTAACGTGATCAATAAAGGGATAATATCAACTATGATCCCAAAAAGGATCCGCCCCCACTCTTGTCATTTCTTTAACTTTCAACTTAAAGTAAGCTTTCTCTAAATCCGAGGAGTTTTTATTAACTCCTAAAGCCTTTTCCAAATCGTCTAATAATAGAGAAGATGTACCAAAATTTTTCGTAATTCCTCGGACTTTTTTTTCTAAATACTGAATTTCTGCTGAAGAAAAACCATAAGCAACTAATCTTTCTATTTGCTTTCTATTATCTTTGCCCATAACCTCATTTCGAGCTTTATCAATTTATTCTTGAGTTATTCCCAATTTTTCTAATATAGAGGTTTCCTCTTTTTTTTCTACTCATGTATTAGATAGAACAGAAATTTTTTCTCTCATCTTATTTCCCATAAATATAAACACTATCCAATAAATTCCTTCCCCATATAAGGCTGAAGAGCTTTCGGAATTCTGATTTTTCCTTCTTTTGTTTGATGATTTTCGATCAATGCAATAAGAAAACGAGGCGTTGCAATTGCAGTATTGTTAAGGGTATAGCAATATTTGATATTACCCTCACTATCACGATATCTAAGATTAAGTCTACGAGCTTGGAAATCCAAAAACGCTGTTACTGAATGCGTTTCCCCATAACTATTTCTAGATGGCATCCAGCATTCTAGATCTGCTGAATTATATTTTCCAATTGCTAAATCTCCGGTACAAAGCTGTAATTTACGATAAGGAATCTCAAAATCCTCCAAAACTGACATTGCATTTTCGAGCAAGATATTATAGTACTGATCTGACATTTTTTCATCAGCAGGCAAAATCATCACTTGTTCAACCTTTTGAAACTGATGTACTCTATATAGACCTGCAGTATCTTTTCCATAAGTCCCTGCCTCACGACGATAACAGGTAGAAAAACCTGCATACTTCTTTGGCAAATCCTTTTCATCAATGATTTCATTCATATGATAGGCAGTCACTGGAATTTCAGAAGTCCCAATAAGCCATTGATTATCTCTCTCCATCCAGTAAGCATCTTCTTCTCCTCCTGGAAAATAGCCTGTCCCAATAAGACACTCTGGATTTACAATATTTGGTACTTGCATAGGAGTAAATCCTCTTTCTACAAGCCTCTTGAGAGTATATTGCAAAACTGCCTGCTCCAAGAGCATACCATCTCCTTTGAGAAAATAACTTCTCGCACCGCCAAGCTTAACCCCCCTCTCTACATCAACCATATCATACTTTTTCATCAAAGTCATATGATCTAGAGGCTCGAAATCAAAATCAGGTTTCTCTCCAACAACCTTTACTACTACATTTTCACTATCATCCTTTCCAGCTGGTACATCTGAGTGTAAAGAAGTATTTGGCATCTTCAAAAGTTGAGCTTGTAAGTTTTCAGTTACTGTATTATGTTCAGCTTCAAGTTCTTGAATTTTCCCCTTAAGTTCTTTTGCAGCTTGATAATTTTGCTGTGCAGCAAACTGTTTTTGTTCTGCTTTTGTCTGATCAATTTGAAGCTGTAAAGCCTTTCTCTGATCATCCAAAGCTAAAACTGACTCAAGATCAATCTTCATATTCCTTTTCTCCAAAATCTGCTGATATCCAGCAACATTCTCACGAACCTTTCTAAGATCTATCATTATTGATACAAAAAAATTAAAATCTGATTTCCTTTTCAGTTTAGCTTTTTACCTCAAAACTTCAATTGAAAATGAAAAAAAGATATCCTAGAAATGGAAAAATCCTAGGATATCAACAAATTATCAAATTCTCTCTAATAAAGCTTCAGCATCAAAAGATGATTCTGAGAGCTGATATTCTGGAAATATGCTTCTCAACTGGTCATACTCTGGAGTGATAAAGGTTATCAACTCGTGAGAAATTCCTAATTCTTGAGCAAAAAAGTTTTTTAAATCTGAATCAGGATATTGATCAAGGATTATCGTCAATTTTTTCATCTTTTTGATTTGATTTTTGAGTTGCTCAGAATGCAAAAGTGAAGTCTGTCAAAGCAAAGTCAAGTGATAGGCCTGAGGCTTTTCAAGCAAATACTGAGAAAGTTTTACAGCTTCTTCAAAATAGTTTCCCATCATCAAAATATGATGCTCTGCATCTGGATTATTGATAAGCGAAATCATCGCCGGTTGCTCTGCCAGAGCCTTATCAATAAATACCAACTCATCCTCCTCTGCTCCTAAAGTATAGATAGAGTCTGCAATTTCCTGATTGATTAGAGAAAAATACTTTTTCCCATCCTTTGACAGTCCAGTAAAAAACTGATTTTCATCAAAAGGAAATAAAAGATCAAAACCTGATTTTAACAAAGGATAATAAGCTCAAAGTTCAGGAGATACCTTATATCCAATACTTGAGATCCCATCAAATGCATTAAGAATTTTCACATTCTCAAAGATCTCAAGCTCCTTCAATACAAAAGAAACTGTCAATTGATCCAAAATCACAAGAATTGAGTCAGTCTTTTTTATTTTGTATTCTTGAATAAGCTCTCCAAGCGGTCTTTCTAAGAAAAGAAGATTGTCCTGCTGACTCTCGATTTTTCTCTCTGAAATAATCCAATCAAAATGAATCTTCTCTTGCTCCAAAAGCTCAAAAAAATATTCATGAGTTACTAATTTAGATAGATTGCTACTATGCATACATAAAGATTACTATTATAAATCATAATTGAGAATATATTGGGCAATCTGCTTGAAAATAGGACCTGCGGTATTACCTCACCACTGATTTGATCTTGGACGACGAATCCAAATCAAAACCACATATTTTGGATTATCTGTTGTAACAATTCCAGCAAAGGTTCCATTTGTCCATCCCTCTCCTCCACGGTACCTTCCTCTAAAGGCGACCTGAGAGGTTCCAGACTTTGCTCCAAGTTTTGCACTTTCAATATTGGATTTTTTACTATATCCAGGATTGGTAGATATAATATAATGAAAAGCTGACTTAAGTTTTTCTGTCGTCTCTTGTTTAAAGATTTTTACAAAATTATTTCTCTGAGTATAGATATTATCCGGATTCTTCTTATCAACAATATTCTGAATAATCGTAGGTTGACGATAATATCCACCATTTACCAGTGCAGCATACGCAGATGCCAACTGAATATTAGTCATTGAAACTCACTGACCAAATGCATTATTAAAAAACTGTGTCATATAAGCAAGACTTGCTTTTGGAATACTTCCTTCTTTTTCCCCTGCAAGTTCAATATTGGTCAACTGTCAGAATCCAAGCTTCTCCAAATAGTTATAAAAGACAGCCTTTCCAAGCTTCTGAACCACTCTCACCATACCCACATTACAGGAATAACTGAATGCATGCAAAAAATCATGATATCCAGAACAGTCTTTAGACGCATTTTTAATGGTATATTTATCAATCTTAATTGATCAATCATCCTGATATTTATCTTCAAACCTAAGCTCATCCGCATCAAGACCAATCCCCACAGTAAAAGCCTTTACAATACTTCCAGGCTCAAAAGGAACGGTAATATTTTTATCAACAAAAACCTGAGAACCTACAACATTTTTCGCAAGGAATTTCTGCTGACCAGACAAAGCTCTTTCATTCCATTTAGCTTGCTTGTACGCCCCTCCAGAATAAACATAAATAGGAATATCAACATAACTCTGATTATCAACCAAATCTGCATGTTCTTTTCCCAAAGGAACAAGCGTATATGCATCATTATAATCATTTGGATTAAAAGTTGGTGCATTAACTGAGGCTTTAACCTGACCATTTTCAGTATCTAAAACCATAACACTAATCCAGTCCGCCCTCAAAGATCAGACTTCTGCCTTTGCTAATCTCTCTACTTCTTTTTGAAGTCCCACATCAATAGTCAAATAAATATCATTTCCATCAGTTGCACTTGAGATTTCAAATTCATCCGTCCCAATATTTCCAAACCAAGAAGTTGTTCTTCATTTTAGAGTTCCCTTTTCTCACTTCAGCACAGCATCAAAATATTCCTCAATACCGTAATGTCCATTTCCCTCCTTATCCACATATCCAAGAACATTAGACAAAAACTCACCATACGGATAGTACCTCATCACATAAGGCTCCAAAACCAAAGAATACAAAACAGGAGTTCTAATCGTCTTCTCATCCTTTCTACTCAAAGTTGAAAGCTCCTTTTCATGTTTTACTTTCAGCTCTCTAACCTCCTGAGCTAAGGCAGGATTTAAACCTGAAATAATCTTAATATATCTCCATTCCTTAGGACTAAAAATAGAATCAAATCCATTTGGCAAAGGAACCTTCCATTTCTCAAGAAGCTTTTTTACTGTTTTTCTTGCATTATCTCTATTTGCATCTGTCAAAACACTGGTCAATATACTCACATAATTTCCATTTACCTTCAAATACGGTAAATTGAGCCCTGAGAGTTCATGCAAAAACTCTTGATTAGAAAAATATCCCAAAGAATTCTGACTTCTGATTCAGATTTGGATCTTTTCATTGAGTCTTTCTACGATCAAAGCAATCGCTTTATCTTTGGTAAATCCAGAAAGCACCTGCTGATACTGAGCATTATACCCAGAAAAATCAAACGTATCATACTCAGGTGAAGCACTTCCATTTCCATAATAAAACAGATCTGGCTTTTTAGGCAAAAGAGGCTTTCCAGAAAAAAGCTCTATATTCTTCACACAGTCCTCGTGAGAAACCTGCTTCATACCGTTAATCTCACACAAATGCTTGTAAACAATTGGCGTAATAAGCTGAATAAACCTTGGTTTCATGGGCTGTCCTCTAAGTGATGCTGGCAAATTAAATCTCGGATCTGACTCAAAAGTCCAATTAAGCTCTTTTGCATCGACTGCCAAATCATAAAGGGTAATATTTTCAGTCAGCTTTACTGGGTGTCCTCACTTATCCAAAGCATAAATATTTCATCTATCTGGATCCAAAAGGGATTCCTTATAATGTTGCTGAGAAAGGAGCTGATCATACATCTGATGATCAAAAATCTGTAGCTGCACCAACCTAATAATAATTATTACAAACAGAAAACAGAAAAAACCGATAAGCTGAAGCTCCTTTTTTGTTATAAAAGACTGAATCCATTCAGACTGCATCCATTTTTGAATCAGATTTTTATGTTTTTTAAATGATATTTTAGAAGATGAAAATCAAATCATCAGTAAAGATTAGCGAGTATAAAATCCCTTGCTATCAAAGCTCGTCTGGAGAGTAAAACTATAATCCTTTAGCATATTTTTCACAACAAGCGGCAATGAAGCTGTATTAAGTTTTGTCGTCATTACCATCCTAATATAAGGATTAATTTGAGCAGACGACTCCTTCCATGCATATTCTGGATTCTTATTAGGAGTAAGCGTAATATCCCAATTTTCAATACTTATAGCCTTGTCAAAGAGATTTACCCATCCATCATTCACATCGTTAGGAAGCTTATATTTAGAGTAAAGTGGAATATCTGCTCATTTACAGATAAATCCTTCTCCAGCATCACACGCCCAAGTATCGATCTCACCATCATAAGTCTTTGAATCTGCAGCCTCAAACTTATGCTTACTACCGGCATCAAATCCCCTTAACTTAAGCATTTGAATGGTATAGCTACAAGTTTCTGGATTTGTAATCTCCTTACAAATCTTCTTCCTTCTAAGGAAAAGTCTCCTAGTCCCATCATGAGAAATCAAATAAAGTTCTTTAGGATGAGCATCAGAAAATGCTACAGGTCATGTTCCAAGGTCCTTGTCATCAGCATCTCCCACATTGGTAAATCTCTCGTCTCTTTGTTCATTGATAAGATTAAACTTCCCCTGACCATCAGTATCTTTTCCCATATTCCAAAACATTGCCTTATATTGTCCATAGGAAAGTTTTCTATCATTAGAAAGAAGAGAAGGATTATTTGAATCAAAATATCTAACATAATGAAAGTCTGTATTTACACTAGGAACTGAAGTCTGATTCCCATAATGAGAAAAGTTTTTATAGTAAGTTCCTTCAGAATCCAAATCTTTACCAACATGTTCTCTATTAAAATATTCCTCATAGTCTATAGTATAGTCCTGAAAAAGTACAGCAAATCTATTCATCACATCATTTGACTGCTCAATAAGTTGCATTCTTGCATCATTAAAGAGTTTCACTCTAGGAAGCGTTGTCATTACAGAATAAATTGTTGTAAAAAGACTCCCAGAGATAATAACCACTAGGAGCATTTCTACGAGAGTAAATCACTTCTTTCTCATGCTATCTTTACTATAAAAAAACAAAAAATCTGATTCTAAGTCCCTATTGATAATCAAGAAGGGAGAATTATAATTCTCCTCATCGATTCTATCTGTTATCCATTAATAAGTTGATTGATTTTAGCTCTTGTTTGAACTCCAAATCGCCCATATCCTGTCTTCTTCTTTTCTTTACCAGTCACAACGCCATATTTAAGTTGGAATTGGTAAACCGCCTCAATAGTTGCCTTATCATATACCCCATTGATTGTTCCATGATAAAGTCCCCAACTAGTGAGCAAAGTCTGAAGAGATTTTACCTGCTCATGATACTGTCCTTTTTTGAAGGCTTGAGTAAAGGTAGTCTTAACCGGAGCTACTGGATTAGTTTCTCAAACTTGTGGATTATTAGAAACTGTAGGAGCAGGAATATTTTGAGATGGATTTTCCACTACTTCAGACTTTTCAACCTTTTGTTGTGGAAGTTGAGCGTTTAGCATCAATCTAAAATCTCTAAGCAAAACTGTTGTAAGAGAAGAAAGACTACTAGAAATCTTTGCTGCAAGTTTTTGTTCAAGAGAAACAAGATTCAAAGAGTTATTATTAAGTGCATAAGTAACAGCATCCATTCCTGTCACCACAGCACTTGACTTTTGATCCAAATCTCTCAAATAAGGATTGAAATTGAGCGTTGAAGTAAGCAAAATAGGACAGTTTACCTTTCCTGAACCATTGTCAAACATTTGATGAAGCTCAGCATAATTAGATGCTAAATCCTGATAGATTCCGTAGTCAAAGTTCTCAGAGAAAACAGCATACAAAGCCTTTTTTGATTCCTTTTCAAACTTTTTAAGAAAATTCACTTTGTGGCTTAGAAATTTTGCCTGAAGCTCAGCATCTCAACTTCCATTTACCTCAGAGATGATCTGACTCAACTGAGAATCAAGACTTTTCCCCAAATCAACTCTTGTCTTTTCAAGATTTTTCCAAAGATTAGTTTGCTTATCGATAGCATTATTCAAACCAGAAAAAGACTTATTTACTTCATTCATAGCTTTATCAACTTTTGCCAAAGTATCAATTCTTCCTGCTAAAGTTTCAAGTAATGCCTCGTTATTCTTAATGTATTGTTCATAAGTCTTTCTCACTTGAGCAGACTTACTATAATAATCACTTTCTAATCCAGTAATTTTAAGAGCATTTTGATTATAGAAGTTATCTAGGCTATTTCCAAAAATCAAACTATCTCAGCTTGCAATACCATAGCTCAATTTCTTAATCTCTCCATCAAGTTTAATATATTCATTGAGAATTGAGTTTTTAAGGTTTTTTGTCAAAACAGAATAATCTAAAGTCTGATTTTCTCCAGTAACCACCCCAAGACATGAAGCTGCATTAAAAAGTCTACTTTCAGAGAATCTCTTGTTATCCCTTGCAATACTGCGAAGTTTATTTTCACTTCCAGAGAGATTTTTCAAGAGAGAATTCTTATGGTTTTCGAGCTTGTTAGAAAAACTTTTAAGCTCTGAATTGCTAGCACCAGCTGCAAAAGTCAATCCTCCCATAAAAGCAACAAGAACAAAAAGTCCTAGTCAGATTTTTTTCATTTTTTCTTGTTTTACAAAGTAAAGATTTACAATATTCTATGAGTACAGTTTTTTAATACAATTTCAAGTTGAAATCAGAAAAAAAAACAATACAAGTAGACAAAAAGCGATTTTTATATTTTTTATGTATTCTCTATGACACTCATTCCAACAATTATTGAAAAAACAAAAGCCTGAGAAAGGGCCTATGATATTTACTCTAGACTTTTGGAAGATAGAATTATCTTTGTAGGAGAACAGGTACACAGCGCAATGGTAAATACTATCGTAGCTCAAATGCTCTATCTAGAAAAAAAAGATCCAGACAAAGATATCATCATGTATATCAATACTCCAGGAGGAGAAGTTTACTCTGGACTAGCAATTTACGATACGATGCAAATCCTCAAATGCGATGTACAAGTAATCTGTACTGGATTAGCAGCATCGATGGGATCAATCTTTCTCGCTGGAGGAACAAAGGGAAAGAGATTTGCACTTCCTCACTCTAGAGTAATGATTCATCAACCTCTCATCTCAGGAGGTGGAATTTCAGGTCAGGCAACTGATATCCAAATCGAAGCCGAAGAGATGCTCAAAATCAAAGAAACTCTAACCAAGATCATGGCAAAACACACAGGAAATTCTTATGAAAAATGCCTTGCCGACATGGAAAGAAATAAGTGGATGTCTCCTCAAGACGCTCTAGAATACGGACTGATCGATAAAATCATTGGAGAGTAAAAAAGCTCTCCTTTTATTTCCCTTCACTTACCCTGCTCATGAAAATTGCACTCTTTGGAGCCTCTCCCCGCCCAGATAGCCTCGCACTCAAAATTCAAAATCGTATCATCAGTTGGAATCAGACTTTTTCCCCCATAAATCCCAAATACGAGGAAATTGAGGGGATTAAAACCTATCCTGATCTCATCTCACTTCCTGAGATACCTGATTTAGTAGTCTTTATGACTAATCCTCAGGTCAGTCTTGCTCTTTTGGATCAAGTAGCAGCAAAAAAAGTCAAAAAAGTCTGGTTCCAGCCTGGTTCTTTTGATGATTCCGTGATTGCAAAAGCTGAGGCTCTTGATCTCAAAATTAACACAACCCATTGCATACTCGTTGCACCACAAAACCTTGTAGAAGAGTTTGTAAACAAGGACTAAAACGAACATTCAAAATGAGTGATCAACTGTATCCAAGTACCTTCATCTCGTATAAATCAAAAAACAAATATGACCACCTTCAATCTTAACTCCTATGTACAAAAAACACTCAACAGCTATCTTGCAATTTTTCCTGAAGAAAATGAGAGATTCACCCTTCTACAAAAACAGCTCACCAACTGAGAAAACATTTGATCAAGAAAAAATTTTAACGGTCATATGACAGCATGTGCATATCTCATCAATAATAGAAAATGCCTAAAAATTCATCATATTGGACTTGATAAATGGCTTGCTCCTGGAGGACATCGAGAAGAGGGAGACAACGAACTCTATCATACTGCCATGAGAGAACTCAGTGAAGAAGCATGAATCAAACACGCAGAACTCTACCCCTGGCATAAAGAGCATGAAATGTTGCCGCTGGATATTGATACCCACCACATTCCTCGTAGCGAAAAAAAGAATGAAGATGAACATTTTCATCATGACTTTAGATTTGTTTTTGTCTTAAATTCAGATCAAAAAATCAATCTCCAAGAGGAAGAAGTTTCTGGATATGAACGAGTTTGAGCGGATAAATTCCCACAAGATTCTTCTTCTCAAGCCATTCTTGCTAAACTCCAAGACCTCAATCTCCTCTAAAATTATAATATAAAAAAATTAAAAAATCTGATCCTAGGTCAGCATTTAACCTTTTTTCTCGAGTATATGAAAATTCTCGTTGGTCTCTCCTGAGGCGTTGACAGTGCAGTCTCTGCTTATCTTCTCAAACAGCAATGACATGAGGTTGTTGCTGGTTTTATGAAAAACTATACCTCCGATAGCGGAAATTGCACCACCTACAACGATTCCATCGAAGCTATCAAAGTAGCAGAACATCTCGGCATCGAAATTCGTGCCTACGATCTCCAAAAAGAATATCAAGAAAAAGTCATTGACTATATTTTTGATGGATACCAAAAAGGAATAACTCCCAATCCTGATGTCCTCTGCAACTCACTAATCAAGTTTGATGTTTTCCTAAATAAAGCCCTGGAAGAAGGTTTTGACAAAATCGCAATGGGACACTATGCAAGAATCACTCAAGATGAAAACTGAATATTTCACCTTCTTCGTGGGAAAGACCACCACAAAGATCAGACTTATTTTCTTTCTTGACTCAATCAATTTCAACTGAGCAAAGCTGTTTTTCCTATTTGAGAGCTGGAAAAATCTCAAGTAAGACAAATAGCAAAAGAAATCTGACTCCCTAATGCAGATCGCCCAGATTCTCAGGGATTATGTTTCATCTGAAATGTGCCAATCAAACAATTTCTTCTACAAAAACTCCCAATCAAAAAAGGTCCAATCAAAACCCTTGATGGGAAAGCTGTTTGAGAACATGAGGGAGCTTACTTTTTTACCATTGGACAAAAACAAGGTCTCGGGCTCAATTTCAAAGCCTACGTCTACAAAATCGATATTGAAAACAATACCGTATATGTAGGGGACAAGGAAATTCCAGAGCTCAACTCCTCTACCATCTCAGTCAAAAATTGGCATCGAATCTGAGAAGAAAAAGTTATTGGATCTAAGCTCCAAGGTAAAATCCGCTATCGCCAAAATCCTGCTGTAGAATGTATCTTAACCAAAAAAGAAAATTCTGACTTAAGTTTTTCGTTTTCCTCACCTCAACGAGCCATAGCACCAGGACAGGTATTTGTCGTTTATCAATGAGAAGAATGCCTTGGTTGAGGAATAATTAACTTGACATAACTAAAAAAATTAGCACTCTACAAAATTCTTTTCTCCAAACACAAAAAAGACAGAAAAACCTGAATTCTGTCTTTTTTCTTATAGGTATCAGTAAATT
>ERZ772956.2483-NODE-2483-length-11644-cov-34.937527_pt1 | contig 11644 bp, 4 predicted proteins | sample MGYA00580683_ERZ772956 | MGnify/ENA primary metagenome ERZ772956 (study PRJEB29015, sample SAMEA2738077) | human oral metagenome | biome: human oral; feature: human-associated habitat; material: saliva | place: China | collected 2212 ...
TAGAGATTAAGGAGCCTAAGAAGAAAACAAGCTCGGTTTCTTTCGATTGGAGCTCAGTAATTGAGGAGAGTCATAAGAAACCAACAAAGAAAATCAGATCTCCTTGGGAGACAACTGGAATTGATGATGAAGAGGCTGAGGCGGTTACTCAGTCGTTCAGTTCAGTTAATAGTGATTGGGATAGATCCAAGCCTGCTCAGCCTGCACGTGAGGCTGAGGAGACTTCTTCACTCGAGGAAATGCTTAAGCACGATTCCGCAGCTGCTCCGGCATCTGGTCGTGGACGTACTATGAATTTCATCGAGGTTATGAAGCAGGAGAAGGAAGAGCGCGAGAGGGCTGCACGTGAAGCTGAAGAAGTATCCGTTTCGACAGACTTCGATTTTAGTGAGTCTATTCTTCCTGATGAAGAGAGAGAAAACACTCAGGGATATACTGAACTCAAGGACGATATCGTTGCTGAGCTTGAGAAGCAGGCAAGCGAGAAGGATGAGAAGGAAGTGTCGCACAAGTTGGATGCAGCTTCTGCTGATTTTGATGAGTATCTAAATGCTCGTCGCAAGTCTCATGAGGAAGTATTCCAGGCAGAGCCACCACACAACTTTGTTGATGACATGGTTCACGTATCTGCTGCAGATACTAGAGATGAGTTCAAGCTTCCAACAGATGAGTTTGAGACCGAGCTTTCTGCATTTATTCGTGACGAAGAGGATGATAGGGAAGAACCTGCCTTGGAGAGAGCGGATGATGATCTATTCAACTTCGACGTTGAGATTGAAGAAACTGACGAAGATGAGGAGACTGTAAGCAAGTACCTCGACTACGTTACACCGAGCAGAGTTTCGCGTGCTGAAGAGCGTGCAGAAGCTGAAGAATTTGAGTTCGATGATGAGGATGATGATGGCGATGAGCCAGAGACATTCTCATATGATGAGCTTACAGATGATAATACAGAGCCAGAGACTGATTATGAACTCGAGCCTAAGGAAGAACCTAAGGAAGAGGATTTGGATGATTTTGCATTTGGCGATGAAGATATAGACGTTCCGTATGAGGAGCCTGTCAACTACTCAGAACTATACATAGATGAAGAAACTGAGAAGGCTGTACAGCCAGTTGCTTCAGATGTTGTAGCAACTAATGTTCAGGAGGATGTTAAGGAAGAACCAGTTGCAGTTATAGCTCCAGAAGTTCCAGCTAAGCCAGAGGTGGTAGCTGCTTCGGCAGTAGAACCAGTGGCTGAGCCAGTTGTAGAACAGGTTATAGAGCCAGTCGTTTCTGAGGTTGCTCCAGCGGTTTCCGCTACTACAGAAGCAGTCGCTGCGCCTACTGAGTCTGCTGAGGATGCAGAAGTTGCTGCGGCAAAGGCAATCGAGAGTGAGATTGCGAATCTTCAGAAGAGACTTGCTGAGCTTCTCGGCAAGGATCCATCGGAAACTATTGAGCTACCGAATAGAGATGTAGTGTCTGCTGAAGAACTCGTGCAGGAACCTGTACAGACTGAGACTGCTGCTGTTGCTCCAGCTAGTTCAGAGATGACAAGCCTAGAGTCAGAACTTGCTGCACTAGGATTTGAAACAATAGATGATGAACCAGATGAAGAGGCTGATATGCTATTCTCTGCAGATGATGTGGCAGATGCCAATACTGCAATTGTGGAGGAGAATAGTGATGAGCTAAAGCAGGAAGAGGTAATGTCGATTGACGACCTTCAGAAGGACCTCTTTGGTACAGAAGCTGATGATGCTGGTATGGAAGCAACTCGCAAGATAGATAAGTTCTACACTTTATATCGCAAGAATGAAGAATTCCAGCAGTTACTCGATGAAGAGTATAAGAAGCTTCAGGATGGAAGCGCAGACTATACTCTGATGGAAGATGTACTAGCTGAATATCAGGATGAGGAAGAAGTAGAGGAGGCGCCTGTTGAGGCGCAGCATGAGACAGTTGAAGCTGTAGTAAAAGCAGAGTCAGCTAAGCTTGAAGCGGCTAAGAAAGAAGCTGGATCAGAGCTCAGCAACAGCGCTAACGTTACTGAACCAATCACTGCTGCTACAACATTAGTTAGCTCCCCAGCTCAGGCTGCAGTCAACACAGCGAGCACGGTCGCACCGTCTGTAATCGACGATGATGACGAAGAATCGCATAAGGGTGGAGTTCTGACAGCAATTGCAGTTATCGTAGCAATCCTGCTCGTTCTGCTTTTAGTAGTGATACTTATTCTCAACTTCGCACCAGATAGCAGCATCGCTCAACGCATCAGCGAAGTTATTGGAAAGTTTACAAACTTCGCATCGCTGGGTGATAATTCGGAATTGCTACTATAATAGTAATTTAAACGTAAATGCAGCGGCAGGCTTGACGGCTACCGCTGCATTATGTGGTTTTTGGAGAAATTATGGCTATAAACAGAAAAAAGGGTAATGTCACGTACACCTACAATAAAAAGGCAAAGAAGTCCATAAATCTTGGGAAACTGATATTTCTTGCGACTATATTGCTGAGCATAATTGGAGCAAGTGCGGGCTATATTACGGATTGGATGTGGTTCAGAGAACTCGGCTTCACCAAGGTGTTTTGGACACAGATAGTTACGGAACTAAAAATAGGAACCGTGATATTCATATTTGCAGGGCTACTGGTGAGGATATATCTAAATAGTCTTAGAAAAGGGTATTTTAGTAAGATTGAATCCCATGACATACCGGATATGCACAAGCTTAATGTGCTATCGTGGGTGATTTCTGTGGCCTTCGGCCTAGTCGCTGCGTGCATATCGGCAACGAGTACGTGGCAATCATTTCTCATGTTTGCAAATTCTTCGAAGTTCGGACTTAAGGATCCAATTTTCGGGCTAGATATCTCGTTTTATGTATTTAAGCTTGATTTCCTAACTAAGCTTAATTCAATTGCGATATTAGTGATTGTAGGAGTAGTAATTGTAACTCTTATTTACTATGCGGTCCTGCTATCTGTAAGAACGCCTGACATATTTGATAGGGAGGACTTCTTTGAAAAGTCTGAAGAAGAGGATGAAGTAAGAGCCACACAGGCTAATGACACAAACGACGATGAAGTAAAGCAGGGTAGACCTGATAACAGCATTCCATTTGGCAAGAGAGATCCATTCGAAGATGTTACAAAATTCGTCAAAGGTGTGAGTGACAGAGCTAGGAAGCAAGCGAAGAGGCGCAGAAGAAAGCCTGAGCTGAACCACCTCAATATCGACCACCTGTTTAGCTTGGCATCTGGCAAGGCCATGATTTTAGGTGTCATCTTCTATGTTATGCTGGGCATTCACTTCGTGCTAAAGCAGTTCTCGCTTTTGCATGCACATACTGGAACAGTATATGGTGCTGGATATACCGATATCGCAGTCACGCAGAAAGCATACATTCTCGTTACAGTGCTTGCAGTAGTTGGAGCGATGAGTCTCGTTAGGCATGTGCACAAGAAAGAATATCTGAAACTCGCAAGAGTTCCGATGATTATAATAGGTGTGCTATTTCTAGGAACTATCCTCAAGGTTGGAGTGCAGAACCTTATCGTTGCTCCTGACGAGATTAACAAGGAGAGCAAGTACATCAAGAATAACATTCAGTATACGAACCATGCATACGGACTTGACAAGGTTAAGGTGGATTCTTTTGCAGCAGATAATAACTTGACCGCAGCTGATATTACGAACAACAAGCCGACTATCAGTAATATCAGAATCAACGACTACGAGCCTGTAAAGGATTACTATAACCAAACACAAAGTATTAGGCAGTACTACGACTTCAACGATGTTGACGTAGATAGATATACTATTAATGGTGCAGAAACGCAGGCGTATCTCTCGGCTCGTGAGATTAACGAGAGCAAGATTAGCGATACCTGGATTAATAAACATTTGAAATACACTCATGGGTACGGGGTTACGCTATCTAAGGTGAACTCGGTGACGACAAGTGGACAGCCTGACGTGCTGATTAAGAACATTCCGCCTGAATCGAATATTCCTGAGATTAAGATTACGAGACCAGAGATTTATTTTGGCGAGCTCACTAACAACTACATAATAGTAAATGGAGATGAGCAAGAATTCGATTATCCAGACGGTAACAGCAATAAGTATACTAAGTACAAGGGCAAGGCAGGTATCAAGCTAGGCTTTGTAAATAGACTTCTGTTCTCTATCAGAGAGAAAAGCATGCAGATGCTCGTGTCGTCGAACATCAACTCCGACTCGAGGATTGTCGTTTACAGAAATATCCTTGAAAGGGTTAATAAGATTTTGCCATACCTTGAGTATGAGAAAGACCCTTATATGACTATCGTCGATGGCAAACTGTACTGGATTATCGATGCATACACGACGAGCAGCAACTATCCTTATTCAGAGCCATACTCGGGAAGGATTGGAACTACGAACTATATCAGGAACTCGATAAAAGTTGTTGTAGATGCATACAATGGAGATGTAAATTATTACGTTGTAGATGAGTCTGATCCGATAGCGAAGACCTATGAAAAAATATATCCAACGCTATTTAAGAGCAAGAACAAGATACCTGCAGGAATCAAGAAGCATTTCAAGTATCCATCGACTCTCCTCAATATTCAGGCTGACGCTTACACAAAGTACCATATGAATGAGGTCAAGGTATTTTACCAGAAGGAGGACCTCTGGGATATTGCTAACCAGATATATGGAACTAAGGAAAGGCCGATGAGCTCCAGCTTTTTCATCTTCAACTTACCGAGGGAGAAGCAGGCGGAGTTCATAAATATGATTCCATTTACACCTAAGTCGAAACAGAACATGACCGCAATCATGATGGCTCGAAACGACGGAGATGATTACGGAAAACTCGTGGTATATAAGTTCCCTAAGAACAAGACGGTTTACGGACCGATGCAGGTAGAGGCGCAGATAGACCAGAACTCTGAGATTGCCAAGGAGTTCTCTCTATGGAATTCGTCAGGAACGACATATAAACGTGGAGACATGTTTATAATTCCTGTAAATAATTCTATAATGTACGTAGAGCCGGTATATCTCGAGGCTTCAAACCAGGCGATTCCTGAAGTGAAGAGGGTAATTGTCGCATACGGAGATAAGATAGCGTACGCATCAACTTTGGATGAAGCGCTAGAGAGCTTGTTCGGGGATGGAGCAGGGAACTCTGGCAGCGTCACCAGCAGTTCATCAGGCAGCTCTGGTACTTCAAGCAGCCAGAAAGAACTGATTGGTAAAGCGAAGCAGGCGTATGAAAATGCTGTAAAAGCTCAGAAGAGCGGAGATTGGAAAGCATACGGCGAATATCTGGAAGAGTTATCTGGATATCTTGACCAGCTTGATGGCTAATCTGAGTATAGCGCGTATAGGGAGCGTGGCATCAGCAGTAAGGCAATAAAGGGACGAGGATTAAATAGCTTTTAACTTTGCGAGATAAGGAGAGGTTTATGATAAATTTCGATTTAGAAAAGATGCTCTTTACTATTCCGGCTGAAGAGCACGGAATTGAGTCGGTGACAGAGGTGCTGTGTGAGCACCCTGAAGTTAAGTTCGTGTCATTTGCGGGAGTTGATCTTGGCGGGCACTTTACGGATGAAAAGATTCCTATAAAGACTTTCATCGATGATATGGAGAAGCTACTCGATAACGGCGTGCAGACTGACGGTTCCAGCGTAGCTTTACCTGAGATTGCAAACCTTGCAAATGCCAGAGTCGATATCCTTCCAGATAAGGACGTTAATTGGTACGTTGAATATAATTTTAGCAACATGGATTTAGCAACAGGACTGCCAGTTGGCACACTTAGAATTCCATCGTTTCTCAGACATAACAACGACAGGATGGTTGGCTCAAGAATCTTCTGTAAGGAGTCTATCAACAGATTTAAGACTAGACTCATGGAGATGCTCAGGCAGTATCCTTACGTTGTAGACTACCTTGATGGCATAAACTCGATTGACGACATCGAGGAAATTAACCTGACTAGTGCGACCGAGCTAGAATTTTGGGTAAAGACTCCCGATGATAAGGCTGACAGGGATCAGCTCTCGACGTCTCAGGAACTCAAAGAACAGTACTGGAAGAGGACTATCGGCCCTGTAAATACAGCACTTGAGCAGACCTTGGAGATTCTCGACCACTACGGATTTGGCGTAGAGATGGGACACAAGGAAGTTGGCGGTGTAAGAGCCAAGATGGGTAACTCTGGAAGCTATGACCATATCATGGAGCAGCTTGAAATCGACTGGAAATTCTCGACACCTGTACAGGCTGGAGACAATGAAGGCCAGATTAAGCACATCGTAAGGGATGTATTTAGAGCTAACAACCTCGAGGTAACATTCCTTGCAAAGCCAATGCCGGGAGTTGCGGGAAGCGGAGAACACACCCACCTCGGAGTATCTGCAAAGCTTAAGTCGGGCAAAACAGTAAACCTATTCGAGTCCAAAGACAGACTGAACGAATACATGAGCCCTGTGGGCTTCGGTGCACTAATGGGCATCCTGAACAACTACGAGCTTCTAAATCCTTTTGTGGCACAGACTCACGATGCCTTTAGAAGACTTAAGCCAGGATATGAGGCGCCGGTCTGCATCGTAACTTCGCTCGGCAAGAACTGCGTTACACCGTCTAGAAACAGAACTGTTCTTATTGGACTCGTCAGAGACCAGAATAATCCGATGGCTACCAGGTTTGAGCTAAGATCGCCAAATCCACACAGCAACACCTACCTAGTAGTGGGGGCATCATTTATGCTCATGCTCGACGGAATCGAGGCGGTACTATCTAACGGCAAGGCACCGTCAGAGCTTGCAGAGTCAATATCCAAGAAGGCGGGAGAAGAAGACTTCTACCTGGCTAAGGATAGAGAATATAGAAGCGAACTCAACGTGTTCGAATGCTTTACGAAGGAAGAGAGAGAACAGCTCTTCGGAAAAGCTCCGGCTACAGTGTGGGAGAATTTAAAAGCATTTGACAGGCACGAGGATGAGATTGCAAAGATCACAGGTGGCGACGAGACTGCAAGGGATGTAGTTATGTCATACCGTGCACAAATGACGATGAAGTGGGTTATGGAATTCCGCGACAGGATTCTGCCTAACGCGATGGACTTTGTGAGAAATTGCAAGAAGAGACATAATGAACTCGAAGCAACTGATTATGATATAATGAACTGGAGAAGAGTCAACAGCCTGCGAATTGTGCTCGGCAAGGACTCAATCGATAGCAAATCAATCCTAACACTTGCGAGAGAAGCGATTGATGCATCTGATTACGAGGCGGCTTCAAGGTATGAGCTGCTGATTCAGGACAAGGTTGAGGAGCTTAGAGGTGCATACAGCACTTATATCAAGAACTTATTTTAAGTGATTTTAGGAAGATACGAAAATATGGGGGTTAAGAAATGCTTGACGTCAAAAGAGTGAGAGAAAACTTTGATAGCGTTAAGGCTGATGTTGAGAGACGAGGCAAGGGCGATTTCGGCATCGATAACGTACTAAAGTTTGATACCAAGAGAAGAGAGCTTCTTGCAGAGGTTGAGCAGCTCAAGAACAAGCAGAATACAGTTTCTCGTGAGGTGCCAAAGCTCAAGAAGGAAGGCAAGGATACTTCAGCGCTATTCGCAGATATGAAGGAACTAAGTGCCGAGATTAAGGTTCTGGACACACAGGTTAGCGAAGTGGAGGAAGAACTACGCCAGGCGCTGCTCTTTGTTCCTAACACGCCGCATCCAGACGTTCCACTTGGAGACGATGATACTGAGAATCTCGAGCTTCGCAAGTTCGGGGAGCCAACTGAGTTCGCATTTGAACCAAAAGCTCATTGGGATATTGGAGAAGACCTCGGAATTCTAGATTTTGAGCGTGCATCCAAGATCTCAGGATCTCGCTTTACAGTGTACAAGGGTATCGGCGCAAGGCTAGAGAGATCTGTAATCAACTTCATGCTAGACCTCCATACAGAGGAGCAGGGATACACAGAGATTCTTCCGCCTTTCATGGCTAACCGTGAGGCGATGACAGGAACGGGGCAGCTTCCTAAGTTTGAGGATGACATGTTCCACGTGCCTGCAAAGGATTTCTTCTTGATTCCAACTGCAGAGGTTCCAGTTACTAATCTTCGTGCAAATGAGATTATAGAACCAGAAGAGATGCCTGTGTACTACACGGCTTATACACCATGCTTCCGTAAGGAGGCAGGTTCTGCAGGACGCGACACTAGAGGTCTTATCAGACAGCACCAGTTCAACAAGGTTGAGATGGTTAAGCTCGCTAATCCTGATAACTCATATGAGGAACTCGAGAAACTGACACACGATGCGGAAGAAGTGCTTCAGAAGCTAGGAATCCCTTACAGAGTAGTTAGACTCTGCTCAGGTGACCTCGGATTCTCAGCAGCTATGACTTATGATATCGAGGTGTGGATGCCAAGCTATGGACGCTATGTTGAGATTTCAAGCTGTTCAAACTTCGAAGACTATCAGGCTAGAAGAGCTAACATCCGTTTCAGAAGAGAGAAGAAGGCAAAGCCTGAATTCGTACATACACTTAATGGCTCGGGTCTTGCAGTGGGTAGAACTGTTGCGGCTATCCTCGAAAACTTCCAGCAGGAAGACGGCAGCGTAGTAGTGCCTGAGGCACTAAGACCATACGTTGGAAGAGATGTGATTAAGTAGGAAATCACCCAATCAGCAAATCGTAAAGCGGGCTGAGTAACGATTGCGAACTTATTAAATATCGATGCGACATAAGCACAAGGAACTAGATGGCCTGGTAAGGTCGCATTTGTTCTTTGTGCTTTTTAACTGAAGGAGGTCATCTGAAAATCAGATGACTCACGAAAATGGAGGGAACCGACATATGAAAGATAGAGTCAGCTTGACTGATTTCCTTATGTATCACAAGGAAACGCACCCGATTTCGTTCCATATGCCAGGTCATAAGGGACGAAGTACATTGTATGGGATATATGGTTTCGGTGATTTTATCAAGAATGTAATTGGAAATGATATAACGGAGATTCCAGGCGCCGATGCGCTGCAGCAGCCGCGAGAGCGAATCAAGGATATGATGGATGGTTATGCTGGTCTATATGGGGTGAAGCATACTGAGCTTCTGGTAAATGGAAGCAGTGCTGGACTCATGGCAGCTATTCTCGGGACTGTCCCGAGAGGAGGGAAGCTGCTGATCGGAAGAAATTCTCATAGGTCGGTATATGGTGCACTTAGGCTTGGCGGCATATCCCCAGTGTACATAATGCCAGAGATAGATGATGAAACAGGATTGCAGCTTGGACTAGATCCAGATAAGATCGAAAAAGCTCTGATTGATGATCCAGAGATTAAAGCTGTGCTGGTGACAAGTCCGAATTACTATGGGGTGCTGTCAGATATTGAGCGAATTGCAAATATTGCTCACCTGCACGGCAGAATTCTGATTGTGGATCAGGCGCACGGTGCGCACCTTAAGTTTTTTGATTATTTGCGGAATGAAGATGGGCTCCCGCACCGTGCGGCAGAGAATTGCGGAGCCGACATTGTGGTGGACAGCACGCACAAGACGCTGCTGTCATTTACGGGCTCCGCAATTCTCAACATCTGCACCGAGAGGCCAGATGTTTCGAGGATAAGCGAGCTCCTCCGCATGCTGCAGACGACTAGTCCGAGCTACCTGCTGATAGGCAGCCTAGACGTCAATCAGCAGATACTTAGGATGGACGGCTACAATCTGATCAAAAACTGGGATGCAGATATCAAGTACTTCTATCAGGAGGCTGCCCGAATCGAAGGCCTCGGGCTCATCGATCGCATCGACCTTGATGAAACCAAGGTCAGTCTCACAATGACAGCCCTCGGCCTCAGCGGCCCAGAGCTAGCGGAGGAGCTCGAGAAGCGAAACATCTGGGTGGAACTCACGCATGGCAGCTACGTGATGCTGATGACGGGAATCGGAAACGAACGAGGTGACTACGAAGATATATTAGCCGCCCTGCGTGACCTCTCGGCGCAGTATCGCGGCAGACTCAGCGAAGCAGGACAGGCACACCCAGAAGCGCAGAATCAAACACCTGAGACTGCCGCCAAAAAACCAGCACCAATACAGGCTGCATCAGATTCAGCGCTTACAGAGAGACTTGAGCAGCGCAGAATCCCAGATACATATGAGGAGATTCCTCTCTATAGTGCCGAGGGTAGAGTTCTCTATGAATCTATCATCCCATATCCGCCAGGAAGTCCGATTGCATGCCCTGGTGAAGTGCTAAGCAAATCGGTTATCTTGTACATCAGAGACCAATTAGTAGCACAACATGTGGTTCTGGGGGTAGATGAAGAAGGAAGAGTTAAAGTTGAACCCGATTGTGTACTTTTCAAGGAAGTTTCAGGTGACTTATAGGAAATTTTGATGTATAATTTTTCTCATGCAATGGATATTATTTGTACGAATCTAAGAAAGGAAGGGTTCTTAAGGATGAGCCAAGGTAAACGTTTACCAAGCATTTTGGTTAAGCATCACAAGAATACTGCAGGTCGTGAGACCGAAGTGATGCCAATTCCAGATGTGGTTGAAATCTGCATGTCGCAGAGCATTGGTGCTCCTTGTCAGCCTCTCGTTGCAAAAGGCGACTATGTCAAAGTTGGTCAGAAGATCGGTGACACAGAAGCTTTCGTTAGTGCGCCGGTACATTCCAGCGTATCTGGAACAGTAACTGACATTACATCAGTGCGTTCTTCGATGGGCGGAATGGAGACACATATCGTAATTGAGACTGATAAGAAGCAGGAAATCAGTGAAGAGGTACAGGTGCCTCACATTGAGAGTCATGCTGATTTTGTCAAGGCAGTAAGAGCTAGTGGTATGGTTGGATTAGGAGGTGCTTCGTTCCCAACAAGCATCAAGATGGATCCAAAGAATCTAGACGAATGTACTACTCTAGTTATCAACGGTGCTGAGTGTGAGCCATTCATTACAGGCGATAACAGAATCATGGTAGAGGATGGACAGGATGTTCTCGATGGTATGCTTCTAACTATGAAGTATTTGAATCTCGAGAAGGGAATCATCGGTGTCGAGGAGAACAAGCCTGATGCTATCGATAACTTAAACAGACTGATTCAGCAGAATGGAATCACTAACATTGAGGTGTTCAAGCTACAGTCGAGATACCCAAAGGGAGCTGAGCGTGTGCTCGTATATGAGACTACCGGCAAGGTTATGAATGCTGGAGTTCTTCCTGCACAGCTTGGTGTTATTCTGTGTAACGTTTCTACTATAGGTATTCTCGGACAGTACTTCAGAACAGGTATGCCTCTTGTTCAGAGAAGAATCACTGTTGATGGAGATGCTGTTGCTGAGCCTAAGAATGTATTTGTTCCAATCGGAACTCGCATCGCTGATGTAATTGAGTTCTGTGGTGGATACAAGCAGGAGCCTAAGAAGGTTGTAATGGGCGGACCTATGATGGGACGTGCAACTCACTCTGATGAGACTCCAACTGTTAAGAATACTGGTTCACTTCTATGCTTCGGCAAGGAGTCAGCTACAGTTAAGACTGAGACTGGATGTATCAACTGTGGTCGTTGTCACCACGGATGTCCATTCAAGCTCGTTCCTATGCTCTACGCAGATTTCTACGAGAGAC
>ERZ772956.2486-NODE-2486-length-11629-cov-3.194142_pt1 | contig 11629 bp, 8 predicted proteins | sample MGYA00580683_ERZ772956 | MGnify/ENA primary metagenome ERZ772956 (study PRJEB29015, sample SAMEA2738077) | human oral metagenome | biome: human oral; feature: human-associated habitat; material: saliva | place: China | collected 2212 ...
CTTGCGGTAAAGAAAAACTGATTCTGACCGTATTCGACCAGTATGACTTACGTCGGATTACAGAATTTAAGATGGCGGAAGTAGTTGAGGATAGCTGTGACAACTGGTATCTCTGCTTACTGGTGAAGGTCGAACCAAAAGTTTGCACTGCAACCGGTGAAATCGGAATCGACTATGGCTGCAAGACTGCGGCAACATGCAGCAACGGAGACAAACTGGAAACCAAGTTTACCCAACAATACGCCGAAAGACTTGCCACCGCCCAGCAGGCGCGTAAGAAAAAGCAAGCAAGACGGATAAACCGTAAAATCAAAAATTCACGTGCTGATGCGACACACAAGTTTACCAGCAAGCTGGTAAGGGAAAACCGACTGATTGTCGCCGGTAACGTGAAATCAAGTTCGTTTACATCAGGCAAACTGGCTAAATCGGTTTACGATGCGAACTGGTTTTCCATTAACCGACAACTGGAATACAAAAGCAGACGTGCGGGTTGTCAGTTCATTAAAGTAGACGAGAAGTTTTCTACCCAGACCTGTGCCAACTGTTTGCAAATCACAAACAGTTCTCCGAAGGGAGTAGCGGGTCTTGGAATAAGAGAATGGATTTGCGACTGTTGCGGTCAGTTAAACGACCGTGATGTCAATGCCGCGAAAAACATTCTCCGTTTCGGACGTGAAACGCTTGTAGAAGGAAGCCCCGTCCTTTAGGACGGGGAGTACGTCACAGACCTCCTGAAATTCTCTCCCCCATCGTTCTTGCAGGCGGTCGATGAGACGCATGCAAAAGCACGCAAACAAATCAAACTCGAACTTCAATTTAATTAAAACAAGAAAAACACAAGCAAGCAGAAAAGGACTCTATTTACTAAATGTGCAACTTTTTCCTTATGCCGTTACCTATTGTGTTTTTTGAGGCATGCTCTTGCGTCAATACATAATGGAAATGTGAAAAAAACATGTCAAACTGTGGCGGCAGAACGGTCTCAACCTCCTGAAATTCTCTCCCCCATCGTTTAATGTTTTCCTGATGTTCCAGTAAAAACTTGTTATCAATTATTTCGTATAAATCACTGAAAATCAATGTGTTAAACAATAAGCATGAGTATGGTATCTCTTGGTGTGCAAAGTCTTGTTTATGAAACAATCGTGGACATACAGGGTCTCGGTCATCATTGTTGCTTAGTCTAGCTGTCGTTTTGTTAGCGGTATTTTCGTCAAAGAAATTCGTGAGTTTGAAATTACCGCCGCTTTTCTCGTGCAGAATATGCAAGACAGCCGAGAATTTCAAAAAATTTGCATTGGACATACTGTCAGATGCACTGCTTTTCCAAAATAGTCTGGTGGCGGATAGCACAATTTGATTGTTGTTGTTCTTTCTTGCCGCCCTACGTATTTGTCTGCCAATGTCTTTTAAATAATTCAGATTGGCAAAAAGCTCTGTGTTATTGCTAACGCCACGCGAATAAATATAGTCATTCAACAAATCACCTATTCGTCGAACAAAAGCGGGTGGGCTGACTAAATGCTCGTAGTCGTCATCTTGTAGAAATATATGAAAATCTAATTTGGCAAGTGTGTCCAATCTGATACAGGTTTTGTCAAACATTGTATGTGTTGCATACTCGGAACGAAACTCATATTCCGGTGTTACTTTATCTGCAACCAATAGATAGTCATTCAAATAACCTGTACTGTCCGCGCTAATGAACGGATATTCAGGATGTTTGATTTCCTCTCCTCTCCATGTGTAATTGCCTTTCAATCTGGCTTGGCACTTAAAAGCCGAATAAGCATGTAAAGCAATATCAAATTCCTGATGTTTATCAATTAACCTGTTCTGCAGTTCTTGGTGATAATTGTCAAATTCGGCATAACGTTTCGCCATTTCCAATAACATCATCACACCACATTTGTCCATTTCGGTAAACAATTCTATACCAATTTCTTCGCCAAAGTTCTTTCGCAATGTGCTGATTTGCTTATCTAACAACGCATAAAGTTCGTCACGATATAATTCATAGTTGTCCCGAGCAAATTTTGCCCATAACGGAATGACATCTTGGTATGTGCTGAGATGTTGAGGCGAACCGATTTCATATTCGGACGGTCGGGTAAATCCCTCATAAGATGAGAAATCGTTTAATGCCAATGGGTCAACCGGCATAAGCAATGCCAGCCACAGGAAATTTGCGCGTTTCTTATAATCTTTCAGGCGTTTGTAGTTATCCTTATCAGCAAACCAATTTTGTGTGGTTTTCACCAACAAATCGGTGTCTTTAAAAGACAAAAATGGTTTTGCTGTTTCTTGTTTTTCATTTTCACTTTGAGAAATGCTTAATTGCTCAGGTAATTCAGTACCAATGTCAGACCGATGTAAGACAAATGGTGACAAATTTGAATAAGAAAAGATATTGTTTGGATTGGTTAGTAATTCAGGGTATGGAAACACTTCTTCAATTGTGATTTCAGCATTTATGATTTGCTGTAATTGGTTTTGCAAAATATTTGTTTGTCCCCGCATAGATGTAACGCTCAATCGATATTCTTAATAGGTTCTTCTTTTTTAAGCAAACTCGAACTTCAACCTAATCAAAAATACAAAACAGCAGCAAAAAAAAGGATTCCATCTTTTAGGAATCCTTTTTTAAACCAAATTTCACTGCATTACGCGACCACATCCTTCTGAGGTAGTAGGTCCGCCTGTCGTTGGACGCTGCATTACGATACGCATGCTTTCTGTCATGGTTTGTCCGTACATGATGTATGGATTGGTCATCAAGTACATCTTGCGTGCGGCAATAGTAGATGGGGCATGACAGTTATTTGCCACACCATCCACCGGAACGTTGTACACATAGATTTCCGGCATACGGATGTCATAGTAGTTCATCATAGGCTGACGGCATTTTTGGCTGTGCATCATATTCATACGCACATGGTCGCCGCCAATAGGGCTAATGTTGCTTCCGGTATAGTATTCCAAGCACGCAAATGACTCTGTGGCAGGCATAGACATTGACATACCACCAGCAGCACCACCGGCAGAGGAGGACATGGAAGTGCCTTTACCCATATTACCGTTGGCATTCAGCATCCACGTGCCCAATGCAGCACCGCCAACACCCAAGCCAAGCACTTTCGCCCCTCTGAATTTGTCTCTGTTACTGTCACCAGTCGGCTTGAAATTCGGGTCTGGGCGCAATGTTTCACACACTGTGCGGTTGTTGAACGGTGCAAAATCTTTATTGATGCCGGTTAGATTGTAGCCGGTATACAGGTAGAAGTTGGTAATGCCGCCATTATTGCGGTTTCCGCCGCCAATGAAACCATTACGACGCTGCGCACCAGCATTGCTGGTTTGTGTTGTTTTGACTGCAGCATAAGGATTTTTGCGATAATAATCCGCATCCATATCGCTTATCAAAGTATACGGTCCATTACCAATACGCCTGTCGCTGACGATATGCGGTGTGTCTTCATCACACAACCCACAAGAGGTCTTTCCTTTTGCAATTTCAGCAGGTGAGCACTGACGTGGGCTGTTGAGCTTGTCAAAATTTACCGCATCAGGAATCTGTGCGCGTTGGCGGTAGACTTCATCAATTTGGCGGTCGATGTTCTGCTCGAATGGTGTTTTGGTAGTCGTGGTAGTCGGCTGGTTCACTGTTGGTTGGCGCACAATCGGTTGTGATGGGAGGGAGGAATTAGAACGAGTGGTCGGTTGGGTGCGTGTTGGGATGGTTTGCGCCTGCGGTTTTGTTTGTGGTGCTGGCGTGGCAGAGCCGCGATTGCCGAATACCACTTGGGCATTTGCCGGAATGAGTTGCGTTGCCAATACAAAGACAGTAGCGATTTGCTTGATTTTCATAAAGATAGTCTCACACTAAAAGTGCTGTTTGATGGGCATATTATATGGTTTAGACCAGCCATTAAACAAATTGATGGCTTAGAATATCTATCATAACGATTCAGGAAGTTCCCCCATTATGTTGATTGAATTTAATGTGGACATCAACAAACCTCCATATGATGTTTCCGTTTCTGCCTTCGGCTTGGACAATGATATTGAGCCGAGCTACGATGAAGTTTGGCAATATGTGCTTGAAATGTATGGCGAGTCAAAAGACATGCCATACATTACTGGCGACGAAATTGCTGAAGCCCAAGCATTTGATACTGTTCGTAACGCAATCCGTAACCGTTTTGAGTCTGAGTTGTCTCCTTTGGGGCAGTACACCGACGAAGATTTCGATTTTGTGCTGGAACAACAGTACCATGATGACGGATACAGCTGTAATACGGTTTATTTGAATGGCGAATGGAAAGCCGTTATTGAAGATGTGGATTTGTCAGAAAAAAAAGATGTAGCGCACATGATTGACCGTGTGTATAACTATGCTTTAAAAAAGGCCGGATTGGATTACTTGGTGGATGATAAGGATGAAATGTTACCCTTGACTGATGAGCCGTTTGTAGATTTCGCCACCAATATCCGTATGCGACTATCCAAATCGACCGGTGTAATGATTAACGATGTTTCGTTTGATGAGAATGGTGTTTCTGTTTCTATTCAGAAAAACGGTGAGGAAAAATGGTTTGAACTCAGTGATAATGAAACACTGGATTCGTTGAAGAAAAAGTTGGGCGTAACAGCACAGCCTGAAAAGAAAGCCAATCCTCGCAGACGCGCACCTTGAACAACTTATTATTTTTAATCAAGCAAAGCACCGGCTTTCTTTTTAGCCGGTGCTTTGCATTTTCAGCACCAAAAAGTTAGAATTTCTCACATTAGCAACCTGATTCCAGATGAAAATCAAGAAACTCATTTTTTGCAGCCTATTTGCCATGCTTGCCAAAACAGCATTTGCCGCACCGGCAAACTGTTGGGATTACGCCGCATCACATTTCAGATTAGACCCGTGGCGCTTGATGGCAATTGCCGGTGTAGAATCACGTTTCACACATGGAGCAACAGGACAGAATAATAATGCCACGACAGATTTGGGTCTCATGCAAATCAACACCATTCATTTGCCTGAAGCGGCAAGGTATGGGTTGTCGCGCACGGATATTCAGTACGACTCGTGTAAAAACATTGTGTTTGCGGCTTACATCCTCCGTCAATGCGTAAACAAGTATGGCGATAATGTGTGGGGATATGGCTGTTACCACTCGCAAACACGCCAGCGTCAGTATAACTATGGCATGAAAGTTGTGCGCGAGTATAACTTTTTGGTGAATCACTTTTACCGGCGCGGCATACCGTTTAACTTTGCAACTTATCGGCAACTGCGGCAATCCATCAGGGACTAAAGCAAAGCACACACTTTGCTCCACTTTGTCCCACTTTCCACCACAAATCACCACACGGCTATATTCTCCAATATCCATCAGAACAATCTGTGCAAGAAAAACAACCAGTTCAATCAATTCAACAAATTGAAAGTCTTGCACAGATGTAATTCTTTAATTTATCTGCATTCCACTGTACCCATTTCAACCTGTGAAAACTAAATACAATGACCTACTGTTGTCCGTTGATTTGAAATCATGGCAAATCACTTCTACCTCACATTCAACTTTGGCAGAAAAACCTGCTGATGAAGCTAAATTGAACACATATCGTCGCGTGATGGAACGAGATGACCATACTTGTTTCTACTGCGGATTTCGTTCTGATAAGTTTCAAGAAGTGCATCACTTAAATGATGACCATGAGGACAACACGGAAAACAATTTAGTTACGGTTTGTCCGTTGTGCCATCAAAGTCATCACTTGAATGCGGCAAGCATCAATAATGGCGCGACTTTAATTTGGTTGCCTGAATTGACCCAACAAGAATTGAACCACTTGTGTCGTGTGATGTTTATCGCCGAACAAATAAAGGATGACTCTGGCGGTTCTAGTAAAAATTTCATCGTGGATAATGCGTACTCGTGGATTTATGGCGATTTGATGGAAACGCGCAAACGCACATTGGAAGAGAAGTTTGGCACAGGCAGTTCCGATTTGGGTATCTTCGCGCAAATCTTGTTGGACATTAAAACGGAAAATCCAAAACAGTACCGCGCCCGCGCGGATTGGATTCGCAGCTTCAAACTGCTGCACAAACCGGCAAGGTTTTACCTGCAGACACAATATTGGAAAGAAAATGTGATTAACATGCCGGTATACCGCTGGGTATCATTGGCAAACAAGATAGAGAACAAGCCAGAACTGGAAGAGTTGAAATCTATTGTAGATGCGCCACTGCTGGATTAAGATGATTATAGCGATGAACTGAAAAAAAAACGGTTACTGGGTGTTGCGCGGAAATTCTCTGAAAAACATTAAATTAGCTTATGGTAGCGACACAAATGTCGCTACCATCGGCGCGAGGGTTTCCATTCTTGGTATTTTTTCCTTCCGAGCCGTACTCAATCTCGCCATGCTGGTTACCGAGAGCGAACGGACAAAGACCATCCGCAGCCGGATACTCAATATCGTCATTGATGTGATTGCCAAAAATCCGGCGGCAGCACCAAGTTTATCAACCAGCGCAACAGCGACTATCTGCCGTCAGCCTACATGGAAGAAAGCTACCGCAAGCAGTTTACCGATGCCCTGAGGGATGTTATGGCACGTTTAACGCCTTATATCCCCGCCATAAAGGATGGGGGATATAAGGCTATATTTTTGTAAATCTTTTCGGCTAATAAATTCAATTGACGCAAAATTTTAACAGGTTTTAAATTTAACAAAACTTTAATAATTGTTGTCTACGTTCATGTAATAATGTCATCATTGATTGACTGATAAGGACTTCCTCAATGTTTGACGTACAAAATACTGAACACCAAGTGATTGCAGACCAAGTAATCCACAACATATTTTGTGTTGTGCCACCTGCCAATGAAATTGTAGTTGGCGACAAAAATGAGTTCTCCAATTATGCAGAAGTCGTGAACGCCATTTTAGAAGATAATCGTTGGATGAATACAAATGAGAATTTCGTTATTGACTGGATTACCAATAAGGCTGGTGAACCAATTTCTCCTTGTGGTAGTGCATTAGACTTTGGTGTTCACAGCTTCATCAGTTCGCACGCCTACTTTGGCAGGGATTTATCGGATGCAGTTTTCCCAGTGTCTTCCAAATTGTTTTTAATGGGAGACTAACAGAAAAACGGAACGCAATCAGCGTTCCGTTCTGCTTTTCAAATCAATTAGCGACTGGCAAAAATTTTGTCCAGCGCTTCTTTCAATACTTTGTACTGGTCTTTGTCCAACTCAACCACACCGGAGTCAATCAGTGATTTAGCTTCGTTTGATAACAGGTGCGCATTACGCTCATTGGTCAGCACAGCCCATTGTTTTTCCGATAAAGTGCGCTTCATTTCAGACACTTCATCCAAATAGCGTTTCACAATCGCTACTGCGTCGCCGGAGTAATCTCCACTTTCCAAAATAGCTTCCACTTCTTTATTAGGCAGGCGTTTCAGACTGTTTTGGGCAAACTGGATTTGTTTTTCAGATAAATTACCACCGCTTTTTGGTTGGGCATCGATAAAGGCTTTGGTCTTGTCAAAGTCATCCAAAATAGTTTCATCCAAAGTAACACCGTTTTGTTCGGCGAGATTGCGGGCGAACTGCACCATTTTCTCAGTAGGTTTTCCCATTTGTGTATTTCCATGTGTTGATGCCATAGAATCTATAAAATCTTTGGTTTTTGCAAAATCGGATAGCGTTCCGCGCGGAATTTTCACACCGGCACGTTCTGCCAGCTTTTTGGCATAATCAACCATCGGCTTGGTCGGTTTGCCACCGCCGGCAAATTGCGTATGGGCATTCTTTTCAATCTTGCGGCTTAACACATCATCTGAAATCTTTTTGCAAATCTGTTTGATTTCATTTATAAAGTCTTCCTTTTTTGCATCGCCGGTGCGGATGTCGGACAGATATTGCTCAAAGATTGCCGTCATTTCAATGGACATCATTTCTTTTGGCAGGTTGGCATACTGATAGCGTCCGTTTTCCGTCAATGACACCACACCATTTTTACCAGTCAATTCAATCACTTTGTCATGTTTGAGTTTACCCAAAATGGTCTCGCGTGTTGCGCCAGTACCAATACCGTCTGTGGTGGTAATCAGATTTTTGATGCGGTTGAAATCCTTGCGCTTTTCTTGTCGAACCTGCTCATCATCAATGGCATCGTATTCTTCTGCCAGAGCGGTATGGATAAACATCAACGCATTCAATAAAGATTCTCTGGTAAACGGTTTTGGCGGTGTGGTTTTACCTTCCGTTTTAAACAGTTTGTCCAGTGTAACTTCATCACCCTCGTTCAACACTACATCCAATTCTGAGTTACCGCCTTTGGTGGCATCAGAGTCAAACTTTTTCCATCCCTCATAAATGACTTTTTCTGCTTCAGCTTCAAACAGATGACCGGCAACATCAATGGTCAGGTTTTCTTTCACTACCACATCATCCGGCAATACTTGAATCAAACAGCGTGTGGCAATCATGTCATACGCTTCTTTCAAGTGAGTCAGTTTCATCGCTTGACGCGGGTTATTCGGGTCTTTGCGTGTCTCGTGTGTCGGATGTGATGCAAACAGTTGCAAGTCTTTGGCAGTCAATGGTTTTACAATGCCAAGCGGTAAGTGGTTTTGCTTAATTGCCGCAGCATCATCAAATATCTGGTGTTTTGGCGTAATTTTGGCGACAGTGAAATTCTTATCCTGCTTCTGCAATTCGGCTATTTCTTTGGCAAAATAAGTGGAAACATCACCAACCATCTGTTCAAATGTTTTGAAATCCTTTTTGCCATAATAGCGACCGTTGGTACGCGGATAAGTTGTGTAGTCATGCTTTTGCAGCCACTCCAAACAGGCGTTGCCCATATCCATGTCCACCTTGTACCGGCGCATGAATGCCGAGTTAAAGTCATCGGTATGATACATGGGAGGCTTTTTAGATGAGGTGGTACGTTTACTTTTGCGAACCACTTTACCTTTCAGTCCGACTTTCTCACAATCTTGAATAACAGCGTTGATAGACGGTTCATCATAATAGCGTGTTTCTTTAGCTTGAACTTCTTTGCCAGAGTTATCCTCCCGTATAGCCGAATAGTAATGCGAAAGCGCAATACCCTGATATTCGCCTTTCAGTTGGTAATAAGGCTTAGAGACGAAATTATTAATTGCATCTTCACGTCGCCCAATCATACCGACCAACAGGGAAATCACCCTACCAGACCGCAAAGTAGAACCTGATGAGTCACTCATCACTTTGGTAGTCACCATACCTAACGCATAGTCCCCCATCGCCCGAGCTTCACATGAGTAAAGCAGATTCATGTATTTCTGATTGGATGCCGGTTCGCGGTTTTCAAACGCTTCTTTGACCACATCGTAGTTCTTATATGAATAGGTGAGCCAAAAACGCGAGTAAGTTACACCTGAGCGTATTAACTGCTTGTTATACCGAATAACATCGGTGTTGATTTTCTGCCCTTCCGCATCAGGGTCGCCCATCAGGATAATCTCATCATAGTCTTTACGGGCAAAACACTTACGGATGGCTTCAATGGCATCCTTTTTTACCTTCCATATGGTGTTCTGCGGGTCTTTGTCCGGTATGACATCAGGGATTTCTTTGACCAGCGATGGCAAATCAGGTTGCGCATAATCAAAGCTGGGGTCAATGGAAAACTTTAAGCCGCGAACTTCATCTATTTCGCGCGGCGTTTGCTTGCGATACAAGTGCCCCTGACACCAAGTAATGATGTACTTGTCATTCTCCATATAACCGCGATACTGCTCTAACTTACCAAAATAACCTGATTCAAGCAGTTCCATTGCGGCACTGCGCTTTTCACATATGCACAACTTTTTCAAAATAGTAGTCCTGTTAGTGTGTTCATATGTGAAATTGTACTTGTTTTTGACCTAAAAAACGAGTGGTTTGCTTGAAAGACGAATTGTGCGGATGGGATTTAGGTGAACTTGGCACTGGTGTGAGAGTGAAAAGCTGCACACCACCACACTCGCCAACATCCCAATATCCACTCCACTCACCGCAGCAACATCCCTAATCAACTCAGACTAATCATCAAGTGCAATTCTTCCATTTAATCAGCGATGCGTTCCAAATTAGCGTGAAAACCAGTCCGTTTTGTGTTACAATTAAATATCGAATAATGCAATATCTAATTGTTTTCATGAAAGAATTTGTTTGCCAATTTAAAATTAAACAACTGCGTTTCAAAAAGCCTGATGACGGTTTTTTTATCGCTCAAGCCTCTGTATTGCCAAAAGATTTGCTTACCATTCGTAATGCTTTTCCTGCGTTTGAACCAAAGAAGTTCAGTGTCAAGGGATACAATCATGAAATCGTTGAAGCGGAAACGCTTGACCCTGATATGTACGAGATGGTTGGCGAACTGTCTGAAAATCAGTATGGCATTACATTAAGCGGCGATTATGTTAATGAAGTAATCCCTGAAGATGATGTGCGCGGGCTGGTGTCGTTTTTGAAGAAGAACATTGATTTCATTGGTGAGAAACGCGCCCAAGCCATTGTCAAAAAATACTCGACTGCTACGGCGATTAAAGATTTATTTGAAAATCCCGCGAATAAGAATGCCTTGCTATCGTTGGCAAAGGTTGGAGAAGCCAAGTATGAAGCTATGATGGCAAGCTGGCATAAGTCACAGTTGTTTTTCAAAATTCAGACTTATCTGCGCTCCATCAAAATCGCCAAATACAATGAGTGGGCAAATAAGCTGATGCGCCGTTTTCCGAAGCACATGCACAGCAAAATTATTCAGGAAATCCGTTTGCGTCCTTATGCGCTGATTACGCGCGGTTTCGATTTGAAAAGCATGGATTACTTGCGTGACCATCTGGTAAAACACGATGAGCAACTGACGATAAACGACAGGTTGTATGCCGGTTTGGAGTTTGCCCGCAAATGCGCCACTGTGCTGTTCGCTATCAGAAATCTGATGAAGACCACCGGTGATACTTTGTTTCAAGAGGATAGCATTGTTGCCATTGCGGCAAAGCTCGGGCAATACGATGCTGAAGAGATGGCGCGTATTGTTGAACTTTTGATTGACCGTGGGAAACTGGTGGTCTTTGATGGTCTTATCACAGATGTTTTGCAATATGGTTTGGAACGCAGGGTCGCCGAACGTATTTTTGCGCTGACAGAGCAACCCTATATCCCGCCGTTTTCGCGCGATGATTACGAGTGGTTTGAAAAGCATTACAAAGACAAACTGGACGAAAGTCAATTTGATGCTTGTATGACGATTTTTCGTTCGCGCTTTTCTACTTTGACAGGCGGGCCTGGTTTCGGCAAAACACACACGTTGCAAGCTGTGCATGCCATGTTCAAACACGCAAAGAAAAAACTGCTTCCTGTCGCACCCACTGGCAAAGCCAGCGAACGTATGTCGCAAAGCATGGGGGTAGAAGCGAAAACCTTGCATCGTGAACTGAAAATCAAGGTTCTTGGTGAAGACAGTGAGTTTGAGGATTACTACAATGAGACTGAAACGGCTGACATCACCGCAGCGGCGGTAGCGGTGGACGAGTCTTCAATGGTTGATTTGAATGTCGGTAGTGTATTGTTTG
>ERZ772956.2487-NODE-2487-length-11626-cov-3.586207_pt1 | contig 11626 bp, 13 predicted proteins | sample MGYA00580683_ERZ772956 | MGnify/ENA primary metagenome ERZ772956 (study PRJEB29015, sample SAMEA2738077) | human oral metagenome | biome: human oral; feature: human-associated habitat; material: saliva | place: China | collected 2212 ...
AGTAGCGGCTTTGCCGCGCTATCGCGCCATTTTCTGCCGATACTGCATCATTTTCTGCGGCACTGTTCTCTTTGTAGAGAAAGCAGTGCACTGAGAACGCCAGGGCGGGTGGAGTGTTTTTAGCGTGTCATGGGCCGCGCTGGATCAGGGCGGCGAGCTGCTCGGGGGCGGCGGTGATCTTGAACAGCTCCGGGGTCAGCGCCGGGTCGGCGGCGATCTGCTCGGCCATGCGGCCGGCTCGTGCTTGGTTGGTCAGCAGCCAGACCACTTGCGGGTAGTAGCCGTGCTGGGCCTGGAAGGTGCCGCTGGCTAGGTGGGCTTGGTAGTCGTGGCACTTGGCCAGTAGCCGCGCTGGATGCTCGGTGTCCAGGTCGACCTCGAGCAGCCAGTGATCTTCTGCGCCTGCGTCTGTCGCCGTGATCGCTTCCAGATCCGGCTTGAGCCAGCCCAGCGCCCCACCGAGCCGCAGCCAAGAGCGCCAGCAGGCCGGCTCAGTACGCAGCCGGGCCAGATGCCCACCGACGGCGTGAATGGCCTGCTCGATGACCACCCGCGCCTGCGTGATCGCCAACGTATGAGCCAGAAACAAGGCCGACGGCTCCTGAAAGCGCCGCCGCACCCCTCGCCCTTGCCCCTCGCTCGTCAGGCGCTGCCCCGCTGCTGTCAGGTACCAGACGTACCCCGCGGAGCCGGCCCGTGTGCCACCAATCCGCCGCGCTAGGTGAGCGACCAGCCCCAGCCCGTGCTGACGTCGCAGCCGCCGACTGGTCTGGCGCAGCGCCGAACGGGCCGAACCGTACTGCCCAGACAGCTCGGTGATCTGCGCCAGCTGGCGCGTCGTGGCATAGCGATGAGCCGCCAGCAGATCCAGTAATGCATGATCGGTGTCATCGAGCCGCTCGGCGATCGCCTGCAGCTGGGCACGGCCAATCCGCGTGGGAACCGGCCGCTTCGCTTCGGCCTCTGTCGTCACTGCTTTCTCCATCGTCGTTGGCATCGTCGCGGATGTCGGCACTGCCAAACCGGTGCCTGTCCCAACGCTCGCGTATTCCGATATCGCTGTGTTCATGGCAGTTTCCTCCTTCGTGATCGTCATGTGGTTGATCGAGTCGCTGCTGCGAGCCAGGGGCTGTGAGGCCGGGGCCGTTGTCAGTGGTAGGTGGGATGGCCACACGGGGCCATCAGTCGCCTCCCGTAACCGCGCCTGTGCCGCACCGCAGCGCCGATAGCCCCGCCTGCTCGCTGCAGCGATGCGTCTGGCGATTCGTCTCCCGACGCGTCTTGGCAATCCAGTGGTGGAGACAAGCGCAGGGGCCAGATAGGGGCGATACTTCGCAGCGGACTTCGTAGCCCCAGTGGTGGTCTGACGAGCTGCGGAGGGCACGCTCAATTCCTCCGCCCGTCATGCTGTTCCTCCGCTCCGCCCATCTGGTCGGCGGCCGAACACCACATCAGCCGTCGAGCCGGGCATGCCATTCGCTGGCCCGGTGCTTTCGTTCGTGGCTTCTCCCCCTCGCTCACCTGTCGCGTCGTCGGTTGCTATCCGAGCCACGTCATCACCGGTCATCTCGCCGTTCTGCCCGATTCGCGCGAGCAGGGCGGCCTCAGTCTGCGCGGCGTCCTGGCCGTAGCGCGCCTGGCTGGCGGCGCGCAGTGCCAGGGCGTCCTGGGTTGGTGGGGTTGGTGGCAGGGTGGTGGCTTGGCACCAGGGGTTCTCCCGCCCGTGGTGCATGGTGCGGGCGTAGACGCCAAAGCGCGGCAGCAGCTGGAAGTCGGCTGCCTCCAGGTCAATCGCCTGACGGGCCAGCTCGGCCGCGTCCGCCGCGCTCAGGGAGAAGATGATCTTGTTGCGCGCATTGGCATCGATCCCCGCCTTGAGCGCCGCAGGCAGCTGCCCCCGATACTGATGCGCCAAGTGAAACGCCGCCCCCAGCGACCGCGCTTGGGCCAGGGCGTCGGCCAGGCTGCCTGGCAGCGATAGGTAGTCCTGTACCTCGTCAATGAAGACGCTGACCACGTGCCGCCGTGATGGCTCCACCGCTGCTCTGGCCAGGATGAGTGGCCAGAGCTGGCCCACCAGCAGCGACCCAAGTAGCCGCGCCGACTCCGCTCCCAGTACCCCCTTGTTGAGACTGACCAGCACAATGCGCCGCCGGGTGAACACCTCCCCCAGGTCGAACGACGGTGCGGCCTGACCCAGCGTGGCTCGTAGGTGCGGGCGGATGAGAAAAGGCTGAAGCCGCGTCAGCACCGGCCCGACCCACTGCTGACGCTGCGCCTCACTGAGTGCCTCATAGGCCGCCCAGAACTGCCCCGTCCCCAGCGGATCCGCCCCCGAGGCCGCAATGAGCCGCTGACGGTACACCGCGTTGGTCAGCAAGAGGGGCAGATCGACCAGCGTCGCCTCCGGCGTGCGCGCGAGCGTCACCAGCGCCGCAGAGAGCACCTGCTCCACCCGCACACCCCAGGACTCAGCGAACACCCCCTTGAACGTCGCCAGCACCGTATCTGCCACCAGCTCCGGCGACGCACCACCACCTGACACACCACCGCCTGACGACGACGCGCCGCTGCGTGCCGTCTGTGTCCGGGCTAGCGGGTTGATCCCCACCGGGCGGCTACTGGTCGGGTCGATCACCACCACGTCATCGCGCCGCTGCTCGGGGATACGCGCCAGAATGTCTGCTACCAGATCCGTCTTCGGATCAATCAGGAGCACACCCCGACCAGCGTGAATGTCCGCCAACGCCAGATGCGCCAAGGCGGTGGACTTACCAGCCCCCGTCGGCCCCAGCAGCACCGTGTGGTAGAGCGCATCACCAATCGAGATACCAAGGCGCTCACCCGCCTGATCCGCCACCCCCGTGGCAAACGCTCGCTGCGTCTCACGCGCCTGAGGCAGCGGCAGCACCCGCGGATGAGCCGACGGCGTCGCCGGCAGCGCCCCCTCACCCACCGGCCAGCCCGCCATCGCCACAATCTCTCCGGCACCAAGCTCCAACCCCGCCCGCCACGGCCGCCGCACCGCATCGAGCTTGGCGGGGTGCTCCGTGCGGGCGCGCAGCCGCACCCCTGGGCCTTCCACCAGGCGCAGCGCCCCCAGCAGCCCCTGCAGCAGGACCCGCTGGCGCAGCGGCGAGGCCGCCCGCACCCCCAAGCGCAGACAGACTGCTGCCCGATGCCGCCCCACCTGCGCCCGCATCCGCCGACCCCGCTCACCACTAAGAGACGGAACCGGTACGAGGCCGAGCAACTCCAGCCAGCCCTGCGGCTCCACCCGCCCCAGTACCTGCGGTGAGAAGCGCCGCCCCAGCTGCAGCTGAACCACCAGCTCCTCGTCCTTAGCCGTGGTTGCTAAGGCAGCCAGGACAGCCCGCACCACCGCCGCCAAACGCTCCGTCGCCAGTCCCGCACCGACCGGGCGGGCCGACACCACCACCGCTTGGCTCACCGTCCGCCGCGAGAAGCCACGAGACACCCGGCACCCCGGCACCAGCTCCCGCACCACCGAGACCAGCCGCTCACCAGCCTGTGAGCCCACCGCCCAGACCGCCTGCCCACCCGAGGCGCGCAGCTCCAGCACCACCCGACCCAGCGAACCATCCGCCAGAATGCGCTCCACCAACCCCACAGCCGCATCCTGGGCAAGCGGCAGGGCAAACCGCAGTTGGTGCCGCACCAAGGGCTGAGTGGGGCGGGCCATCACGAGGTGCCTCCCGGCGTAGAGGACGGAGCAGCGGCCTCGTCAGCCTCAGCCGCACCAGCGCGATCCGGCAAAGTATGGGAACCAGCGGAAGAGGTGCCATGAGCCAAGTAGTGAGCGCCGTCATGACGCTGGTGAGCACACCGGCCTGCCAAGCCACTCCCAGCCGATGCCGACACGGGCTCGTTTGCAGCACAGCGCCCCACCGAGGCGACACCACGGGCGCTCTGCCCACTATGAGCGCCAGCCCACGGAGCTACAGCATCATCACTCGCGGTAGCCGACATATCGCTGGGGCCACGCTCATCCCTCGCGCAAACTCTCGCACCTGGGGAAACCGCCTCATCCGCCGCTGGCTCCACAGCCTCATCCGTCCCCATCTGCCGCGCCAGAGCCAGCACGATCCGCGCCACCGCCCGGTGATCCATGCCGCTGTGCCGCACCGGCACCAAGCGCACCCGCCGCGACGAACCAGGGCGACCACCGGCATGTAGGGCCATCATGGCTGCCTCCTTGGGGTATGAGGCCGTCCATCGTTCTTTCGGTGGTCTCCAGCCGTGGAGTGAGTGCGTCGCTTCCGGCTGGCTGTTCCACCATCAAGCGCGGGACTCGAGCTGCGACCACTCCATTGCGACTGATGCCGCTGCTCAGCCCGCTCTGCCTGTTGGCCTGCACCAGTTCGCCGCTGATCACGCTGGCTAGACCGATTGTGGCCACCGTGAGCGCTGGGTTTCCTCACCACTCCCGTCGGCTCCACCACCAGCGCACTGCCAGCCAGGCGGCGGCGCTCACGACGAGCAGCCCGACGAGCCAGGGCCAGCTGCTTTGCACGACGGCGACGATCCACCGCAGCCCCATCGCGATCAGGAGCAGACCGACGCCGCATCGCAGCAGGCTGCCGGGCAAAGAACGCCTCGAATCGCTCATCATCACCATCTCCTCGAAGACTGCAAATTGGGTACTTGTCACGCCACGGCCGACTCATCGCAGGGCCTCCTCGCCATTACCGCCGCCAGTGCCACCACCGACAGCGTCGTCTGCCTGCGTCCTCTGCGGCATCGCTTCCGTCTCTTGCGCCCGCTCGCTGTACCGCGGCACGGCAAAGCCGGGGATACGGATGTCGCTCGCTACTTGGTCGCCCCACACCGCCCAGGGCTGGTTCGACTCTGGCCGCCTACGGGCAAACAGCTCCAGGTACGGCCCGGGGCTGACCCGCTCGATAATGGCGAACTGCTCAGCGGGCTTGCGCGAGTGCTCCGTGACGGGTGCGTTGAACCATGTCGGCTGGGAGCGCGAACCCAGCGGGGCTCTCCCCCGAGTGCAGAACAGCAGCTGCTCGGTGGCATTACGCAGCTGGTAGCGACCACCCAGGCCAAGGCGGAACTTCACCCAGGTCAGCGGGCTACGCACCGTAAAGCCCCAGGCCTCAGCCACCTCATACGCCCTCGGCAGCAAGGCGTTCGTCGTCCACAGCCACAGGTGAGCATCACGGGCCGCCAAAGCTCCCACCGGCAAAGCCTTGATCCACGCCAGACTCATCGTCCGGTAATGCTTCTCACCGCTCTGCAGTGGCCAGGGCGGATCGACCAGGATGGTGGCGAAACCACCAGGCGGCAGGCCAGAGATGGTGGGCAATGAGCCAACGCCACCAGTCGGCACGCCGGCTTTCCCACCGCTACCAGCGGCTTTGCCTGCACTGTCTTGGCTGAGCACCGCAGCGCTGCTGCCAGTTCCAGCGCTCACCGCGCCGCCCGGTCGTGGCACGCCAGTACTCACTGCTGCGTCCACCTGTCTGGCCGCCGCACCTCGTCGAGCCCCCGCTCCCCCAGCACATCGCTGGGCTACTTGTTTTGTCTGCTGCATGATGTCCCTCCTTTTTGTTCATACGTGCTATTTGCTCCGGGCGAGCCCGCTACCAGCTATTTCGCGCATCGGCAGCCGGTTGCCCTTATCCCATACATTCCACGAACACTTGTTTGTTGCAAGGCCTCCGGATTTATATTACGAAGCGACGCGACACGAGACGTTCTCGAGCCGTTTCTGTGGTGCCACCCCAGCACACAATATGGACACACGCGCCATTTAGTGGCCACGAAAGTCGGTGCTGTAGTTTTTGCAACAAGCGGGCGAATACGACGCGGCATGTGGGCGGAGAATGGAGCCGAACGCTCACGACTGCTGCTCGTCCGACCGAGCTGGTCGCTGCTGTGTACACCGCCTGGGACGCGGCCGCGGCGGGCGACGCGAGAGTGAGTGAGTCGGGCAGGTGGCGCGGTCTTCTGCCATGGCGGCGTCGCTGCTGCCACTACTATTCGTCAGGCCGGCTCTCGCATCAGGCGACGTGCTGCCACCCTTGTTGGCCTCCTCCAGCCCTGCAGCAGTTGGAGCCGCACCACCGCCAGCACTGGCGCCGTTGCCACTGCTCTCGTCAGTGACGCCGCCACCGCTGCTGCCGCCACTCCCGCCATTACTGGTGTCGCGCCTTCCTCTGGCAGCCTCAGCCGCCGCCTCCCGCACTGCCTGCTCGTTGTCCTGCAGCACCTGGGCCATGGCTGCCTGCATGGCCCGGCCGGCTTCTTGGCGCTGCTGGCTCAGCTCACTGCCCAAGGCCAGGGCGGCTGCCCAGGATGAGCTGGCCGGTACGCCTGGTACTCCAGCTGCTCTGGCCGCCTGGCGTGCCGAGCGCCAGTTGGCCGCGACCTCACCGGCGAGCTGGCCGGCCTGGTAGCTGCTCGGCAGTGCGGCAGACAGCGAGAGCGGTGGCTCACCGACGGGCACCGGCTGACTCATTCCGCCCGGCGGCGCCTCCCGCCACTGGGCCAGGCCGTCGCGTACCCCGCGGCCGAATGCCCAGCTGACTGCGCCCACCACCGCCAGACCAATGAGGGCCAGGATCCCGACTATTACCGTCATGATGAAACCTCCGAAGATGAGAAGAGACGAGAGAAGAGAGAAGAGAACGAAAGAGCGACAGGATGCTCACCAGCGCGTTGACGAGCTTCCAGACGCATCAGCACCACGCGTGTTTGGCCGCCACCCTTGGGGCTACAGCTGCCCGATCCGCTGCCCAGCACCCAGGGCGTATCCCGTGATGATCGCTTCGTAGAACTGGGCACCGCCGGGGGCGATGCGGGTCTGGGCCTCGGCCTGGGTCACCAGCGTGGCGATGTTGGTCAGGACCTGGGAGGTCAGGAAGGCCCGGGCCTGCTCGGCCTGGGCCGCTACTTCTGCCTGGGCGGCGACCTGCTCGATCTCCCGCCGGGTCACCCGGGCCTGACCATTGCCCAGCACCACCCCCATCCGGGTGCGCTGGGGCGAGAAGAGACTGAGATTGGTAGAAGCCATGAGAGGAGTCCTTTCGAGAAGAGAGGAAGGAAGAGAGGAAGACGACCAGCCGGGCTGGTCATCTCGCGTTGACGGCCCGCGCTGCCACCCTGGTGAGAGCGGGCCATACCACCTGCCACGAGCCGCGCCAGACCAGCGTTTTCTGCTGGTCTCCTGAGCTCGTGGCGTTGGTGAGAACGGTAGGCAGGCCGCGCCGTAGCGCCGTCAAAGTTGGAAGAAAGTTGGAAAAGCGGGCTTCACGCGCCGCCACCGACGCACACAAGCAGCACTGCTCAGCCCCCACTGCGGCAGGCAATGCGATGGCCTCGGTAAGGGGTCAGTCCGCCAAGCCAGGCGCAGACGGCTCGCCTCTGTTCTTCGGCTCCCCCGCTCTATCTCCTGGTTTGTCCCGACCACTCGGTCTAGGCTGGCTTGCGGCCCGGCCCCAGCTCACACCGTGCGGTTGTCGCGCCCGGCGGGCGCTTCACCGCTCACCCAGCTGCCGTTCACGCCTTGCTCCTACTCGCCCAGGAGGCTTGCTCATGTCCCGCGCTCATCTCGATGCCGATGATGCGGCGTCCTTGCTGCGCGAGATGGCGTGGCTGCGCAAGCGCGGTGGGTTTACGGCGGCGCGGCTAGTACAGGCCCCGATCGTCGATGAGGTGCTGCGGGGTAGCTTGGAGGACTCTTTTGAGCGGCTGCGTCATCGCTTTGTCTCAGCCGTCCACAGCCTGAGTGAGAGCGGGAGTGAGCAGGACGAGCCGCTGGTGGGTGTGCTGCTGGCAGCCTTCGCACTCACCCCTGAGACGGCCGGTAGCGGCAGCCTGCTGGAACGGCGGCGGGCCATGGCGAGCCGGTTGGGGTGCAGCATGGAGACGATCGCCTCGCGGGAGGAGGCCGGCCTGCGTCTGCTGCACAGCCGCTTGGTGGCCGGGCGCTACGCCCAGGCACCCTTGGTGCTGGATGTGCCGGAGATGCACGGCGGGATCGTCTATGAGGAGACCACCACCCTCATCGTGGTCGAGCAGCGTCAGTGGCGCGGCACGGTGGAGCACTACCGGCTGGCCAACATGGCCGGCGAGCTGGACTTCGTCACCATCTCCCGCTCCTACCCCGCTCATGTCACGGCGCAGCCAGGCGGAGAGTTCAGCGTCAACAGCCGCCCTGTCGAAGGGGCTGGGTGGAACGACCACTTCTGGCACATCGACCCAGCCACCGGCAGGCGCACCCCAATGCAAGACGCCACGCGCTACGACCTCGCCTTCCGGGCAGAGCCCCTGCCGGGCGAGGAGCCCACCACGCCGATCTCCTTGGCCAGCCGGGCCTTCCACGCCCGCTCGCTGCTGGCCACCATCCAGGTGCGCTTCATTGGGGAGGTGCCAGCCAGCATCTGGCAGTTCACCGGGGCCAGCCCCTTCGCCCGCCCCCAGGCAGCCAACCAGTACAACCGCACCCACCTGGACGCCCAGCAGCGCGCCACCCTCACCCAGCGCGACGTGCATGGTGGGCTGTTCGGCGGGTTCGGGTGGGAGTGGTGAGGGGTGATGAATCCGTGAACAACTAAGATGCCCACACAACTGTCAACGTTGTCAAGACAATTCACAGTCCAAGAAGCAACAACAAACACACCTGCCATGCCGACGTCCACAAAACATCAGTGAAAATTTCTACGTTCTATAGCATTGCCTACATCGACCGGCCGTACTAAATTTTTGAGAGCTAGGAGCAAAGACGCCCTTTGCTTTCCGCCAACAGCAGGCCTGAATAGCAACAACAGTTTCAGCACCTCTTCTCAAGCAACAGGAAGTGTGACATGGCTGAAGGACCGCTTGTGGTATTGCGTAGTACCACATTATCAACCAACGCTATCGAACAACTCATTGGCACGTCGTTTCGGCAGCGAAACCTCACGCCTGCGCCACACGCAGAAAATGAGTGGGCAATCTTCATCTCACGCATTATGGGCATTCGTGGAAAAGGTCTGATTCTTATCACGGTTCAGGAAGACGACAAGGAATGCTTCATCACCATTAATCCTATATGGGAGTCGCTACGAGACTTGGTCTTGCGTGGATTATCAAAAAAATACGGTGTGCAGTTCGACATCAAGCGTGGCGCCAGCCTGAAGCTGACTGACAATCTCATTTCATTACTGCGTAAGGCAGATCCAGAGATAAGTGAACCAGATATTAGCTGAACACATAGTCGCCATCCATCTTCGCGAGCATGTCTAGCACCACATAAATCCGCCCTTGCGCTAGATCACCAACATACAAGTTCACCACAACACCATCCACTCAATTTACTCCGAAAAAGGCTACCCGATGACGAAAATAGACTGGGCCCAGGTGGCTCGCGAATATAATGCATCTAAACTAGATATAAGCGACATTACTTCGTACGCGCGCAAAGCAGCGAAATTATTGGCGCAACAGAAGGTTCCGTACGACGGATATATTGATGAAGTAGCAAATTGTGTCGAGCAACGACGAGAAGAACTAGAAGAAACACAAAATTCACATAAACAAAACACAGGTATTCTGCGTTTCATATTTAAGAAACCAGCGGTTAGCACCAACAGCAAACATCGCTATCAACATGTCGGATTCTGGAGTTTCCTCGAAGAAAAAGAAACCTCCGGAGGTATGGAGACGCGGCGAGATTCGTGGACAAGTAAGGATATCGAAGAATCACATAGCGTGTGTTCTACCACTACTTACGCATTATTAGCCGAAGGAGAGCTCTGGCGATTCCATACGCACGAATACACGAGACAGCTATGGAATAGGGTGGTGGATGTCGAAGTAACCGGAGAATGGCGACAGTTGGACGAGGAAGATATTCTTCTTCTCGATCATCAGTTGCGACGAGATAGTCGAGAACAACCGTACAACAGACGAAAGAAAGAGTACTGGTACTACGAAGCGAAACTACTTTCAAAAGACAACTACATCATCACTGGGAAAAAAGGAGGAGGCTGTCGAAAGTTACTGACGAAACTACTTGAGAATAATGGAATAAAGCCGCCTACAAGGCGCAACAAACCTCATACGTCGCTGCGAAGTAGACCACACAAAGTCAGTAAACCTGCCTCTTATCAGAAATAACATTGCTGCATGGCCGCAAGCATCAGACATACATTTTATGACGACAGTACTCAACTGATAGAAACTGCGAAATAGCAGGAGCGGAAAACGACTCTCATTAGAGATGAATACTACAGGAAATCTTTGATTGATGCAAATTGCTAAAATAAGGGGGTCTGATACTCTCGAAGTTTATCCTCTCCACAGATTGCAACTACTCGGGATTTTCTACTTCTCCATGAAGAAAGGACACTCACCATGGGATGGAAAGTCATCGCCAAGAACGACCAAGAAACCGTTAAAGAGAAGAAGAACCCTGATGGGACGACAGAGTATCTTCACTTTTACTCAGACGATTCTCTCACTCAGGAGGCGGCAAATTCCAGGAACGGCCAGAATCACGACCACATAACTTTCAACCCCGATGGGAGCATCAGATACGACTCGACCCAACTATAGACAACTATGACCTGGACAAGTCAGTAAACTGTCCGCTATAATAGCGGCATATATTATGAGTTGCAATGTTGCTAATGACTATAAAGATATCGACAGAATTAACCGATGGTTCTGGAGTGCAAAAGTATCTGAAATACACTCTGTCCAATCTTTAAAGACGTATGCATCTATTTATCTTGCGCAACTTGGAAAAGAATATGAAGGACATATTCTAAAGGCTATTTCTCAGCTTTCACAATTAACAGATCCCTCAATGCAAGCGATTCAGTTCCGAGTATCGCAAATAGTTTCTAGAATTGACGCAAGCCCTTATGAAAATCACCTAGATTTATGGAATCAAATTGCTGTTATTGTTGACCTTAAAAAGCGCATCCAAACAGTCGAAGTGAGAATGGTATCGCGGCAGGATGTCATAACCTACATCAAACATCTTCTGCTATCCGATCCACGGAATGGAATATGGCCGGAATACGATATTGCATATCGGATTGTTGACATTGAGGCCCATTATCATATCGCTTCTTCTGACAAGCTGCTGTACAAGCTCTGGGATCTAGCTACCGAACTTGAGGCTCCGGGGATCTGCAGGACCGATAGAAACTTGAAATGGGATCAGTTGATCCATAGCCTTGATCGACTGTAATATCTTCCACTTAAAGTGGTTCCGTTTTAACTAGAGTATCTAGCGTACTGGATTATATCGATGCTATAATACTATTGTATGAAAATTACAGCAGAATCTTTAAACGAGGCCATCATCCTTCGTGAACTAATCGACATATTTCGTAGTTCTGACGAAAAATTGGAAATCGCTGATTCTATCGATGTAATATGCCATGCTATGGCGAGAATTAGGGAAGTTCATTCACGTGATGTTGAGATAGTTGATTGGGATAACGCGTCAGATCTATTTGATCAACTTGCTAACTTAAAAGATAACGCAAGTTTACTAGATAAGTTAAATAAGCTTTACAATGATCTAGAGTTTATTATAACTATCGCTAAACGTCCAGTAAGGGATGGTGGGAAAACACTCTAAAAGAGTTTCCCACCA
>ERZ772956.2488-NODE-2488-length-11626-cov-3.058508_pt1 | contig 11626 bp, 13 predicted proteins | sample MGYA00580683_ERZ772956 | MGnify/ENA primary metagenome ERZ772956 (study PRJEB29015, sample SAMEA2738077) | human oral metagenome | biome: human oral; feature: human-associated habitat; material: saliva | place: China | collected 2212 ...
GGTACACTTTCTTCTATCTTCATGGCTGCACCTATCGCTTACAAGATCTATGGTCGCCGTCAAACGAAGAAGACAGCAAAAGCATAACGCCTCCAAGATTTTCCCTTAGTGCTCGCATTGTCAACATTTGGGAAATCCTAATACATCTTTCTTCTCCCACTCCTCACCTCCGAGGAGTGGGAGATTTTTCTTTACCCCATCCTATCTTCACAACAGCACTTGCTATTGAACACACAAAACAAGGTATTTTGTTTCATCGCATATTGCTTCTAGCAACTCGCCAACAAGAGGTGCCCCATCGAAGAACAGAGATTTCGCTGTGAAGCTGAGAGAAAGCCGTTCAAGGTGCCTATATTCCTTTTCTGTCAATGACAAGAAAGGAGAATAGGGTTAATGTTAAAAAGCGAGTTATAGTGTGGCAGTCCCCACATATTTTGTATTTTTGCAGCAAATTACCCTCATTCTACCCTTTTCTATGCAAGAAGAGGGGTAAACCCTGCATACCGTCTCACAATGAGTAAGCGAAAACCACGCAACAACGGACGTTTCGGATACGTCACCGCCGGCATCAGCACCACCTTAGTGTTGATTCTCGTGGGCACAGTTGTCTTCTTTGGCACCATGGCAGACAATCTTAGTCGCGCCTTGCGTGAGAACTTCACCGTCGAGGTGCTGCTCTCCGACAGTCTCAACCATGACCAAGCCTATGATCTTCAAACGTCGCTCAAACAACAACCCTACACGCGCAGCATTTCCTATATTTCCAAGGAAAAGGCGACAAAGTTGCAGAGCGAGGCTTTGAACATCGACCCCAACGAATTCTTAGGTTATAGCCCCATTCCAGCTTCCTTTGAACTTCATCTCAAAGCGGAATATGCCGACACCGACTCGCTCAAAAAGTTTATGCCCAAGTTGCAAGCCGACGAACGTGTGGTGGACGTGGTCTATCCCGAAGATTTGATGCAAAACATCAACAGCAACATTAACAAGGTGAGCATCGTACTACTCATCGTGGCTGCTTTGCTGGGCTTTGTCAGCCTTGCGCTCATCAACAACACCCTGCGCATGAGCGTTGCCAAGCGTAGACATTCCATTCAAATCATGAAGCTCGTAGGGGCACAATGGAGTTTCATTCGTCGTCCCTTCCTCTGGCAAGCCTTCAACATAGGTTTTTGGGCGGGTCTTGTGGCTGATGCTGTGCTTTATGGCGGCATGTATGGTTTGATGACTTGGGATAAAGAGATTTCTACCCTCATCACTCCCACGGTGATGTTGGTGACTTTGGTGAGCGTGCCTTTGATTGGTGTGATTCTCACCGTCATCAGTGCCTTCTTCTCCGTGAACAAGCACTTGGGCATGAGTCGCCACGAGGCATACCTCTATTAACCCCCTTCCAAAGATTGCACACCGCAACTCCTGTTCTCCAAAGAGGATGCTCACACTTGTGATAAAAGGGGATGAGTTTCTCTACTGGATTCAACCTATTGGTCTAAGACTCGGCACGCTTCTTGTGAGGTCTGCGCTCGGTCATTGACTGTTTTTCCTTTCTCTACAACTCTGCTAAATTCTGCGCCATGCAAAAGAAACAGCAATTCGCATTTTCAGCCATCAATTTCTATCTTTTGGCTGTTTCCATTGTCACTGTGCTCATTGGTTTTGTGCTGATGAGCGGAAAAGGTAGCCCCAACACGCATTTTGACCCCGCTATCTTTAACAACACACGCACTGTCGTGGCTCCTATCATCTGCTTTGTAGGCTATCTTTTCATGATAGTCGCCATCCTCTATCGTCCAAAGGCGAAGAACGAGGCGGAAAATCCTCAACAAGCTCAGACCGCAAACGACACACAAGCGAAAGTTGTGGTAACCCTCGAGACAGACGCTCCCCTCCAAGCCACTTCCTGCGCTACAACCTCTGCTGAAGCATGAATCTCCTAGACCTCATTATCATCTCGATTGTCGAAGGACTCACTGAGTTTCTCCCCGTTAGTTCTACAGGACACATGATGATTGCAGAAGGGTTGTTGGGCGTCGAAATGACGACTTTCGTGAAATCCTTTACTGTCATCATTCAGTTGGGCGCAATCCTAGCTGTAGTGGTGCTCTATTGGCGCAAGTTTTTCTATCCATCGGCTGATGCCCTCGGAGGAAAAGGCTCTACACAAAGTGCATCTGGTCATATCCAACAAGGGGGGGCTAGTTTTGCGCAATGGTGGTCACGCATTTGGCCGTTCTACCTCAAACTCATTGTTGGCGTATTGCCTGCTGTTGTAGTAGGATTGACCCTGAAAGACGTAATAGACAAGAACCTAGAGAGCGTCACGATGGTAGCTGTGATGCTCATCATTGGTGGCGTGTTCATGCTTTTCTGCGATCAGCTCTTTGCTCCCAAAGACAAAGCGGCAGTAGAAGCCCAAGCCAAGATTCCCGTGACCTATCGTCGCGCTTTCATCATCGGACTTTATCAGTGCATTGCTGCCGTGCTCCCTGGCACTTCTCGCTCCATGGCGACCATCGTGGGCGGTATGCAACAAAAGCTCACCCGAAAAATTGCTGCTGAGTTCTCCTTCTTCTTAGCTGTCCCCACCATGTTTGGGGCTGCTGTCAAGGAGGTTTATGACCTCATGAAGCATGGCGCAGACATCACACTCTCTGACGGCACTGTGCAACATCTCACCGGCACACAAGTGCTCACGGCCGATGGCAACCTCACTACCCTCCTTTTAGGCAGCCTCATCGCCTTTATCGTAGCTCTGATGGCGGTGAAGTACTTTATCCACTACATTGCACGCTATGGTTTCCGCGCTTTCGGATGGTATCGCATCATAGTCGGTGCTGTAATCTTAGTTTTACCCACCTTGGGAGTTGAACTCAAAGTCGAACACGAAGCCAGTTCATCAGCTCCTCAAACAGAAATCACAGCACAATCTCGCACTGACCATCACTCTCAACGCGCATTCCCCTCTCAACAAAACACTATAACTGCAACGCAACGCCCTGCATGAACTTCTTAACTGGACAAATCCTCACCTTCGACAAGCCACTTGGGCTGACTTCTTTTCAACTGGTGGCTAAAGTGCGCTGGTTGCTCACCCGCGCCATGGGTGGAGTGAAAATAAAAGTCGGACATGCAGGTACTCTCGATCCTCTTGCCTCTGGCGTGATGGTGGTTTGCACTGGACGTGCTACCAAACAAATCGACACGTTGCAAGCAGGAGTTAAGGAGTACATCGCAACGCTGCGCTTAGGAGCTACCACTCCTAGTTTTGATCTTGAGCATCCCATAGACCACACCTATGCTACTTGCCATATAGACCACCAATTAGTGGAAACACAACTCAAGAAGTTCATTGGCGACATTTGGCAAACTCCCCCCGCTTTCTCCGCCGTAAAGGTAGACGGCAAGCGCGCTTACGACTTGGCACGCAAAGGTAAGGAAGTGGAACTCAAACCGAAGCTCTTGCGCATCGACGAACTCGAACTCTTAGATTGCGCACTAGCAGGTGCAGAAAAGTTTTTGACCATCCGTGTAGTGTGTTCTAAGGGCACCTACATCCGCGCTTTGGCACGAGACATCGGCGAAGCACTCGGCAGTGGTGCACATCTCACCTCGCTTCGACGCACTCGCGTGGGCAACTTCCGCGTGGAAGACTGCATGCAACTCGACGATTTCGAAGGTTGGCTAGCACAGCAAACCATAGAAACCGAACTTCCTCAATAAAATTCTTCATCAAGAAGTGCACACACTTCCCACAGCTGTGACGAAAGTGCCGCACTTCTCATCCCCCAATTATATCTCACTTATGAAACTGTCTCAATTCAAGTATAAGCTCCCTCAAGAGAAGATTGCAGAATACCCTGCTCCCCATCGCGATGACTGCCGTATGCTCGTGCTCCATCGCAAGACAGGCGAAATTGAACACCGTGAGTTCAAAGATTTCTTGGAGTATTTCGATGAAGAAGATGTCTTCGTGTTCAACGACACTAAGGTCTTTCCTGCTCGCCTTTACGGCAACAAGGAGAAGACGGGTGCCCGCATCGAAGTGTTTCTCCTACGCGAACTCAACCGCGACCTTCGTCTTTGGGATGTTCTCGTAGATCCAGCGCGTAAAATCCGTATTGGCAACAAGCTCTACTTTGGAGAAGACAACTCCATCGTGGCTGAAGTTATCGACAACACCACAAGCCGCGGCCGCACCTTGCGATTCCTCTACGATGGTGATCACGATGAGTTCCGCCAACAACTTTATGCACTTGGCGAAGCTCCCATTCCTCATGAAATCATCAAGCGTCCTTCTGAACCCGAAGACTTGGAACGTTTCCAATGCATCTTCGCCAAACACGAAGGGGCTGTCACCGCTCCCACCGCAGGTTTGCACTTCAGCAAGAACATGATGAAGCGCATGGAGATCAAAGGCATTGAATCTGCTTTCATCACCCTCCACTGTGGCTTGGGCAACTTCACCCAGACTGACGTGGAAGATCTCACCAAACACAAGATGTACAGCGAGCAAATGTTCGTGCGCAAAGAGTGCTGTGAGATGGTCAATACCGCAAAAGAGAAGGGACATAAGATTTGCGCCGTAGGAACTACCGTGCAGCGTGCCCTCGAAGCCAGTGTGAGCACAGAAGGGCGCATAAAAGAATTTGAAGGCTGGACGAGCAAGTTTATCTTCCCTCCCTACGAATTCTCGGTAGCTGATGCAATGTTTTCCAACTTCCACATGCCTGAGTCCACACTCCTCATGCTCACTGCAGCCTTTGGTGGCTACGAACACGTGATGAATGCCTACGAAGTGGCTTTGAAAGAAGGCTATCGCTTCGGCACATTCGGCGACGTAATGCTCATTGTTGATTAAAACCTCATCAGTTACTATGCACATACACATCGCCTTTGGTGCCAACCTCGGCGACCGCGAGGAGAATATTCACCAAGCTGTGCAACTGATGTCGCAGCATGTAGGGCCTCTAGTCCGCTGTTCCTCACTCATCGAAACAGCTCCCGTGGATATGCTCTCCGACAACGCTTTTCTCAACGCCGTTGCTATCTTCGACACGAAGCTCTCTCCAGGTCGCATCCTCCAAATTGCCAAACGCATCGAGAGACAACTCGGACGCGAGCGCAAAAGTGAAGGAGGGGAACACTTTGATCGTCCCATCGACATCGACTTGTTGCAATATGGACATCACCACATTCACAATCGCGATTTAGAACTTCCCCATCCTCGTTTGGCGGAACGCGACTTTGTGCTTCGCCCCCTCGTCGAAATCGACCCAGATGGCGAATATGCTGGTGCAGGCGGTGGAACATTCCGTCAACTGCTAGATAAGCTCACCCCAGACTATCATTTAGCTTTCCCCGTAGAGCCCACACTCACCGACTTAGACAGCATCAATCGTCTGCTACCACAGCTCACTCCGGGTAGAAAGCTCGACTGGGCTTCGCTAGAGCGCATCGTTCACCATCCCGACATCCACCTCATCTTGGTGCATGCCAATCGTTCAGGCGAAATGCTTGTGGTGGGTATGGCCACACTGTGCATGATGTACACCCCCACTGGCACGAAAGCCTATGTGGAAGACGTAGTAGTCGACGAGTTGCATCGTGGCAAAGGTTTGGGACGTCGCCTCATCCGCGCTGCCAAAGACCTCGCTGCTGAGCACCGCGCCATCACACTCCACCTCACCTCCCGACCAGAACGCGTGGCAGCCAATGCACTCTATGTGTCGGAAGGCTTTGAGCGCAGAGAAACCAACGTCTATTGCATTCGATTGTAAAAGAAAGGCGCAGCACACTCGCACGCTCTGTGTCTATTCAAGGCACAACTGCAATGCTGACATCCATCAAAGTCCTCACCCTCATGTCCAACGTCAACGAAGCTCTCGACGATTACGTAGCGAGTCACACCTCAGCAGCGCACCCCTATCTCTATCAACTCTATCGCGCCACGCACACGCAGCTCATTCGTCCGCGTATGGCGAGTGGTCCACTCCAAGGACGTTTGCTCACCATGCTCTGCCAAATGCACCAACCTCAGACTGTCGTAGAGATTGGCACCTATTCAGGCTATTCCGCCCTGTCGATGGCGGCTGGCATGCCGCAAGGAAGTGTGCTCCACACCTTTGAGATCAATGACGAACAAGAGGACTTCACACGCCCATGGCTAGAAAACTCCCCTTGGTCTTCCAACGTTGACATCCACTTCCACATCGGAGAAGTTGAAAAACTCCTCCCACCGCTCCATCTCACCATAGATTTAGCATTCATCGATGCCAACAAGCGCGACTATTGTGCTTATTTCGACCTTCTCTTCCCCATGATGCGAGTAGGAGGTTTCCTATTAGCCGACAACACCCTTTGGGATGGACATGTGGTAGAATCCGAACGCAACGACGCGCAAACCGAAGGCATTCGCGCCTTCAACGACAAGATGGCAGCTGATTCACGAGTGGAAACTCTCATTCTTCCCCTCCGCGATGGACTCTCCCTCATTCGTAAGGTGAGCGACTAACCTGCAGCGAATCGAATAGGACAAAGCACACGAGGCACTTCCCCATTGAGCGTACAAACATCACACACGCCATGCACGGTAATTGCGATAAGGATAAAACTTATCGCGAAGTTTCCACTCAATTCTCTGCCATCGTTTCCCGTTCCTTCCATATACTATCAATCATATTCTCATGGAATCTACAAGACAACAAAAAATATCGCGACTGCTTCAGAAAGAGCTGAGCGAAATCTTCCTTTTACAGACCAAATCTATGGCTGGTACGCTCGTTTCGGTGAGCAAGTGCTACATCAGCCCCGACATGAGCATTTGCCGCGCCTACCTCAGCGTGTTCCCCTCGGAGCGCAGCGAAGAGATTGTGGCCAACATCAACGGCAATGTCCCAGCCATTCGTTTTGAACTCGGCAAGCGCGTGCGCCATCAGCTCCGCATCATCCCCGAACTCAAGTTCTTCGTAGACGATAGCTTGGACTATCTCGAAAACATTGACCGACTCTTGCAACAATAAGCTGCGCCTGCTCTCAACCATTGTGGGATTGCAGTCAGGAATCATCCGTATATCCAAGGCTAAAGACCAGCTCCACGCCGCGACATAGCCCGCTTTTCTGCGCATCACAAGCGATTTCATCCATGTCACTCACCAACATCATTGCTCTCCGTTACCTCTTCTCCAAGAAGAGTCACAACGCCATCAACCTCATCTCGGCCATTGCCGTGGGAGGCATTGTAGTGGCGACAGCTGCCATGGTGTGCACGCTCAGCGTGTTCAATGGTTTTCGCGATCTCATCGGAAGTCTCTACACCACCTTCGATCCCCAGATTGTGGTAGTTCCTTCTACCGGCAAATATGCCCCAGAGGATGACATGGTGCTTCAGAAAGTACAACTACACCCAGCTGTAGCTGCGAGCAGTGCCACGCTCGAACAGAATGCACTCATCCTCTTTCGTGGTCATCCCTTGGTGGTCTACATCAAAGGTGTCGACAAAAACTTTGAGAAAGTCACTGCCATCCGCTCCATTTTGGTCAATCCCAAGCGCAAACCTTTTGTCCTCTCCGCTGCCGGCGTGGAATATGGGGTGCTGGGTCAAGGACTAGCACAGCAGATTGGCACACTCGATTTTGAGCAAATCCAAATCTGCGCCCCACGTGATGGAGAGCGTATCAATCTTGCCAACCCTATTGAGTCCTTTTCAGTGCAAGATCTACACAGCAGTGGGATGGCATTCAATGTGAATCAGCGAAAATACGACGAGAGCTACATTCTCACTTCCAAAACTTTTGCGGAAGATCTCTTTGAAAAGCCAGGTCAACTCTCGTCGCTCGAACTCAAATTAAAGCCCAATGCAGACCTCCAAGCGGTGAAGGAAGAGTTGCGCCACATTGTGGGCAATCGCTACAAGGTGCTCGATCGCATGGAGCAACAAGCCGACGTGTTCAACATCATGAACGTGGAGAAACTCATCGCTTATGTCTTTCTCACCTTCATCGTGCTCATAGCTTGTTTCAACATCATCTCTTCGCTCTCCATGCTCATCATTGAGAAACGAGACGATGCTGAGACTTTGCGCCACCTGGGACTCACCCACAGTCGCATCCGTGGGATTTTTGTCCGCGAAGGAATGTTCATCTCCACGCTCGGAGCCGTGCTTGGTTTAGCACTCGGCGGAGGACTCTGCTGGCTACAACAAGAATACGGCCTCATCCAGTTCGGCAGCGGACAAAATTTCATCATTCCTGCTTATCCCGTCAGTGTTCATCTCACGGACATCGCCCTCATCTTGGCGACCGTCATCGGAGTAGGTTTCCTCTCAGTTTGGATACCTGTGCAGGTGCTCACCAAACGCTTGCTGAAATAGTCCACTTTTCCCAGGCGAGAAAAGCCAGCACAGCTCAAGAAAGAAGTGTAAAAGAGCTCATCCTTCAGCTCACTCCTGCGCCACTTCTAAGCTTTTCATCCCTAAAACGAAGAGTTGCACAGAAAAAGTCCGAGAGTTACTCCTAAAATGTCGGAGTTTTTCTCAAAAGTCTCGGAGATTTTTCCAAAAAAGTCGGAGATAATTTTAGAAATCTCCCACGTTTCCTCTCTTCCCTACTGGTGGGGCATTCTGCTCCTCGAAAGAAATATCACAACCTCGGCACAGTTACAGCATTGCCGTCGCTTTTGACTCATCATACATCAACATATACACATCACACCTCAATATGTCTGAAAGAAAAGTACGCGTGCGCTTCGCACCCAGCCCCACAGGTCCTCTACACATCGGCGGCGTTCGCACCGCGCTCTACAACTATCTCTTCGCTCGCCAACATGGTGGCGACCTCGTGTTCCGCATCGAAGACACCGACTCCGCGCGTTTTGTGCCAGGAGCTGAGGACTATATCATTGAATCTTTCAAATGGCTCGGCATCCATTTTGATGAGGGCGTGAGCTTCGGTGGCGATAAAGGGCCTTACCGTCAGAGTGAACGTCGAGAAATCTACAAGAAATACGTAGATCAACTCCTTGCTGAGGGCAAGGCATACATCGCTTTCGACTCTCCCGAAGACCTCAATGCTGCTCGCGAAGCCACAGCCAACTTTCAATATGATGCTTCTACCCGTGGCAACATGTGCAATTCTCTCACCCTTTCTGCCGAAGAGGTTGAGCAACGCATTGCACGTGGCGACCAATATGTAGTTCGTTTCAAGATCGAACCAGGCGAAGATGTACACGTAGACGACTTGATTCGCGGTGATGTGGTCATCAATTCCACTATTCTCGATGACAAAGTGCTCTACAAAAGCGCAGACCAGCTCCCCACCTATCACTTGGCGAACATCGTAGATGACCACTTGATGGACATCTCTCACGTGATTCGTGGTGAAGAGTGGTTGCCTTCTGCTCCACTCCATGTGCTGCTCTATCGCGCTTTCGGATGGGAAGACACCATGCCCCGCTTTGCTCACCTTCCCCTCCTCTTGAAACCCACCGGAAATGGTAAGCTCTCTAAGCGTGATGGCGACAAATTGGGCTTCCCAGTCTTCCCCCTTGAGTGGCATGCTGCCGATGGCACAGTGAGCAGTGGCTATCGCGAAAGTGGTTATCTCCCACAAGCCGTGGTCAACTTCCTTGCCCTCCTCGGTTGGAACCCTGGTGATGATCAGGAAATCCTTTCTATGGACGAATTGATTGAGAAGTTCGACCTCAGCAAGTGCTCCAAAGCAGGTGCTAAGTTTGACTATGTGAAGGGTTGGTGGTTCAATCGCGAATATCTCCTCGCAGCTCCTGCCGAAACCCTCGCTCCTCAGTTGGTAGACATCCTTGCTCAGCACAACATCACATCTTCTGCGGAGCAAGCTGCTGCTGTGATTGAGATGCTCAAGACCAAGAATATTGAGTACATCGATGCACAAAGCGGACAAACCAAGAAGCGCAATGTGAGCTTTGTGGCTGATCTCTGGCCGCTCTGCGACTTCTGCTTTCTCGCTCCTACCACCTTCGACAAGGAAGATAAGTTCGTTCGTAAAAACTGGAAAGAAGACAGTGCAGCTGTCATGGCACAAGTGGCAGAACGTCTCGAAGCACTCACCGATTTTTCTGCCGACAGTCAGAAGGCAGCCATCGATCCTTGGTGCGAAGCAGAAGGCGTAAAACCCTGGAATGCTTGGCGCGTAGCCCTCGTTGGCACTGGTAAAGGCCCAGATATGTACGAACTTTCAGCATTCCTCGGCAAAGAAGAAACACTGCGCCGTCTGCGTTTTGCCATCGAACAATTGGGATAACACTGCATGTATAGCTTAGGTATTTATCTCTACGCCCTTCTTGTGCGCCTTGTGGCGGCCCTTGGTCACCGCAAGGCGCGCGCTATGGTGCGTGGACAGCGCGACACTTGGCGCATCCTCCGTGAGAAAATCGACCCTACTGCACGATATGTGTGGTTTCATGCCGCATCTTTGGGAGAGTTTGAACAAGGATTGCCCCTCATCGAACGCCTACGCCGTGAACAACCCTCGCGCAAGATTCTTCTCACCTTCTTTTCGCCTTCTGGCTACGAAGTGCGCAAAGACTACAAAGGTGCAGATGTGGTGTGTTATCTCCCCTTCGACAGCCCTACCGCTGCGAGACGTTTCATCAAATGGGCACGCCCTGAGATGGCATTTTTCATCAAATATGAGTTTTGGCGCAACTACATCGACGTCCTCTCCAAGAAGTCCATCCCCGTCTACAGCGTGAGCAGCATATTTCGCCCAGGGCAAATCTTTTTCCGCTGGTATGGCCGCAAATATGCCCGTTGTCTACGCCGCATCACGCACTTTTTCGTGCAGAATGAACGCTCTGTCGAACTCCTTCGTACCATCGGTGTGCAAGACAACGTGACCATCGTAGGAGACACGCGCTTCGATCGTGTCATTGACATTCGCAACGCCGCCAAACCCCTCCCCATCGTGGAACAATTCATACGTCCCACAGATGGCAATACTTCACAACCCTTTGTACTGGTGGCAGGAAGTTCATGGCAACCCGATGAAGATATTCTTCTAGACTACGTCAATCGCCATCCAGATCTCCGACTCGTCATTGCTCCTCACGTGGTGAACGATGCACACATTCAGGAAATCGAGCAGAAACTCACCACTCCTGCCCTGCGTTATTCGCAAGCGACATTGGAAAATGTGGACGATTACCGCGTACTCATCATAGATGGCTACGGATTGCTCTCATCAATTTACCGCTATGCCACAGTGGCTTATGTGGGTGGTGGCTTTGGTGTGGGCATCCACAACGTGCCCGAGGCTGCGGTCTACGGCATTCCTGTCATCATCGGTCCCAATCACCAACGATTTGCAGAAGCTGTGGCACTCATCGCTAATGGAGGATGTAAAAGCATCAAGAACGCTGAGGATTTCTCCGTCATTATGGATGACTTTTTGGAAAATCCTGCGCACATCGCTCAAGCTGGAAGCGCGGCCGGTCGCTACATTCACCAAAACGCTGGAGCTACCCCCGTGATTTATCAGCACGTCTTTCCACAAGCCTAGACTTAGCTGCCCTAAAAAAACAAGAGATGCTAGAGCTCCTAGGAAATCTAGAATTTCTAGCGTCTAAGCTCTAACGTCTAAAGTCTACCCTCTAA
>ERZ772956.2490-NODE-2490-length-11618-cov-8.057165_pt1 | contig 11618 bp, 13 predicted proteins | sample MGYA00580683_ERZ772956 | MGnify/ENA primary metagenome ERZ772956 (study PRJEB29015, sample SAMEA2738077) | human oral metagenome | biome: human oral; feature: human-associated habitat; material: saliva | place: China | collected 2212 ...
GAATACAGCATTTTTCTGTACAAGTTCTCCATTTTCAAAGTTTTTGAGTTTAAATAACGCATCCTGAATAGCATCATCCGGAGCACAATTATTTAAGCGATGCAGAGAATCAAGTAGAACCTCTTCATATAGCGGATTGTAAAAGTCTCTTTCAATATTTGGACCATAGAAATAATCATACCCAAGATTATTCTGAAATAAGTCAATTATTGAATTTTCGAAATTGACTTCTGTGTACATTTATAAAACCCTCCTCCATTTTTTATTTTTCTAAATCAGATTTTGAAACCAAAATGCTCACCATTCGATTTTTGTTTTATTATAGTTCTACAAAAGTAAATACGTTCTATTCTTTTTTGCTACCATAAATACAATTCTATGTGTAATAGAATTTCTAAGATGCCTTATAAAGCACTCACAGTCACTTTCCGTTGGACCTTTTTTCACGCAAACAAAAGCCCTGTCTTTATTCCCCACTTCTTTAGTCTCCGTAAGTTTATACTGCGTCAATATATTTTCACTAGGAATCTGCTTGGAATAGAATCTATAAGTTTTTTCTTTCATTAAAAAATAAAAAGTCTATTGTTTCTTCAAAAGAAAAATATCTATCAATATTTTGATTAAATAAAAAACTTTTACTACTTTTGCACTATTCAAAAATGGTTCCGTGGCCGAGCGGCTAGGCAGTGGTCTGCAAAACCATCTACAGCGGTTCGAATCCGCTTGATGCCTCAATATTGAACTTTAACTGAATTACTAATTTTAAACCGCATTACAATGACCAACGTATTAGATAAATTTGTACAGGACATCAAAGCCAATGTACCCGGCTTTATAGCTGTTTCTGTTACAGAAGTAAAATCAGGGGTCTCTTATATAGCTTCTTCTGCGGATCCTGATTTTGACCCTAACTTGGCTTCTGCTTACAATCTTGAAGTTGTAAAAGCTAAAATGAATGCTCTTCGTGTTCTTGGCTTGGAAGGAAAAGAAAAAATAGAAGATATCCTCATTACCCTAACTAACCAAATTCACGTAATAGATGTAGCGCCTAATGGTACTTATTTCATTTATTTAGTAGTGGATTCTTCTAAAGCAAACTTAGGAATTACTCGTTCTTTGCTTGCCCGCTACAAGAAAGACCTACAATCTATCTTCTAAGAATGAATTTTCATAACGAAAACTTTTTAGTTAGTTGATAATTAAGAAAAGAGTTTTAATACAAAAAAGGCTTCCATTTGGAAGCCTTTTTTGTTGTGAAGAATAAAAAGTAAAGAGTGGGTATGTTATATCCATCTGTAAGGAGAAAGTTAGCGAGCTGAAACGGCATGTGTGAAGCAATTTGCCTACATAAAGGCGGCTAATTTGCTCTTTTGTTCTTCACTCCTTACTCTCCGGTTTTCTATCAAAAAAAGAGTGAAGAACTACCCTAAAGTAATTCTTCACCCTTCACTTTTTGTTTTCCTCTCTTCTTATCGAAGGCTAAGATCTATTTTACCGAGTTCTCTCAATTGATCATCGAATACATATACTTGATAAGTACCTCCTTCATATTTCTTAGTAACAGAAGAGATATATTCGCATACATCTACAGGATTTCTCTCATAAAGGAATCTTTTTACAGCACTATAGTTAATGGTTTTATCTCCTACAGTAACAGTCTCGTTATCTCCTAAAGTAATACCATTAGGGCTTACTACCTGTACATAGAAAGTACGATTACCTATAGGAGCGATACGGTTTACCCCAACAGTGTAGCACACTTTGATCTTGTCAGTAGCACCAGAGCGCTCTTTTTCTACATAGCGACCACCAGATTTTTCTTTTACCCCATTGGCAGTAAGGCTCTTAAGGCTAAGGATAGATCCTTCGTCGATCACCTGGCTGAGTTCGCGTGCTTTCTGAGATACAGAGTCAAGCTGTGAGGTACGTACATTCAAGGCAGAAGCGGTACTATCACGCTCTTGAGTTACTTTTACATTGTACTTACGCAAAGAGTCATTGATGGCCAATAAGCGGTTACGCTCTTTTTTAAGCACATTTACCTGATCACGATACTTGAAGAGGACATTGATATCTGCTTTCATATTCTTCAAGGAATCGATGTACTGAGCGATACGTGCTTTAGCATCGGCAAGCTCATCGGCATTCTGTTTGGATACAGTTACAGCTTCATCGTAGTCTTTTTGCAAAGCTTCAAGTTCTTTGACTACTTGATCGCGTTTTTCCAAGATTGCTTCTTCGTTTTTCTTGGCTTCGTTAGACTCATAGAAGGCATATCCTCCTGCTCCTACAAGCCCTAATGAAAGAAGGGCAATGATGAGTCCTCCACCTTTTTTCTTCTCTGGGAGTCCTGCATTTTGTAATTCTGCTGACATAAAATGTAATTTTTTAGTTCTTTTAGTAGGACAAAAGTAATAATTTTTGATTAGCTATAGTGAGTATTTAATAGTTTAACTTTTTTTTAATATATCTCTCCCGATCCGATAAGCTCTTCATCGAGGTACCAAGAGGCAAATTGCCCAGAGGTAATAGCACTCTGTGAGGTGTCAAAATGGATATATAACCCACTGTTTGTCAAGTACAAATGTGCTTTTTGTAGTGGCTGTCGATAGCGGATACGCACCTGAAATTCCATGCGCTGACCAAGGGATAATGCCAGATCAGGTCTCACCCAGTGAATATCTTCTTTTTTAACAAATAAAGCACTTCTCAAAAGTCCAGGATGGGTGTGTCCTTCCCCTACATAGATGATATTTTTCTCTGTATCGGTGTCAATGACGAACAAAGGTTCTGCCGTACCCCCTACATGTAGTCCCTTACGCTGTCCTATGGTGAAAAAATGGGCGCCTTCGTGCTTGCCTACTATTTTTCCATCTTGGGGGGTATAATGGTATTTTTCCGCGAGAAATTTCAGTTCGTCCTCATAACATTCAAAGCATCGAAGTATTTGCTTGTTGTGATAACCCACCCAAGTAGAAGGGATCTGGATAATATCTCCCTCCTTTGGGGAGAGTTGTTGCTGTAAGAACTCAGGCAGACGTACTTTGCCAACAAAGCAGAGCCCTTGAGAATCTTTCTTTTCAGCTGTGACAAGGCCTAATTCTTTAGCAATGGCACGTACCTCGCTTTTTTGTAGGTCTCCAATAGGAAAAAGGGCACGGCTGAGCTGCTCCTGAGAGAGCTGACAGAGGAAATAGGATTGGTCTTTGTTGGCATCTTTTCCTGCCAAGAGGCGATATATAGGCTTCCCATCAACTTCTATTTCTTCCTTACGACAATAGTGACCTGTAGCCACATAGTCAGCCCCTAAGCTCAGGGCAAGGTCTAAGAAAGTAGCAAACTTGATTTCACGGTTACAAAGCACATCGGGGTTGGGTGTGCGCCCACGTTCGTATTCTCGGAACATATAATCTACAATACGCTGCTTATAAGGCACACTCATATCCACGGTTTGGAAGGGAATCCCTAGTTTTTCGGCTACCATTAGGGCATCATTGCTGTCCTCCAGCCAAGGACATTCGTTGGAGATAGTTACCGAATCGTCATGCCAATTTTTCATAAAGAGGCCAATAACCTCATAACCTTGTTTTTGGAGTAGGTAGGCGGCCACACTGCTATCCACCCCTCCACTAAGCCCTACTACTACACGTTTCATATCGTTCCTTTCTTTTTATGATTTTTCTATGCAAATGGCGCCCCATGAGTATCCTACCCCGAAGCCAATCAATTGTATTTTATTCTTTGCTTTTTCAGGGTATTTCCTTAGGTGTTCCAAAAAAGCAATGGGAATAGAGGAAGAAATAGTATTGCCATAATAGCGCATCTCTATGACAAATTTCTCCTCAGGGATCTCCATGTCCTCCCGCACCTTGTTCAGTATGTGGGTATTGGCCTGATGAAAGATAAATAAGTCTATATCTTCTTTGTTCAGTCCGTTGATTTCTAAATTGTTATATACTACCTCGGGGGTGCGTTTTACGATAAAATTAAAAATCTTCGCTCCCTTCATATCAATGAAGTTGTCCCAATCATCAGGGTTTTCATTGCGGGCAGAGCGTGTTCCTCCGTTGCGAATAATAAGGTTCTCAGCACCCGTACCATCAGTTCCCAAGGTAGGTTTCCCGATCAGGTACTCCCCTTCAGTGGAGATGAGTGTAGCGGTAGCCGCATCCCCGAAGATACTCAAGTTTCCTTTGTCCTTGGGGTGTACATATTTAGTATAGGTATCCACCGTTACTAAAATTACATTTTTGAAATTGCCAGAGGTAATCAGGCTACTGGCCACGGATAATCCATAGATATACCCAGAACACCCTTGGTTGATGTCCAAGGCCGCACAGGTAGTAGGTAATCCCACCTTATCTTGTACAATACAAGCTGTGGTAGGGAGGATATGATCAGGGGTTTGGGTACAGAGTAAAAGAAAATCAATGGCGTTTTTGTCCAAGTGATGTTCTTCTATAAGAGTGAGCACTGCCTGTGCAGCCATATCAGAGGCACATTCATCCTTATCGGCAATATAGCGCTGTTCGATTCCTATTTTCTCTAGTATCTTTTCACTATTCCATTCAGGAAATTGCTCAGATATAGTGTCATTGGTAAGCGTATTCTTAGGGAAATAAGTGGAAATAGCCTTGATATAACTTTTCATTATTCACAAAAGAGGGTTTATTGGATATTGTTATAAAATTAAACGAAGTTAAATAAATTTATGAGGTGAGTAGTTTGAAAAAAACAAAAATAGTTTGTACTATTGGTCCTGCAACAGAATCAGTAGAAACTTTAAAAGAATTATTAAATAGAGGAATGAATGTCATGAGATTAAATTTCTCTCATGGTGATTATGAAGAGCATGGAATGAGAATTAAGAATTTTAGACAAGCTATGTCTGAAACAGGAATTAGAGGAGGGTTGTTACTTGATACTAAGGGTCCAGAAATAAGAACAATGCTTTTAAAAGATGGGAAGGATGTAAGTATTAAAGCTGGACAAAAATTTACTTTTACAACAGATCAAACAGTTATTGGTGATAGTGAAAGAGTAGCAGTAACTTATGAAAATTTTGCAAAAGATTTAAAAGTTGGAGATATGGTTCTTGTTGATGATGGATTACTTGAATTAGATGTTATAGAAATAAAAGGCAATGAAGTTATATGTATAGCTAGAAATAGTGGAGATTTAGGACAAAAGAAAGGTATAAATTTACCTAATGTTTCTGTTAATTTGCCAGCACTATCTGAAAAAGATATAGAAGATTTAAAATTTGGTTGTCAAAATAATGTTGATTTTGTTGCTGCATCATTTATAAGAAAAGCTGATGATGTAAAACAAGTTAGAAAAGTTCTTAAAGAAAATGGTGGAGAAAGAATACAAATAATTTCTAAAATAGAAAGTCAAGAGGGACTTGATAACTTTGATGAAATTTTAGAGGAATCTGATGGTATAATGGTAGCAAGGGGAGATTTAGGTGTAGAAATTCCTGTTGAAGAAGTTCCTTGTGCACAAAAAATGATGATAAAAAAATGTAATAGAGCTGGAAAAGTTGTTATTACAGCAACTCAAATGCTTGATTCAATGATAAAAAACCCAAGACCTACAAGAGCAGAAGCAAATGATGTTGCTAATGCCATATTAGATGGTACAGATGCTATAATGCTTTCTGGTGAAACTGCAAAGGGTAAATATCCATTAGAAGCTGTTGACATTATGAATAAAATAGCTAAAAAAGTTGATGAAACAATACTTCCATTTTATGTAGATGGTCTTATAAATAAACATGATATAACTTCTGCTGTGGCAGAAGGAAGTGCTGACATAAGTGAAAGATTGAATGCAAAACTTATAGTAGTTGGTACAGAATCTGGAAGAGCTGCAAGAGATATGAGAAGATATTTTCCTAAGGCAAATATTTTAGCAATAACTAATAATGAAAAAACAGCAAATCAGTTGGTTTTATCAAGAGGGGTAATTTCTTATGTTGATGGTTCACCAAAAACTTTGGAAGAGTTTTTTATTTTAGCAGAATCTGTTGCTAAAAGGTTAAAATTAGTTGAAAATGGGGATATAATTGTAGTAACTTGTGGAGAAAGTGTATTTATACAAGGTACAACAAACTCAATAAAAGTAATACAAGTAAAAGCATAGTTTTTAATTAAAAAGGAGGAAAGTAATGACAGGTATAGTAGATGTAATTGGAAGAGAAATTTTAGATTCAAGAGGAAATCCAACAGTAGAAGTAGATGTAATATTAGAATGTGGTGTAAAAGGTAGAGCAGCTGTTCCATCTGGAGCTTCAACTGGAAGCCATGAAGCAGTTGAGTTAAGAGATGAAGATAAAACAAGATATTTAGGAAAAGGAGTTTTAAAAGCTGTAAATAATATAAATACTGAAATTAGAGAAGCTCTTTTAGGAATGGATGCTTTAAATCAAGTTGAAATTGATAGAGTAATGCTAGAATTAGATGGAACTGCTAATAAAGGAAGATTAGGAGCTAATGCTATATTAGGTGTATCTCTTGCTGTATCAAAAGCAGCAGCAGAAGCATTGGGACTACCTTTATATAAATATTTAGGTGGAGTGAATGCAAAAGAATTACCATTACCTATGATGAATATTTTAAATGGTGGAGCACATGCTGATTCAGCTGTTGATTTACAAGAATTTATGATACAACCAGTTGGAGCAAAATCTTTTAGAGAAGCTATGCAAATGGGAGCAGAAGTTTTTCATCATTTAGGAAAACTTCTAAAAGCTAATGGAGATTCAACAAATGTTGGAAATGAAGGAGGATATGCTCCATCAAAAATTCAGGGGACAGAAGATGCTTTATCTTTAATCAGTGAAGCAGTAAAAGCTGCTGGTTATGAACCAGGTAAGGATATTACATTTGCTTTAGATGCAGCATCAAGTGAATTTTCTGAAAAGGTAAATGGGGAATACCAATATCATTTTAAAAGAGAAGGTGGAATAGTTAGAAACACTGATGCAATGATAAAATGGTATGAAGAATTAATAAATAAATATCCAATAGTTTCAATAGAAGATGGACTAGCTGAAGATGACTGGGATGGTTGGGTAAAATTAACTAAGGCTATTGGGGATAGAGTCCAAATAGTTGGAGATGACTTATTTGTAACTAATACTGAAAGATTGAAAAAAGGAATAGAATTGGGAGCAGGAAACTCTATTCTTATAAAATTAAATCAAATAGGTTCATTAACTGAAACATTGGATGCAATAGAAATGGCAAAAAGAGCAGGATATACAGCTGTTGTATCCCATAGATCGGGAGAAACAGAAGATGCAACAATAGCTGATGTAGCTGTTGCAACTAATGCAGGACAAATTAAAACTGGTTCAACTTCAAGAACTGATAGAATGGCTAAATACAATCAATTATTAAGAATTGAAGAAGAATTAGGTTCTGTTGCTCAATACAATGGAAGAAATGTTTTCTATAACATTAAAAAATAAATAATTAGCTAAGAGACTATTTTTAGTGAATAGTCTCTTTTTTATTGTTGTAAAAAACTCAAAAAAGGTGTATTATTTAATTATAAAGAAAAAATATAAAATAATTTGCAACAGGAGGGTAGAAAATGAATAAAGTTATAAAAAAAGATGATTGGAAAGTTTCTGTGTGGGCAGGAGGAACAACAAATGAAATTTTTATATACCCAGAAAATTCTAGCTATGCAGATAGAATTTTTAAAGCTAGAATAAGTGTTGCAACTACAAATAATGAGGAAAAATCACTTTTTACAAAATTACCAGGTGTAGAAAGGTATATTTCAAAATTATCAGGAGATATGAAACTTCAACATACAGATCATTATGATGTGGATATGGAAAATTATCAAATAGATAGATTTAGAGGAGATTGGGAAACTTATTCTTGGGGAAAATACAGAGATTTTAATTTGATGTTAAAAGGAATAAGAGGAGATTTATATTACAGACAAATACGATCTAAATGTAGGCTGCACCTTGAAAAAGATAGTACAGTAGTCTTTTTATATCTTATTGATGGGAAGATTAATGTCAATGGAACAGATTTAGAAACAGAAGATTTCTATATAACAGATGATAATATATTAGATGTTTTTGGAAATAATCCAAAAATATATTATGGATTTATTAAAGAATGGGATCAGTAGACTAAATATAGTGAAATTAAAAGGGAAAATGATTAATAAAAAATTTAAAAATTTATTTGACAATGAAGGCTATATATGGTAGACTAATAAAGTCATTTGGAACGGAATATAGCGCAGTCCGGTAGCGCACCTGCCTTGGGAGCAGGGGGTCGCAAGTTCAAATCTTGCTATTCCGACCATTTTTTTGGGGTGTCGCCAAGCGGTAAGGCAACGGACTTTGACTCCGTTATGCGTTGGTTCGAATCCAGCCACCCCAGCCATAAAGAAGAATTCAACTAGAAAGAAATTTCTAGTTTTTTGCGTAATAGCTAAATTTATTCATTAAGCGAGAATACTTGTAACACTTGGCTAAGCTTATTAACTTGTTAGGGAGGAGAAAAACTCAATTGTGTGAGATTTAGTTGCAAGATAAAAATAAGGAGGATTATGTATAAAAATATAATAAAATTAATAAGTGGTGATATAACAAAAGTTCCAGAAGTTGAAGCAATAGTAAATGCAGCTAACACTTCACTTGAAATGGGCGGAGGAGTTTGTGGAGCAATTTTTAGAGCTGCTGGTAGTTATCTTGCTAAAGAGTGTAAAGAAATTGGAGGTTGTAACACAGGAGAAGCCGTAATAACTAAAGGATACAATCTTCCTAATAAATATATTATTCATACAGTTGGACCAAGATATTCAACAGGAGAAAATGGAGAAGCTGAAAGATTGACATCAGCCTACTATGAAAGCTTGAAATTGGCAAAGAAAAAGGGAATTAAAAAAATAGCTTTTCCATCTATTTCAACAGGAATATATAGATTTCCAGTAGATGAAGGAGCTGAGATTGCATTAAATACAGCTATAAAATTTTTAGATGAAAATCCTGATAGTTTTGACTTGATTTTGTGGGTATTAGATGAAAAAACTTATATTGTATATAAAGAAAAATATGAAAAACTTATAGATATATAAAAATAAATAGTGGAGAATTTTTCGAGATTAAAAACTTAAAGAATTCTCTTTTTTTAAATAGATATAGACTTTTTTAGAAAAAAGTATAAAATAATATATAGAAGAAAGGAGTTGGAATTTTATGTTGAATAAAGAAGTATATATAAATAGAAGAAAGAAATTAAAGGAAAACTTTAGAGATGGTTTAATTTTAATAATGGGAAATAATTTTTCACCTCTAGATTGTGAAGATAATACTTATCCATTCATTCAAGATGCAACTTTTAAATATTATTTTGGTATGGATCACAATGGCTTAATTGGAATTATCGACATAGATAATAATGAAGAAATAATTTTTGGTAATGACTATACAATGTCTGATATTATTTGGATGGGAAAACAAAAATTTTTAAAAGAATTGGCTCTTGAAGTTGGAATAGAAAAGTTTATTGAAAAAGAAGAATTAAAGAAATATTTAGAAAATAGAAAAAATATAAGATTTACTAATCAATATAAAGCAGACAATATTATGTATTTGAGTTCAATCTTAAATATAAATCCTTTTGAATTTGATGAGTATGTCTCTTTCTATTTAATAAAAAATATTATTAAACAAAGAAATATAAAAGATAAAATAGAAATTGAAGAGATAGAAAAGGGAGTAAACATAACAAAAGAAATGCATCTTGCTGCTATGAAAAATGTAAAAGCAGGAATGAAAGAATATGAACTTGTTGCTGAAGTAGAAAAGCAGCCAAGAAAATATAATGCTTACTATTCTTTCCAAACTATACTTAGTAAGAATGGACAAATTTTACATAACCATAATCATTTGAATACTTTAAAAGATGGAGATTTAGTGTTGTTAGATTGTGGTGCTCTAACAGAAGAAGGTTATTGTGGAGATATGACAACAACTTTTCCTGTAAGTGGAAAATTTACTGAAAGACAAAAAACTATACATAATATAGTAAGAGATATGTTTGACAGAGCCAAAGATTTAGCAAGAGCAGGAATTACATATAAGGAAGTTCATTTAGAAGCTTGTAAGGTTTTAGCAGAAAATATGAAAAAACTTGGACTGATGAAGGGTGAAGTTGAGGATATAGTTAGTTCAGGAGCACATGCACTATTCATGCCACATGGCTTAGGGCATATGATGGGAATGACAGTTCATGATATGGAAAACTTTGGAGAAATAAATGTAGGTTATGATGAAGGAGAAGAAAAATCAACTCAATTTGGTTTAGCTTCTTTAAGACTTGCTAAGAAATTGGAAGTTGGAAATGTTTTTACTATTGAGCCAGGAATATACTTTATCCCAGAACTTTTTGAAAAATGGAAGAATGAAAAACTTCATCAAGAATTTTTAAATTATGATGAAATAGAAAAATATATGGATTTTGGTGGAATTAGAATGGAAAGAGATATTTTAATTCAAGAAGATGGAACAAGTAGAATTTTAGGAGATAAATTTCCAAGAACTGCTGATGAAATAGAAGAATATATGGAGAATAAAAATAGATGATGGAAAAAGATGAAAAAATATATGAAAGCAAAATAACGCATATATTTGACAAAAATGTAATTTTAGCTATTATAATTAGTATTCTTTTAACTTATTTTATGGGGGGAGACATATCTTACATAATATTTGGAATAATTGGAGTATTATTATTGTATATTCTAACTTTTAAAAAGATAAGAATAGTTGTGAGAAACAATGAATTAGTCTATAACTATAAGAAAAATAATGAAATATTTAATTTTGATACATATAGATTTAAAGCTATTGTTAGAGGCGAAAGAAGACAATATAGATTAGAAGCTACAAATGAAAATGGAGAAGTAAAATTAATTAATTGTAATTATTTAGGTTGGAAGAAGTTTAAAGAACTTATAAATGAGTTAAAAATAGATACAGAATATATAGATAATTAATGGATAAGACATGAGGCTATAAGAAGCATATAGAAATAGGGGGAACTATGGAAAGTGTCCAACAAGAACTATTAAAAAAGTTATCAAATCAATCTTCTATAGATGAAATACAAAATTATATAAAAAAAATAATGGAAATGAGAGGTTTTAATAAAGAAAAGTCCTCAGATAAAATTTTGTTACTGGTTGAGGAAGTTGGAGAGTTAGCTAAAGCTATAAGAAAAAATGAGAAAAAGTTAGGAATAGATAAAACTAAGGAATATAATTATTCTTCTATTGAGAGTGAAATAGCAGATGTCTTTATAGTTCTTTTATCAATATGTGATATTTTAAATATAAATTTATTTAAAGCGTTTTTAGATAAGGAAGAAGAAAATATTAAAAGAGTTTGGTCAGTAAATAAATAAAAATCAAAAAGAGCTATTATAAATTAATGGAGATTTTCATAAATTTATAGTAGTTTTTTTTATTGAAAATAAAAAGAAAAAATAAAAATAGAAAAAAATTTAAAAAAAATTAATTTTTTTTGTTGACAAAGTTTATTTTAAATGATATTATAACTGATGTCAATGAGACAAGGACAT
>ERZ772956.2503-NODE-2503-length-11577-cov-2.258722_pt1 | contig 11577 bp, 11 predicted proteins | sample MGYA00580683_ERZ772956 | MGnify/ENA primary metagenome ERZ772956 (study PRJEB29015, sample SAMEA2738077) | human oral metagenome | biome: human oral; feature: human-associated habitat; material: saliva | place: China | collected 2212 ...
CAGAGTTTGTGGACTCTGCAGAAGAAGCAACACATGATTTCTCTCAACAAGGGGTATCTGTAGCAACTTTCACGGATTTGTTGGGTTGATTTAGAGGTAAAGGTTGGTAAATTATGCTTAAATGTCATGAGTTCGATACTGTCTTAAAACAGTTACACGAACTTAAAAATTTAGGGGAAATTGAGTTTGTGTATCCAACCTCTGTGAAGGTTGCACCATTCAAAGATAGAGAAGATGGTACTTATGTAGGAATTTTGAAAGTAGATTGTAATAACAAACCTCGGTATAAGTTATTCAAAGTTGTCTTTAATTGGAGACCTTTGGAACGGAAATCGGACGTTCTCGCTTACATGTGTCGTTGTTTGATGGATTATGATTTGATGTAGAGGTGATAATATGGGTATTGTTGGTGAACTTTTCGCAGACAGTCAACCACGTTTAGAAAACTTTCAAAATACTTATTTTGAAGAATTTTTCAAACGACCTTCTGTCTTGCAATGTTTAAAACAACTACGTAGAACAGTTGCAGTTTCTAACAAGAGTAAACCTTTCGTTTTTCGTGATGTTTTTGTTGATTCTTTGGGAACAGTACAACACATTTTAGTAACTTTTTATGTAAATAAGGATTGCACTTATACGTTTGCTATCGACTTAATTTCAGAAGATTACTATGATTATGGCAAATACGAACGAAGTGGCACTAGAGAACAAGGTTTCTACTTTACCTTTAGTGAAGTAACTAAGAACTTACAAGTTCAGTTTGTAAATTATGCTAATTGGTTTGATAGACTAGAAATTCTTCACTGTTTGGAAACTATATTTAGTTAATTTCCGTAGGTACCCAACTTATGTTGGGTACTTTTTATTTTTCACTTGCACTAGTTAATTATTTATGATATAATAAATTTATTAAAGATTAAGAGGTTTTATATGAGTTACACAGATTTGAAAATTGAGGACAAGGTCTTTGTTTCTTTTGCAGCTTTTATGGATTTATTAACTTTGTGTCTACATGAACCTCGTTATTTATCAGAATTACGTGATTTTCAATATGTCTCAACATTCACCAATGGTGGTTTTGCAGGAGAACCAAATGATGAATTTTATGATTTAATTCTATTTCGCTCCAATGGGTTTCCGAAATTGAAAGTTAGTTTATCTTTAGACAACTTTGAATATTTAGATGTAAGTTTTTGGACTTATAAGCGAGGGGTATCCAGTGCTGAAACCAATTTTTTACTTCCTTTAACTAAGTTAGGTTCTTACGGTGATTGGGATGAGAGCAAACTTCTTACTTATTTGAAATCCTTTGAAACAGTTGTCTCTAAGGAGTTAGAGTCTTCATTTGGTATCGGAGTTGGTTTTGATAGTTTGTTTGTAAAATTAGCTCACGCTTTAGGTCTCGATAAGGACACAATAACACGTGAAGCTGAAACGATTGCATATTATTTAGGTCTTTATAATGAAAAGGTATTAAGAAGTTTAGGTAGTTCTAAAGTTAAATAGATTGAGGTGAAAACATGGTAAAATACAAAGATTTAAACGAAACAGACAAGAAAGTAATTAAGTTCGCTTACTTCACAAAATTATTAGTTAGGTTGAGTCGCTTGAACGAACAAGACCTTCCTTTGCAAAGTTCACTTAAAGCTTATGATAGGGGTTCTACTAGATGGAGTGTAGAGCGTTTAGATGAAGATACCTTACGTTTGATTTTGCATACTAAAAATTCAAAAGTGTCTAAATACGTTTTGATTAAAATTCAAGACAGAGAATTATTTGCAGAGTATAAAGCGAATAAACGTGGTCTTTCTTTTGAAGATTCATTTGTTTATAAACTTGCAGATGTTGTATTTAATGAATATGGGGATGTCGCCTTTGAAATTACACTAAACTGGCACCACTTAGCTTATGAAAGCATGGGTAATATTCTCTTTGAAGACTTGGTAGACCAAGCATTAAAATTGGCTAAAGATATGAAAATTCCAACTGCTGAGATTAACAAAGACCTAGACTTCCAAACCTATCTTTACGAGAAGCTAGGTTACTTTCAGGAGTAGTGCTACGATAGAAAGTAGGTAAAACATGAGCGATTCAAATTGGATGGGTATCCTTGGTGGTTTTTGGTTAGCAAAGAATATATTAGATGAGGATTCTTCCAAGTCCAGTTCTTCTTCAACTATGAACGATTATTCTAGTGGGGGTTTCGTTGAAGGTGTACCTTATATCCCAGAGAGTGAGGAATTTCGTGCTCGAAATTTTGTACATAGATATGCAACGGATGGTGAGAATATTTTTACCCAAGATCAATTTTGTTTGTTTATCCATCGCTTAGGAGTTGTTTATTTTGTAGGTCAAGATGAAAACGGACGTAATATCTATGATATTCACCCTTGTAAAAAGTCTCAGTTGAGAGATATTTTAACGTATGGTGTATTTTGGGATGAACCTTTAACTGTTGGTTCTAGGAACAAGTTAGTTGATGAGGTTATTGACAGTTTAGCTCGGCGAGGTTATCCAATAAACACCTCTAGGTTTCGATTTTTATATAAGTTTGATTTAATGGAGAAAGTTTTTCCAGATACCTTTAGGTATTTGAGTGCCGAGGAGTCCTACTATTATTGGCGTTCTTTAGGTAATTAGAGGTTGTCCCGTGCTGAGTATAATAAACAGTTACAACAATTTATAGATATTTTGAGGTGATAATATGAATTTATCTTCATTGGTAGCTTTAGGTGCTATCAGAAACCATTACAATGAGGACTTTACGAAGTCTTCTAATTCTAGTTCTTTTGATTATTTGGGGGATTCTTCAAATAAAGGTATTTATATTGATAAGACATACTTTTTTGTTGAAGGTTATGGTGTAGTTATCCGAAGCGGAAGCACTTTTATGATTTTACCATGTTCGCGAGATAATTATACAACTATAGTAGATAATGCGGCTTGTTTCCATAAAAGTGATTCTGACTGTATTTATGGTGACCCTAAGTCGGATATTTTACTTTACCTTAGAGATAATGGGTATAATATAAAATCTTCGGATTTATTACGTTTAAGTATTCCTGCAATCTTTAGAAAAGCTTACCCAGACTTTATCGTTCACAATGGTTACGCAGAGTATGTAGGGGAATAATTATAAACCAAGGCTAAGTACCTTGGTTTTCTTCTTGCATTTTTCTTGTAGCAGTGCTATAATAAAGTCAATCTTACACATAAGTAAGTTAAATTAAGTGTAAACAAAGGATTTCTATTATGAAAAAGATAAAATTACTCTCGGTATCCGCTTTGTCTATCCTCGCGCTTGGTTTCAGTACGCAAGTAGCACACGCAAGCATTCAGACTGATACGATTGATGAGAAGTGGGGTAAGCCTACTTTGGTATACGGTGGAAGTTTGACTGACTCTCAAGTAGAGGAAGTCAACAAGTCCTTTAATATTTCTGATGTTGCAAACGTTAAACGCCAAGTTGTTTCTGATGCTGACTACGTTAAGTATATGAATGAACCAAACGCTAGTGGTTTGTCTTTGATTTCATCTACTTTGGTTGCTAAGCAAGACAAAGGCAAGGGTATCACTGTAAAAATTGTGACTCCAGACAATATTACACGTGTAACAGAAACTCAATACCGTAATGCAGCCATTACAGCAGGAGCCACAGACTTAGCGATTGAAGTTTCTGCACCAGTTAAAGTAACAGGTGAGTCTGCTTTAGTTGGTGTTTCTAAAGCGTTGGAAGTAAATGGTCAAGAGATTGATGCGAAGCGTACTGAGATTGCAAATGAGGAGATTTCAACAACTGCTCAGATTGCAGAAGCTAATAAAGACTCTAAAGGTTTTGACAGTCAGTTGTTAGACAATGCTCTTATTCAAATTAAGACTGAGTTGGCAAAAGAAAAACAAAATAAAGGTCAAGTTGCTGACGATAAGAAAGTCGAGCAGATTGTAAAGCAAGCTCTTAAAGATAATAAATTGGATGGTATTATCTCAGACGAGCAAGTGTCTCAACTTGTGCAGTTCGCCAAAGGGTATCAACAGACTTCTGCGATTGACTCTAAAGAGGTCTTAAATCAGTTAGGTGATTTGAAAGACAATATCTCTGAGAGTGTAGGAAAATTCTTAAAATCTGCTGAAGAGCATGGGGTCTTTGAAAAGGCAGGAAACTTTGTGAAGTCTTTGTGGGATTCTATTGTAAGCTTCTTCAAATAAGTTAGGTGAAACCTTATGAATTTCGTTACTTTATTGATTATTGGTTTTATCTTAGGTTTGATTCTAAAAGCTATTAAGAAAAGCCTACGATTTATCTTCTCGGCAGTAGTTGTTTTTGCGCTAGTTGCTTACTTGTTACAACTATTCCATATCTTATAGTATGAGGAGTCAAGGGTATCTACTCTTGACTTTTTGGTTGATTTGTGGTAATATAAGTGTATTAAATTTAGGAGGGTTTATATGAAATTGAGAGCTACATTAAAACACTATGATACAGAGGTTGCTAATTTAGTCTTAACTGATGATTCAGTAGTACGTTCTGAGGTTTTAGATACTGATTTAGCGAACAGATTTACTTTTTATGATTTAACCGAAAGAGGTTTTACTGGAGAATTTCAATCTCGTAGAATTCCAAGTCATTGGGGTAGGAGACAAATCATTGGAAAAGAAAATCCTACTCTTTTAGACGAGTTATTGTCACACAGAGCTTGTGACGTTGAAGATGGTTTTTGGTTGGAGTTTGAAGAACCTTACAATAAGGGTTTTCAGTCTTACTATGATGTATTGCGTGCAGGGGGTGCTATGTCATGAGTCTTTCTCCTAAAGGAAACCAACCTAAACGATATGAAGGTGATTACTTTTTAAAGGTTGATTATCATGGTGGTGAAGCTTTATCTGAGTTTTTGATTTCTCTATTTTTAGAATCTACCTCCTTTAAAGATTTTGTACCATATCGTTATATTTTTCCTAACATAAGTAAAAGTCCTTCGTACAAACCTCGGTATTCGTTCATTCCTATGTTTTACATTGTCTTGGAATATGTTTATCAATTTAACTCTACTTTATTTGATAAAGTTAATAGACAGAATGTAAGAAAATCTAGTGAAGATAGACGCATGTTGGTTTTCAGATATTGGATAGATAAATACTATTTTCGATTATCTATCAAAGATCGCGTTAAAAAACTTCAAAATATGATTGTTTGGTTTACAAACGGTCAAGTTTCTTATGATGGTTGTGCTACTTATTTTTCTGCTTTTGTGACTTTAGACACAATGTTTCTGAACACAGATAGACATTTTCAGAACTTTGGAGTTATGTTTGATTCCATTTTGGGTTCTTATCGAACTTCTTTATTGTTTGACCAAGGGTTTAGTTTAGGTGTTGGTGAGGGTTCTTTGTTTATAAAAAAAAAAAAGTTCAGTTGCATAGAGATAAGTAGATAAAAATGCAACCGTTTGGAACAACTCTAAAGAGCAATAGTAAAGCGGTAGAGTGGTATCCTTACGACTTTGATGTAGTTAAGTTTGTTGATTTGTTACAAATTGAATTGTCAAATTGGACTGTTTTAGATATGTCACCACAATGGAATTTAATGAAACGTCAGTTGAATATATACTACCCAAAAGATAAGAATGGTGTAAATACTTTGGAGTATTTAACCTCAGTAGGTTTATAACTTTTTCTCTTACTTAAGGTTACTATTTATAACTTAGTATATTGGGTATCTGCCACTTTCTGAAGAAAAAAAAAAAATGGAGTTAGATGAAAAGTCTTGACTCCAAAATTTTTTTATGTTACACTTACTTTTAGATACAAATAGATTTCTTATTTTGATAAGATTTAATTTGTTTAGATGATTTAGTAAAGTAAGGATAAGATCTTACAGATTAAAGTACAGAAAGGGAAGAAAATTTACATGAGTAGAAATTCTGAAACTAAAGCTTACGGTTCAATTCGTAAGTATAAACAAGCAGGTGCGTGTGGTGTAATTTTAGGACTTGCTGCTTTAGGTTTAGCTTTCACTGGAGGTACTGTAAGTGCCGATGAGAGAGTAAATCCAAACCCAGCTACAAATGCGCAAAGTTTACAAGATTCTCCAACAGTGGAGTCTACAAAAGACCAAGGTAGTACAGGGAAATCAACAGGTTCTGTTGAAGTTACTGTGGGTCGAGATAAAGTTGAGTCCGCGGTATCTACTGCTAAAGAAGCAGGTTTAACTGTTAAGGAAAAAGAAGTTGATGGTGGTTTAGTAGCTAACCCAGATGAGTTAGCTAAGAAAACTGCTGAGATTGAGTCTAGTTACGACAAACAAGCAACTGCTTTGGTTGATGAGTCTAAGAAGTACAAAGAGGAAGTAGAAACTCGTAAAGAAGAGGTTAAAACGATTACTACTGAGAACAAGGAAAAGCAAGACTCTTATGACAAAGCTAAAGCTCAGTACGATAAAGACTTAGCAGATGCTACAACTAAAAATGCTCAGATTGATAAAGAAAATCAAGAGAAAAATGAGCGTTTGAAAGCTGAGAAAGAGCACGTAGCTAAAGAAAACGAGCGCATCAAACAAGAAAATGCTCTTGCCAAGTCTATGTATGAAAAAGCTTTAGCAGATAAAGAAAAGAAAAACGCTGAAATTGACAAAGAAAATGCTGATGCTAAGAAAAAATACGAAGAAGAGTTAAATAAGTGGACTATTGAAAAAGGTCACTCTGACGCTGACTTCACGAAGTATAATGAGCAGTTAGAAAAGTATAAGAAAGACTTAGCAGAAGCAAAACGTAAAAACGAAGAAATCGCTAAGAAAAATCTTTCAGACAAAGAAGCTTATGCAAAAGCAGTTGAAGCTCGTAAGAAAGAAAACGAAGCTATTTTAAAAGCAAATAAGGAAGCTTTAGATGCTTATGAAAAAGCTCTAGCTGAGTTAAAACGTAAAAATGAGCAGATTGATAAGGATAATAGTGTTGCTAATTCTAAGTATGAAGATGCGATGCTTGATTATAAAGAGGTTCTTGCTCAATACGAGAAAGATTTAGCTGACTATAATCTTAAGTTAGCTGAGTATAATAAACAAAAAGTACAAGGTCAAAGTGGTGGTGTTAAGATTGTTGGTGAGTTCGATGAGTCTAAACGTGGAAGTATAGATTATTATTCTAAACTAACTGCGGTATTCGACCCATCCATTAAAGACCTTGAAGTAGTAGAAGGAGGATTAGGTGGGAATGCAGAAACTAGATTAACTCTTGATAACGGTGTGATAGAGGACGAAACTCATAGAAGTTCTGGTGGGTATTGGTTTACCAACACACCTGACAAAGTTCGTCGTACCGTAATAACTAATATTACAAAAGGTTCTAGTTTTACGCTACATAATATAGGTAAAACTAAATCTGGTAAAACTATTTCTGCTAAATTAATTGCAACTTCAGATGCAGTTCCAGAATTTAAGATTGAGGGTAATGCTTACACCCATTCTAGTTTGGGTATTGGTTGGTATATGGATGGGTCTCAAGGTGAACGTGCAGTAGTAGGGATGGATCCTTACAACTACCTTAATCCAGATTTTGATATACAATACTTTGATGAAGCTACTGGTAAACCACTTAATTTAGGTGTTATTACAATTTATTCAGATATTGACTATAATCAAGCAGTTCGTCACACTTACGGTGATGGAACTGTAGGTGCTGTAGTAAATCCTACCGATTCACTTGTAAAAGAAGTAACTGTTCGTGGTAAAACATTTTGGGCAGGTAAAAAACTATCAGATGTGGTTCACGGTTCAGATGATGAGTCTGGTTTAAATCGGTGGAAAGAGGGTGAACCTTATTATCTTGATGTTAATAACTATGATGACATCCCAGAAGGTACTATTCTAAGTGTAGGTTATGGCTCGAAACAACACTTATCTTACTTAGCAAGTGCTGATAGGTCACTTGTTCCTTATTCTGAGGCAGCTGCAATTGCCTATAAAGATTATACGAATAAATATAATGAGGCAAATGGTAAACCTGCTGAAGATGATGCTACAATTTTCAGTGCAGGTTATTCTTTCCAACTTTGGGGTGGTAAATCTGTTGTTAATCAGTTAGTTCCACCTAAAGAACCAAAGACTCCAACTCCACCTAAACTAACTCAAAAGGACAAAGATACCATTGAGAAACCTACACCTAAACCACTGTTACCAGAGGTTCCACCAACACCTACAACTGGGGAAGTTCCTTTACCTACGGAACCTCCTAAACCAGATGATTTCTTAGTTCCAAGACCGTCTGATCCTCATTATAAGGAGAAAGATAAAACTCCAATTACACCTCCAGTTGCGAAACCTTTGGTACTTCCTCCTAAAGATATGCCAGATACTCCTCATGTTCCTACTCCTAATGAACCACCAACACCAGATTTAAAACCAGTTCCAAATGAGGTAGCTCCAAAAGAGGTAGAAGTTACTTACACGCGTTTGAGAACTACACCTACGGTTGAGAAATTGGTTAAAAACTCAGCAGGAACAAATGTGAACAATTCTTCAGTACCTAAGCTTTCTGAGGTTGTTTGGGAGTTAGAAACAAAACCTCTTGCAGCTAGTCGTAAGGAAACTACGATTTATGAGCTAACTGATAACTTACCACAAGGGTATCTCTTTGACTTAGCAAAAACAGTTGCTCAAAATCCAGAGTTTACAGTAACTTATGATAAAGGTAAACATCAGTTAAAAGGTTTGTTGAAGTCCGAAGGTTTAGCTAAAGCTAATGCAGATTTAACAAAAGCTTATACTGTACCAGTTCTTAAGGTTTATGGCGCTGTAACGAATGATGCAGCTACTTATAAGAACAATTTCCGTTTGAATTTGAATAATGAGTTTGAGTCTTATTCAAATGTTGTTAAAGTAACAACACCGGGTGACCCTCATCGCCCAGGCGATAGTGAGATTAAACCAGTCAAGGTGAACTACAACAAAGATGGTGTTAAAATCAATGATAAGCAAGTTTTACTGGGTTCTGTGAATTACTACCATGTATTATTGGACTATGACCAATACAAAGGTATTAAGAGTGGTAAAGATGCTATTCAAAAAGGTTTTGGAGCTGTTGAGGTTTACCCTAGTGAAGCCGTAGATTTAATGCCTAGTGAAATTCGTTATGTAGACTCTAACGGAAAAGAAGTGAAAGGTATCAGTGCTTATCATTTCAACTCGGTATCTGAGGTTAAAGATGCTCGTATTCTTTCAATTTTGAATACAAGTAACATTAAACCTAAAGGTGCGTTCCAAGTCTTTATGGCAGATGATCCACAGTCTTACTTTGACAACTATGTTTCTAAGGGTATTTCAGTTACTGTAATTGACCCTATGAAGGTAAAAGAGTCTTTAGGTAAAACTGGCGGTTCTTATGAAAATAAAGCTTATCAAGTAGATTTCGGTAATGGTTATGAAGCTGATGTTGTGAAGAATAAGGTTCCATCACCTAAACCAACAAAACAGAACTTGAATGAACAAGGTGAAGACATTAACAATAAACCAGTTCTTGCAGGTACTGTGAACTACTATACTGTAAAAGCTGACTATAGAGATTATGAAGGTATTGAAGCAGATAAAGAAACTATTAAGCGTGGGTTCTATATTGTCGATGATTATCCAGAAGATAAAGTTACAATCAATGAGAAAGATGTTGTAGTGACTGATTCTAAAGGGAATAGAGTTATAGGTTTAACTGCTCATATCTACAATTCGGTATCTGATGCTCCTAAAGGAGTTCAAGATGCTTTAGCAAAACAAGGATTTAAGCCTAAAGGTGCTATTCAAGTATTTAGTGCAAACAATTCAGAAGAGTATTACGCTAAGTATGTACAAACTGGTGAAGTTCTTACAGTTAAGAACCCTATGACCTTGAAGAGAGAGTTCTTAGGTAAAGTTGGTGAGTATGAAAATACTGCATATCAGTTAGATTTTGGTTTAGCAAAAGTAACTGAAACCGTTAAGAATACTTTTGTAAAACCTACTCCTAAGAAAGCGAACTTTAATAAAGACGGTGTAAACATTGACGGTAAAGAAGTGTTAGCTGGGTCTATCAATTACTATCATGTAACTGCTGACTATTCACAATACAAGGGTATCAAAGCCGATAAATCTCGTATTGCACAAGGATTCTTTATTGCTGATGACTATCCAGAAGATGTCCTAGACCTTATGTCAGAGGGTATTAAGCTTTCCGACTCTAAAGGTCAAGACGTTAAAGGTTTGAAATATTCAGTTTACGAAAGTATTGAGAAAGCTCCTGACGTTGTTCGTAATGCTTTAACTGAACGTGGATTTAAACCAAAAGGTGCATTCCAAGTTTGGGAAGCAGAAAACCCAGAAGAATATTACGCTAAGTATGTTCAAACAGGTGATAAGATTACAGTTATCAACCCAATGAAAGTTAAATCTGAGTTCGCAAAACTTGGTGGTAAGTATGAAAATACTGCGTATCAGATTGACTTTGGGGTTGCTGATGTAACTGTAACTGTTGTAAACAACATTCCGAAATTGGAAACTAAGAAAGATGTTGTTATATCTATTGGAGATAAAGACTCTAAAGATGGTAAGACCATTACATTAGGTCAAACATTCTACTACTCATTTGCTGGTTCTTTAATTCCAGGTAATAGAGCAGATGACTTATTTGAGTACAAGTTTGTAGATGATTACCAAGAAACACATGATCGCTTTGACGGTAAGTACAAGGTTATTGCAAAACGTGACTTTGTAACTGTTGACGGAAAACAGTTCAAAGCAGGTGATGATTTAACTGCTTACGCTTGGTTGAAAGAAGATAAAGCTAAAGGTCAACTCGAAGTTGGACTTAAAGAAGAGTTCTTACGTTCAATCACGAAAGAGTCAGAGTTCCAAGCTGATATCTTTGTAGAGATGACTCGTATCCAAGCAGGTGATGTTGAGAATACTGAGTCTCATGTTGTGAACGGTGTGACTGTTTCTTCAAATACAGTTAAGACTCATACAGAGTTACCACCTAAACCTGTAACTCCACAAAATCCAGTATTACCAAATACAGGTACTGAAACTACTTCTGCAATGGCAGTAGCAGGGTATGGTTTATTAGCGTTAGCTTCACTATCTCTTTCTACAAGAAAACGTAAGGAAGAAGAATAACTTTAAAAGAGAGGGTTTCCTCTCTTTTATTTTTGTTTAAATTTATAATTTTGGCTTGCAAAGTTATCGAACTTCTGTTAATATAGTTGTTGAACTAATAAGTTAAGGAAAACTTTAGAAAATTACTTGACTTTTGTAAATATTTTTGATATAATATATTTATCAAGTTGAGAAATGTTTTGATTTCAAGGTTTTGAAAAAAAAAATAAAGAAAACACTTGACAAAACAAAATTAGTTTGGTATAATAGATTTATCAAAAATAAAGAAAGAGGTAAAACCTAATGAAAAAACAAATTATCGCAACAACTGCCATCGCAGCAACTGGTCTTGTCGGAACAATCGGAACTGCTCACGCAGATACAGTAGAGCTTCCATTGCCAACAACTGCTCAAACCGAACCAGCTTTGGTAGAGAAAGAAGCGCCTAAGAAAGTGGAAGTGAAAAC
>ERZ772956.2518-NODE-2518-length-11535-cov-4.268554_pt1 | contig 11535 bp, 4 predicted proteins | sample MGYA00580683_ERZ772956 | MGnify/ENA primary metagenome ERZ772956 (study PRJEB29015, sample SAMEA2738077) | human oral metagenome | biome: human oral; feature: human-associated habitat; material: saliva | place: China | collected 2212 ...
CCTGGGGGCCGCTCGTGTGGGTGCTGCTGGGCGAGATGTTCCCCAACCGGATCCGTGCCGGGGCGCTGGCGGTGGCGGCTGCGGCCCAGTGGGTGGCGAACTTCTTCATCTCCACCACGTTCCCGACCTTCTCCAGCATCAGCCTGACCTTCGCCTACGGCTTCTACGCAGTCTTTGCGCTGCTATCCCTCCTCTTCGTCTTCTTGCGGGTACCCGAGACCAAGGGCAAGGAGCTCGAGGAGATGGAGGACCTGGCGGTCTGAAAACAGGGTGCTGTGCGGAGTGTCAAGGCTCGGATGGAAATAGAAGTCGTCACCTGCCGCTACTCTTGAGTCGGAGGTGGCGTGAGCCGCCTGTTGTGATCTGATTGTTGGGAGCATGCTAGTGGCACGTGGAGACCTGCTTCTCGACCTGGTGGAAGCTGAGCGTCGTGGCGATCGTGACCGCTTCCGGGTCGTCGTTGAAGGGATGATCGCTGAAGAGCGGGCCAACCAGCATCACCTTCTTGCTGACCGCCTTTCTGAGATTATCATGACGACTGGCCAAGGGGTGCCCAGAGACGATCAAGCAGCATCTGTTCGCGATCTGGTCCAGGAAGTGATTCCTCACCGCCGGCTGGATGAGCTCGAGCTGGATCCGGTGGCGCAGCGTGTCGTCTCTGAGCTCATCGAGGAACAACAACGTGCCGATCTTCTACGGAGTTACGGGATAGAACCCCGCCACCGTCTCCTGCTTGCCGGCCCCCCTGGTAACGGCAAGACCAGTGTTGCCGAGTCGATCGCGGCAGAACTCATGCTTCCCCTTTACGTGATCCGCTATGAAGGTGTGGTTTCGAGTTTCCTTGGGGAAACAGCGTCGCGTTTAGATCACGCCTTTGAGTTCGTAAGAACCCGTCGGTGTGTCCTCTTCTTCGATGAGCTTGACACTATCGCCAAAGAACGCGCTGACGAACATGAAACCGGGGAGATCAAGCGTGTCGTTTCTACACTTTTGCTCCAGATAGATCGCCTCCCCCCGCATGTGGTCCTGGTTGGCGCAACGAATCATGACGAGCTGCTGGATCGAGCGGCATGGCGGCGCTTCCAGATCCGTACCAAGCTGAATTCTCCAACGAGGGCGCAGGCCACCCGCTTCCTGGAACGACTTGCACGGCGTTTTGGTGGCGATCTTGGCTATGCTCCGAGGACGCTGGCGGATCGCCTTTCGGGATCCAGCTTCGCGGAGCTGGAGGAGTTCGCTATGGACGTCAGGCGCCGCGCCATTCTTGAGCTGCCGGATGCCAACATGCGCAAGATTGTCAAGGAACGACTCGAACACCGGACAGGCACGGCCCGCTCATGAGCGACGACGCTCGGCCGCTTCTTGCGTTCGATTCGCCTTCCGTGGGAGAGCGGGTAAAGCCCAAAGGTCACCGCTTTCCTAAGGTGGTGGGTCCAGGCGGTAGACGGCAGGAAGAGCGTCTGAGCCCTCAGTTCAAAGAGTTATCCGATGCGTTCGAGGCGAAGCGTGCAGAGCTGGGCGAGGGTATGCCGGTTGAAACAGATCCGTCGTTGGTGATTGTGCTGGACCTGGCGGGAAGTGTCGAAGAATTTTATAAGGCAGTGAATAAAGTTGAGGGTCTCGAGTTCCTTGCTGAGATGGCAGGAGATCGGTCAGATCCTGATGATGACTTTCATGAGATGGATCCCAAGAAAGGGCGCACGGAAAAACAGGTTCAGCACTCGCTGTATCTAGTGATGTCAAACGCCAAGGCTGTCGATCAGATGGTCTCGCTCTTTGGTCGTTGGAAAAAGGACCCTAAAGTCAAGTTCGAGCGGGGTTTGAGCAAGTTCAGAAATGTGTTCTCTCAGCTGGTAGATCTTCGGCGTTGGGGACCAGAAGATCGTGTAAGAGAGACCGATCTGATAGAGCGGTGGCAGGAAACGCTGGATGTCGTTGGGGGTTCCCAGAATTCGGTTCGGATCGAGATTGAACTGTGGTACCGTAATGATCGAAGGCAACGACAAGCGTCTGAACAAGAAGTCAGGAAGATCGTCACTGATTGCGGTGGCGAGGTTGTCAATCAAGCCAAAATTGAGGAAATTGGGTATCATGCCCTGCTCGCTCAACTTCCTATACAGCAGGTTGAGACCGTTGTTCAGAAGGGTCCTCAGGCAATCCGGTTACTCATGGCCGAAGATGTCATGTTTGTCAGCCCATTCGAACCCATGGGCGTGAAGGCGGTTCCGTCGGTTCCAGGCTTAGAGCTTTCTTTTCCGCCTGTCGCCCTGAAGGATGACAATCCGCGTATTGCGTTACTCGATGGAGTGCCGTTTCAAAACCATGACGCCTTATCGGGAAGACTGGTCATTGACGATCCGGATGATTTTGAAAGTGGTTACCCGCTGGCGGCGCGCTCGCACGGGACCGCAATGGCTTCGCTCATCATCCACGGCGATCTGTCCGCGCCAGAGAAGCCGTTGGACCGTAAAGTCTACGTGCGTCCGATCATGTGTCATGAGGAGGAGCCTTTCGGTCAGCATGTTGAACGAGTTTCACCGGATACTCTGTTCGTTGATCTGCTTCACCGTGCCGTTCGACGACTTTTCGTCGGGGAGTCTGGCCGCTCGCCAGCCGCTCCCAGCGTACGTGTCATCAACTTATCAATCGGTGACTGCAGGCGTCCTCTCGTCCGGAGAATGAGCCCGGTCGGAAGGCTTGTTGACTGGCTGGCACTTGAGTACAACGTCCTCTTCATTATCAGTGCTGGGAACCATGTAGATCCAATCTCCATTCCGGCAGAAGCTGCTTCTGATAGAGAGTCAGCTCGGGTGGCCGCCTTGCAAGCCGTACACGCCAGCCAGATTGTCCGCGGCATTCTTCCGCCGGGCGATGCGATGAATGCGGTGACCGTAGGGGCGGTGCATGCGGACGGTTCGCCGGATCTGGATGAGTCGTCGAATGTGTGGGACCTTTCTCGCCAAGGTGAGCCTGCGTTGTACTCGGCTACCGGTCCCGGTGTTGACCGCATGATCAAGCCAGACATATACTATGTTGGCGGCCGGCGTCTTTTCGTACAACCCACTCCGCTGCTTGCCGCGGGTAGTGACATCGATTTGTATCCTGCGAACACCGCTTCAATGGGTCCAGGTCTTCGAGTGGCCGCACCCAGCGAATGGGGAAGCTCTAGCCGGACGACATTTGAATGCGGGACGAGTCACGCCACCGCGCTTGTCACTCGGGAAGCAAGCCTACTCTTCGACCTTCTTGAGGAGAAGCGCCAGGATTCCGCGGCACTGGATTCGCCTGATCCAATGTTCCATCCTCTTCTGGTTCGGGCACTCCTCGCCCACGCATGTTCCTGGGGTGATTGGTGGGCAGAGTTAGGCCCTGATCTCCCAGTGGGGCGGGATCGACGGCGTTTGACTCCGCTTCTGGGCTATGGGCGCATTGATCCGGAGCGATCGCGGGGTGCGGTCAATCGTGCGGTCGTCATTGCTGGAAACAGTATCGGCATGGATGAGCGTCACTCGTATGACCTGCCGCTTCCTCCTTCCATACGGAGTAAGGCCGAATGGCACCGCGTTGGCATTACGCTTGCTTATTGGGCTCCCGTAACGCACGGTCTCAAAAGGTATCGAGCTTCCAAAGTGTTCTTCACTACATCGAATGCGAAGACTATTTCGAAACTTGTTGGAGGTGATCGTATTGATGCCTACTATCGGGCGGTTGTACGCGGTAGTCTTCAGCATGAGGTCATTGAGGGTGATAAGTCTCTGGGGTTCTTCGGCGATGCGACATTCCCTATCCACGTAGAATGCATGAAGGACGGTCAAAATAACAGTGGGCAGACTTCCCGGATCCGTTATGCTCTCGTTGCCTCGATCGAGACAGCGGCCGAGACCTCGACCACTGTTCATGACGAGGTGCGTGCCGGTCTCCTGCGGCTGCACGCCCGGACCCAGGCGAGGCAGCGTAGTCAGGTGCACTCCCGGTAGCAGACAGTTGCTGCATGTTGGCTTGGGACGAGGAGACCATCGAGATGGGCCGTTAGTAGCGCACCGACAGCGGTGGCAGGGAGCTCACGATCTCCTGGGTTCGCACGGAGACGGTGGTGATGCGGGCGATGAGGTCCAGGAGGTAGCGGGGCTGCGCCGAGGCGGTGGGGCCGCCGCCCGCGCCCTCCGCCATCCAGTCGTTGGGGTCATTGACGATCCCGGAGGCCTTGTGAGTGCTCACGCGGTAGCGGTCCAATAGCCAGTCCAGGCCGCTGCGCGACCCCAGCAGGTAGTCCTGCGCCTGAGTGGGAATACCGGAGATTGTCACATGCTCGTTGTAGACGATCGAGGTCTTGTCATCCTGCCGCTTGCCGTCCTGGAGAACTCGGTCATAGCGCATCTTCTCCACGTGCAGCAGGCTGGGCGAGATTGTTTCCCGTAGATCCCAGGGCACATCCTGGCCATCCACGACGAGACTCAACGGTGCGGGCTCCACGGACTCGTAATCCAGGTGCAGGTCGGCAAGACCGCGGCCAGCTGTGGTGAAGGCGACGAAGTCCTCCCGACTCGACACCAACGGGATATGAGGCAACGACTTCTTCAGATCCGCGCCATACCGCGTCCGATACTCCGGTGAGTGCAGGAGGGCGTACACGTAGTAGAAGACGTCATCCTTGGTCACCTCCGGCCCATAAGCGGCCTGGTAGCTGCGCAGGGTGGCGTCGGTGATGTTGTCCACCCGGCGATATCCCCCCAGCACCTCACCCTCCTGCCCGACGGCGGTGCTGGACTCCTCCGTATCCTCGCCACCGGAGAGGTCCAGCATGCCCGCCTCGGCCGCATGACGACCCCCAACCGGTTCCCACGTCCACCGAGGGAAGTATTGAACGGTGTACGTGTACAAAGCAACGTCTGGTACGTAGGAGGACATGAGGAGCGCGAAATCAGCAGCAGGTCGGGGTCCCATAACAACGATTCCGTAATTGTCGTGTCCGGGCGTCGGGAAATAGCGACGCAAAACAGCGGGACGGTGGATGATGCCGTCGGAGGCGTTGAGCCACTGCTTGCAGAAGGGGCGGTACAAGCCGCAGTAGGTAGCTCCCGCGTCATAGGTGATGACGCGGTTCTTTGCCAGGTCGCTGTAGAGGCCTGACGTCCACTTGATCCGCATCTCGTCATTCGTGACAAGATCACGCACCTTCGCCCGGGCCTTCAGGTCAGCCGCCCGGGTGCGGTGGACGCGCTCGCGCTCCTCGTTGTACGTCTCAATGAGCCGCTGCGCCGAGTCGCGCAGCCCCGGCAGAGAGAAGTTGTAGACCCACGCGTCGCGGTTCGTCTGCAACCCCGCCGTGTAGGAGGCGAAGACCGGCGCCTGCCCCTCGCCGATCGACTGCCAGGACTCGTAGTTCGGGTCGCGCTGGTTGATCCAGTCGCCCTGGGCGTTTGGGGTGATGGTCTCCCACTCCAGGGTGTCGATCTGCGACTCCTCGACGATCCGCAGCTTGTCCTCCCGGGAGAGGTAGTCGCCGATGTCCCGGTAGTGCAGAACAGCCGGTCCCTCATGCGCCGGGTCCTTGACGAGGAAGGTGACGGCCACGGTCGCGCGGGAACCGGAGTCGAAGACCTTGCCTCCCTCATGCCGAGAGAGCTCACCGGCAGTGCGCTGGTTGCCCCGCAGGTTGTAGACGTAGAGATGGGAGAACTCCTCGGCCAGGGTGAGGCGCACGCCGTCGGCCGTGTTTCCGTCGATGAAGCCGCCGTTGGTGACCAAACCGATGACCCCGGCCTCCCCGACGCGATCCGAGGCCCAGCGGATGGCCCGCAGGTAGGAGTCGTACAGGGAGTTCTTGTTGGTGCCCGTGGAACGGGCCGCGTAGGTCACCTCGATCTTGGCGTCCAGGGACGGGTAGTGCTGGTTGGCGTTGTTGTCATTGGCGGACTCCTGCCCCACCGAGTAGGGCGGATTGCCGACGACCACCTGAATGCTCGTCAGCCCCAGCTGGGCCGCGGCCCGCTCGTTGTTGGCCACGAACACGCTCTGATCCAGCGTGTCCTCGTCCTCGGTCATCTGGAAGGTGTCGGCTAGGACGATCCCGTCGAAAGGCGTGTACCCCGCCTGCGCCGGGTCACTCTCATCACCGCTAGCCGGTGGCGCCTCGCTGCGCATGAGGTCGCGGTAGGTGACCTCGATATTGGCTGCCGCAATGTAGTAGGCCAGCAGCAGGATCTCATTGGCGTGCAGCTCGCTCGCGTACTTGCGCGCCAGATCCGCCTTGCTGATGAGGCCGGACTGCAGGAGCCGGACGATGAAGGTCCCCGTCCCGGTGAAGGGGTCGAGCACGTGCACACCCTCATCGCTGATGCCGCGCCCCAGGTGGGTGCGTGCCAGCCAGTCCACGCTGCGCAGAATGAAGTCCACGATCTGCACCGGCGTGTAGACGATCCCCAGCGACTTGGCCGTCTTGGAGAAGGCCAGGGAGAAGAACTTCTCGTAGAGCTCGGTGATGACCCGCTGCTTGCCCGCGGCGTTGTCAATGCCCGCGCAGCGCTCACGCACCGACTCGTAGAAGCCCTCCAGCTCCTCGGTCTCCGCCTGCAGGTTGGATCCCTCCAAGACCTGGAGCATCCGGCCCATCACCTGCGCCACCGGGTTCTCGGCCGCGAAGTCGTAGCCGTCGAAGACCGCATCGAAGACCGGCTTGGTCACCAGGTGCTGGGAGAGCATGTCGATCGCGGACTCCGAGGTGATCGAGTCGTTGAGATTGGCGCGCAGAGCCGCCAGGAAGTGCTCGAACTCGCCGGCCACCTCGGGGTCCTGCACCCGCTTGGCCAGGCGCTTACGGTGACGGGCCGCAATATCGGCCACGTCCTTGGCCCACTGCTCCCAGTAACGCCGCGAGCCGACCTTCTGGACCAGGCGGGCGTAGATCGCCTCCCGCCACTTGCCCAGCGCCCCCAGGTTGAAGGCCGCCTGCTGAGGCGCCGGAGTGCCGGAGGAATCGTCGTCGCCGCCCGGAGCCCCGAAGGGATCGATGATGGCGATCTTGTCCGGCTTGGACTGGTTGAGGTCGATCTTGTTGACCATGGCGTCGAAGCGCTCATCGTGAGCGCGCAGCGCCTGCAGCACCTCCCACACCACGCGGAAGGTGTCATTGTCAGACAAGACGTCCTCGGGCGACATCCCAGCCGGGATCGCCACCGGCAGGATGATGTAGCCGTACTGCTTACCCGGAGCCAGGCGCATTACCCGCCCCACGGACTGAACGATGTCCACCTGGGACTTGCGCGGGGACAGGAACATGACCGCGTCCAGGGCCGGGACGTCCACACCCTCGGACAGGCAGCGGGCGTTGGACAGGATCCGGCAGGACACGGAAGCCCTCTCCGACTCCGAGTTCGACGCCTGCCGGGTCGGCGCCGGCGCGCCCAGATCGCCCGAGAGCCAGGACAGCAGGCTGTTGCGCTCCATGATGTTCATGGAGCCGTCCACGTGGCGAACCTCCACGGAGCCCAGCCGCTTCTGAGTCGGGGTATCTGAGTCGATGCCGTCCGCGTCGTCGGGCCGCTCGGGCACCTCGGGCTCGTCGGTGAGCGTGAGCCGGTAGTCCTCGGCCACGTTCCTGAAGGAGGAGGCGAAGCGCTTCGAGGTCTTGATATCGCGGGCGAAGGCGACTGCCGTGCGCATCGGCTGGATATCCTTGCCGTAGTCGGCCGTGTCCACGCTGCGCTTGGCCAAGGCGTTCCAGCAGCCCACGATCCGGGCGGCGTCGTCGAGCGTGAGCTGGCCGTCCTGAGCCAGGGAGGACTGCATCTGATCGGCGATCTGGTCCTCGGAGACCGTGAGGACCAGGACCTTGTAGTCGGTCAGCAGACTGCGGGAGACAGCCTCACCGAAGCCCAGGCGGAAAAGCTCCTCGCCGTAAGTCTCGACGTCGTCCATGGAGGCGAGGATCGCGTTCCTCTGACCGGCTCGAGCCTTGGTCGAGTCGTCGTAGATGCGGGGAGTCGCCGTCATGTAGAGACGCTTGGAGGCGTGGATGTAGTCGTTGTTGTGGACACGGACGAAGGCGGACTCATCCGTGCCCGCAACGGTGGCGCCGGTCGTGCGATGGGCCTCGTCGCAGATCACCAGGTCGAAGCCGGGGGCGCCGAGCTTCTGGGCCTGGGCGACGGCGTCGATCGACTGGTAGGTGGAGAAGACCACCGTCATCGGGGCCGTCCCGTTGACCGGGGCGGGGCGGCGCGTCAGGCGGTTGGCGAGTGCCTCGCCGTCCGTGGTGGCCGGGATCGCCAGGTCCACCACCGAGATGTCCTCGCTCAGGCTGGTGCGCTTGCGCCCCTTGCCGACCTTCGCATCCGAGCAGACCGCGAAGGAGCGCAGCGGCACCTCCGACTCGGCACTCCACTCCATGAGCGTCTGCGACAGCAGGGCGATGGAGGGCACCAGGAACAGGACCCGGCCACCGGAGCCCGCCATGGCCTCCGCAAAGCGAAGGGACGTGAAGGTCTTGCCGGTGCCGCACGCCATGATGAGCTTGCCCCGGTCCGCCGTGGACAGTCCGATAGTCACCGCGTCCAGGGCTCGCTTCTGGTGCTCGCGCAGGCTCTTGCTGCCGATGCGCACCATGACCTCGGGGGTCTCCAGGCTGAAGGAGTCCCAGTCGATCGTGGAGTTGAACAGGTCCTCCAGGCCGATCCGGGAGACCGGGATGGCCTGACGGGACACCGTCTCCTCCGCAGGGGAGTTCCAGTGCTCCGTGGTGGACACGAAAAGCCGGGAGGTGAACTCACCCGTCCCCGACTCCGCCAGGAAGGAATCGACCTCTCCCTTGGTGATGACGCCCGTGGCAGGGTCATAGAACTTGCACTGGACGGCGCACAGCTCGCCGTTCTCGCGCTCGCGGGCCACCAGGTCGATGCCGCGGTCCGGGCGCGTGCCCCGCTCCGGCCAGTCGCTCCACATCCACACCTCGTCAAAGCGCTCCGCGTAGCGCGGATCCGTGAGAAGGAACTGCGCACCAGGCGCTCGAAAGCCGTTCCCTTGCCCCGTTGCGTCCGCGTGTCGAAGTACAGGCCGTCCAGGATCCCTTTGATGCGCGACTGACTCGCAGGGGAAGCATACGGTGAGAAAGGTGGGGTGCTGCCGCCACGAGACCACGCGTGACGGGACTGTGTCGGGCTGCTCGGGCTACGGGGAAGGATCCCCATCCCGTGCGTCGGAGCGAGGACCTAAGGTGGCACCATGGCTCATCGTCGACGCAGCATCATCCGGTTCCTGTTCACCGCGCTCTTCCTGGCGCGTCCGGGTGCGCCGGCCCGGCTCTGAGGGCTCCTGCAAGGTGCCCGTCAGCGACGTTATGTGAACTCAAGAAAAAAATGAGATGGTAGCGTAGTATCCATCCGAAGGTGGAGGGGCTCCAGATGCAGAATGATGAGCGCAGCGATCTCCGCGTGAGTCCCGCCGATGAACCTGTGCTGGAGGAGTTCACCCGGCAACGTGACTCATCGAGTCGGGCGAGCTCCCGAGGAAGGCTACGCACCTGGTCGAGTCAACCTCGCGTGCGACGCCGTGCGTTGATAGGCGCGGGAGTTGCCGCGGGGGCCGGACTATGGCTGGTTCCCAGTCCGCTGAAGTGGTTGAGCCCCACTCCGGATATTGGGCGGCTGTATGACATGCTATCTGCTGACGAGCGAGTTACTGGCTTCACTGTGTCAGGCGACCAAAACATTGGGTTGGATATCAGTATGTCTGACGAAACGAACATCAGCGAGATCAGGAAACTTCTTGAGGGTATCAGCTCGTTGGGCGGGTGGCGCGGCACCAGCTCCTCTTCTCGAGGTAAGTACGGGCGGGTAAAAGTCGAGTGGGCAATAAAAAGCACAACAGTAACCCTTTCGTGCGGTCTTCCTGTAGCAGAAGACGATAAGGTGAGCGAGGATCCTTTCCTCGACTGGAGTCGGATGGCCTGGGCGGCGAATCTGGTGTGCGGGAAGGCCGTCAAACTCACTCTTAATCCAACCCCTCGAACGTCGTATCAGCCGACTCTTCACGTCGCCGGAACCAACTCGTTTCCCGCCATGGCTGAATACGGTGATCTGTCGGAAGCGCCCAACGAGATCTCCTTCAAGGCGAAGGAGACGGCGGTGGATCAGTTCACATATTCCGTAGGCAAGTGGAAGGTCGAGGTGATTCCCCGGATGATCGAGGCCCATATCGACTTGAAGCGGAGTGACTTGAATCGATTTGTGGGCGCGATTTCTGGAGTTTCCGGCGGCGAGGGGGGAGAAATTTACGTTGCAGGTGTCCCCAGGGCTCTCACCAACAAGGATTCTCAGAACTACATCAAGGTGTTCGGTGGTCCAGTGACGGCTGCGGGATTCCCGACGGATGAGCTGATCGTGACGGCACTCCGAGGAGTGTGGGACAAAAAGCAGGACTTCTCGATCCTTGAAGTGCGCGCCAAGGATCGCGGAGCGGATCATGAGTCGGCACAAGGAACGTGTACATTCACTGTTTCTCAAGAAACGGATTGGAAGTGGGGAGTTGCCAAGGATTACTGTGAGGATGTTGCGGCGGCCCAGAGGTGCTTGGACATTGTGTCATCCGGCTCTTGAGGAATATGGACGCCGGAGTCGCTGCGGAGGTGTGGGCCGGTGAGAATCCGACGTCGTCAGGTCCTGGCCGTGACGGCCGCGTCCCTTGCTCTCGCAGTGGCTGGGTGCTCGCCGATGGCCATGGCGCGCAAGAGGCGGGAGCGGAAGGTGCAGCAGTACCTCTCCGGGCTCGACGCCGTGGCATCTGCACGGGTGGAGGTGCACCCGGAGTTCGTCGAACCAGATCGTTGGATCGTGGATGTACGACTCAAGGACGATCCGGCCGCGGAATCAGTCGCGATAGTTGTACGGGACGCCTATGCCAAGGTGCTGACCATGACCGGGGCCAGCGAGGTGAGGATGGTTGTCACCTGGGCCAAGGGTAAGACCTCCGTGTTCTGCTACCTGCCGATGAAGGATGCTGACAAGGCAGCCTCCGCCACGGTGGAGGCGGTGTCGCCCGGCATGGAGCGAGTCCAGATCGAGGAGGAAAAAATATCCTTCGAGTACCGGACTGCTGAGACTCTCCCGGAGCATTTCATCCTTCCACCCACCTCTCCGGTGCTACGCCTCAACGCCCTGAGGGTTGAGCAGAGTATTCTGATTGGACGTTCTCACTGCTTCATCTCCCATGCCAAGGGTAAAGACCTCACGTCCGTGCCGATCAAGCGTGCACTGGAGGCCATTCCCTCCGACAAGCGGTACGGAGCGGTCCTGAGCCTCGAGGTGGATGACAAGACCGGCCACCAAGTCCGTCTCATATTCAAGAAATGGGTGAAGGACTGGCAGGATGAAGATGTTCAGCCAGATGCCGCGGTCCTCGCCACAGTCCTCGGCAATCAGGCGCTTCAGCGGGTGGAACTGAGCACCTCAGTGGAAAGCAAGGTCCAGCCCAGGGTGGTTGGCTTCGACATGAAGTCCGGCGCTGTGGTCGGCCAGGGTGACCCGCCCGAGAAGGGCGCGC
>ERZ772956.2523-NODE-2523-length-11514-cov-13.406929_pt1 | contig 11514 bp, 10 predicted proteins | sample MGYA00580683_ERZ772956 | MGnify/ENA primary metagenome ERZ772956 (study PRJEB29015, sample SAMEA2738077) | human oral metagenome | biome: human oral; feature: human-associated habitat; material: saliva | place: China | collected 2212 ...
ACTGGTGCGACGAACTCTTTAATCTTGTTGAATACCATATACAATCTCCCTTTTTATGATTCTTATTATATCATTCCTAAAAATGATAAACAACGCTATCCATGCGGTTTACATCGTATTTCTGTAAATAAGTACACATTTTCAACAAATCATAATCAAGGATATTGTCATGTTTAAAATATCGGTTAAAATGTAACCATGTTAAAAAAGTTAATTCTCCCATTTAGGGATATCAAAGTATGGATTTACGTTGGAATTGTGATACTACTTTCTGTGATTGTTGGCATCGTCATACAACCATTTCGTTTTGTTTTTTTAAACAGTCTCGGAATTTTAACAGCCGTTCTATTCTTTGTCGGAACATTTAGACAAGCGTGGCTCAAGGGTGATTTCTCCTCTCTTGAATTCCAAAGAAGTAAGGACTTAGATCCAACCTATGCAGATTATCGCAAGCGCATCCTCTTAGAAAGAAGTCAACGTCACAATACCCCACTATTCGCAAGTATTGTACTAATTCTTCTCTGTATCGTATTACCTCGTTTTATGTGATGGACACCATCACTTTTCTTTTAGCATCGTATACACATAAAAAAACTTACCGAAGTAAGCATTTTTTGATGGTGGAGATGATGGGACTTGAACCCATACGTCCTTTCAGACAACGGATTTTAAGTCCGTTGCGTCTGCCGATTCCGCCACATCTCCATGGAGGTTCCTGCCGGAGTCGGACCGGCGCTCGCAGAGTTGCAGTCTGCTGCCTTACCACTTGGCTAAGGAACCAAGCCCTGTAAATTACAGCGCTTTATTATTATACTGAAAGCATTCACTGAATGCAATAGAAGTATATCACTTTTTATTTCTAGTTTACAGATATTTTTTGTAATTTTTTGAAAGTGAGCGATTACTGTACTTTGACCTTATTCCACAAGTCAGAGAGTTTTGCCTTGAGCTGCTCATCGAAATGGAATGTTTCATCTAATTTATATCCTGTACGTGGAACGTATGCTGGATTTTCAAAGAATTCACCATCTGGTCCTGCAAGTTCTTCTTGAACACTTAAATCAACTGGTGTATATCCAACCCACTCTGAGTTCTGTGTCTGAACACTTTCGCTGATGATGTAATCAATAAACTTATTGGCAAGTCCTGGACAGTTACTGTTCTTTGGAATAACCATTGCGTCAATCCAAATGTTTGTGCCTTGTTTAGGGGCTACCCAGCTCATATCCATATTTTCTGTAAGAACGTTTGTAGCATCTCCTGAATACATTACAGCGATATCTTTTTCCGCGTTTATCATGCCATCGATGACTTCATCTGTAACATATGCAGGTTCCATCGTTGCATTCATCTCCGATAGCCATTCATACGCTTCCTGAATTTCCTTCGGGTCATTTGTATTCATGGAATAACCAAGTGCCTTGAACGCAACCATGAAGCCATCACGCTGTGAATCGTAGAAGAAGATTCTTCCCTTATATTTAGGATCTTTGAGAATGTTCCAACCTTCCTCTTCAATATCCTTTTCATCAACTGTTGTTTTATTGTAAACAAGACCAACATTGCCCCAGAAATATGGTACAGAATATTCAAGAGTTGGATCAAATCCCTTTTGGGACTCTACAACAGATGGATTGAGTAAGCCAAGATTTTCATAAGATTTTTTATCCAGTGGTTGTAACATCTTCTCAGCTAGTAACTGTTCGATCATATAGTCACTAGGCACAAGCACATCATAGGATGAGCCACCAAGTAACTTTGTATACATCATCTCATTAGACTCAAATAGATCGTAGTTAACTTTTGCGTTGTACATTGTTTCAAAGTCAGAAATTACTCGATCACCGATATATTCTCCAGCGTTGAATACATTGATAACGTTACAGCCAAACATTTCTTTTGCGTCGCCAACTTGCTTTACTGCACTTTCATCATCTCCACCACAGCCAGCAAGTGGAGCTACAAGTGCAGCGCATAATACTAATTTAGTTAGATTCTGTAATTTGCGCATTTAACTTTGCCTTTCTTCTTTCATTGATCATAGGTACAACATTTACAACAATGAGTACAACTGTGATGACATAAACAATAATCGCACTTAACGCATTAATTGTTGGGTTAACACGTTTTACGTTTGCATATACATAGATAGAGATATTGGAGACACCAGGTCCTGTCGTAAACATGGATATAACAAAGTCATCGAAGGACATTGAAAATGCCACAAGTGCACCTGCAATAATACCACCCTTAATCTGTGGGATGATAACCTTCCACATCGCTTGCCATGGTGTACAGCCTAAGTCTAACGCAGCCTCTGCCATGTTCTTATCAATACGACGTAAACGCGGTAATACTGATAGGATTACATATGGTGTACAGAAAGCAATATGTGCTAATAACATCGTAGTAAATCCAGTTTGAATTCTTAATGATGTAAAGAACAACATTAAGCCAATCGCAGTAACGATTTCTGGGTTTAACATTGGCAAGTTATTTACCTGTTGGAATAACTCACGTGTAATACGCTTAGATTTGGAAAGACCAATTGCTGTGATTGTTCCAATGAGTGTAGAGATCAATGTCGCAAGTACCGCACACAAAACCGTGTAATAGATTGCCTCTAAGATAGAACGGTTATTGAACATATTCTCATACCAACGTAATGAGAAACCAGTAAAGCGAGTCAGTGATTTAGAACGGTTAAAACTAAAGAACACTACATAGAGAATTGGCAAATAGAAGAATGCCATGATGAGGGCAAGATATAACTTCCCGAAAATAGAATTTTTCTTTTCCATTAGTCTGCCTCCTCTGCTGGTTCTTTATCTAATTTCTTTGTGATATACATCGAAATCAAGATGATGATTGCCATAATCAAACTGATTGCAGAGCCAAAGTTCCAGTCACCAGTCTTGATGAAGTAATCTTCAATCAAGTTACCAATCAATACGTACTGACCACCGCCAAGTAGCTTAGGAATGAAGAAGCTTGATACTGCTGGCAAGAATACCAAAGTAATACCACTTACAACACCACTTAAAGAAAGCGGTAATGTAACACGCAAGAATGTCTGCTTATTATCCGCACCTAAGTCGCTTGCGGCAATCAATAAATTCTTATCAATCTTAGAAAGAGCTGTATAAATCTGTAGAATCATAAATGGTAAGAAGTTGTATACCATACCGATATATACTCTGATTTCACTACTGAAGCCAAACCAGCCTAAAATACCCTTCCATGCATACGTACGTACAAGCATGTTAATCCACATAGGTAGTGTAATGAGTAACACTATAATCGCTTGTGAACCGCTCTTTAACTTTGCCATGATATATGCAGTTGGATAGCCTACAAGAATACAAATTGCCGTCGTAACGAAAGCCATCTTTAAGCTACGCCATAAAACACTAGGGAAAATCGTATCATTGAAGAAACGTGTGAAGTTATCGAATGTAAATTGAAGTGTTAAAACAGAATTACCTTTTACTGTCATTGCATACATGACAATCATAAACATCGGTATGACAATCATAATCATCATCCATACAAAATACGGATAGATTAATTTATTAAATGACTTCATCGCACATTAACCCATCTTTCTCATAACGTGGATATCTTCAGGATTCCACTTTAATCCAATTCTTTCACCCGCTTCAATCTTATCTGTTGTTTCAATCTTTAACTCACGACCCTGTGTAGAGAATGTAATCTGGTAATCACCTTCTGTGATGTTTTCATCATCAAAGTCATACTTCACATCCCAGATTTCAACACGAGAATCATCTTCAATATTCCAGGCATATGCATCAGCCCAACGAATCAAGTCTGTATCTAGCGCTACAGATTCCTTGATTTCATCAACTGTACGATAGAAATCGAACGCCTGGATACCTTCTTCATTATCTACATCTTCGACCGCTGTTGGTTTTACTACATTGATCTTAACCGTAATCTTTGTGCCTGCACCTGTACCGAATGTACATGAGTATGTGCCAATTTCCTTCTTCACATCATATTCTACATGTGTTAAGGAAACATCCTCACCCTCATCTGTCCATGCTTGCGCATTTGCACGAGCGATAACTTCAGAGTCTGTTAATTGATCAACGTCTTCAAGGTCCATCGTAAAGGAAGATGCACTAATACGTTCCTTCGCTTCTTTATTGATAACATCATGTTCTCCAGTTACGTGCATGGTAACAGTCTTGGATGTACCAGATGATGTTTCTACAATCACTTCATAGTGAACACCCTTAAATAATACAGACTTTACTTCACCATTTAACAAGCCACGGTTTCTAGCAACGATATCGATATCCTCAGGACGAATTACAATATCGACTGGTTCATTCTCACTAAAGCCATAGTCTACACACTTGTAATCTACATCATCAAAGTTAACAAGATTATCCTTCTTCATTACACCATCAATAATATTCGAGTCACCGATGAAACGTGCACAGTATTGATTGATTGGTTCGTTGTAAACTTCTGTTGGTGAACCAACCTGCTCGATGACACCATCCTTTAAGATAACAATCTTGTCAGACATCGTTAGAGCTTCTTCTTGATCGTGTGTAACAAAAATAAATGTAATACCTACCTCACGCTGAATTTCCTTTAATTCAAGCTGCATTTCCTTACGTAGATTCTTATCTAACGCACTCAAGGATTCATCTAATAATAGAACCTTTGGTTCATTTACAAGCGCACGCGCAATCGCTACACGCTGTTGTTGTCCACCAGACATCATTGTAACATCACGGTGTTCAAATCCTTCTAGACCCACAAGAGAAATCATACGACGTACTTTCTGGTCGATGATATCCTTTGGCTGCTTCTTAATCTTTAAACCAAACGCAATATTGTCATATACATCTAAGTGTGGGAACAATGCATAATGTTGGAACACTGTATTTACATCACGCTTGTATGCAGGAATGCGAGCGATATCCTCACCATCCATGATGACATGACCTTCTGTTGGTTCAATAAAGCCCGCGATAATACGTAAGAGCGTTGTCTTACCACAACCAGACGGTCCAAGTAGCGTTACGAACTCATTTTCATAAATATCTAATGAGATTCCCTTTAATACGACTTGGTTGTCAAAAGTTTTTACAACATTTTTTACTTCAATCAATTTCTTTGCCATGTCTATTCTCCCTCTAAAATTCTGGTGGCGTGCTAATCCAAAGCACTTCTGCTGATTGTTTACTACGATTTTCTAAATAGTGCGCTACGTCTCCTCGGATATAGAAAGTATCTCCCCGTCTTATCACAGCGCCTTTTTTGTATCCCTCTCTTACGAGATAAATACGTCCACTTAATACATATCCAAACTCTTCCCCTTGATGTGGTTCAATTTGTTTTGAACGAGCGCCAGGTTGAAGTTGTAGGATGATTGGTTCCATATTATTCTTCTGTGCATTTGGAACAATCCAATGTGTTGTCACACCATCCTGTTCATCAATGAACACATCCTCTGGCGTAAAGACAATCTTTTCTTCATGCTCTTCCGCAAAAAAGCGTGACATATCAACCCCAAGAGCTTCCGCAATATCTGCTAGTGTCTGAATGGATGGCGATGTTAAGTTACGCTCTAACTGTGACAAAAAGCCCTTCGTAAGTTCTGTTCTTGAGGCTAATTCTTCCAGCGTTAGATCATTCTTGATTCGTAGTTGCTTAATGCGATGTCCGATATCTATCATAATCCTCCTTGTTTGTTTAGTTTTACTAAACAATTTATTAACAGTAACAAAACAATAATAATTATATGAAATCCAAGATGAAAATCAATGGTTTTTTAAACTTTTTGTTTAGAGATTATAAACTTTAGGAAAAATAAAAAAGTCTTTCGACTTTTTTAAAATACCATACCCCATAGAACCGCAATGACAACTGCCGGTAAAATATTGGCGACCCGTATCTTACAGTCAAATACCATATTGATTCCGACACAGAAAATCAAGATAGATCCAACACAGGATAAATTATCTAACGCAACAGGTGACACAACAGAATTTAACATCATCGCAAGCACGGTAATACTACCTTGAAAAATTGCGACTGGTATTGCCGAGAACATACACCCCTTACCAAGAGAGGCACTCATTACACTGACTAAGATAAAATCAATCACACCCTTGGCTGCTAGTACAGTAATATCTCCATTCACTCCATCTTTGATTGCACCAATGACTGCCATCGCCCCAATACATACGACACAACTTGTATTGACAAAAGCCACCACAAACTTTGTATCGTTTCCATTATTACTTTTCTTTTTCACATAGTCTGCGAACTGATTGATTTTTCCATCTAAGTCAAAATACTCGCCAACTATAGCACCAATTGCCAAACAACAGATTACCATCATGATATTGCGTGGTGATAATCTACCATTTTCAATACACAGCATCTGTTCCATCGCACCTGCAATACCAATAAAAATAACCGCAACACCCGTGACTAGAAATAGAGTTTCCTGCATCTTTTCTTTCATTTTAGAACTAAAAGAGCAGCCAAATGTACCGGCTAGCACAATTAAAATGATATTAATAATCGTTCCGAGTCCTCGCATATTTTCCCTCTTCGATTTAAAAACTCACCAGTACTATTCTAGGCTTATAAATATACACTGTAAATATCAAAACAATAAAACCATAATTATCTAATCACTTTCTTCTAGCATCTTCTTACAATATGCTTTCATTCCATCCTTCAAGATGTAATGCCCAAGACCGGTCTCATCCACATCTTCCATTGGCTCCATCTCATATCCACCAGTGACTGTCTTTACACCTGCTGATGTAACCGCCTCCGCATAGGCAACCGATACACGATAGCCCTTTTCTTCCTGCTCTACTAGCCAAGAGGCTATTGCCTTTCCAATCTTTTTCATACAACCACTACCTTGGTATTCTTCTTTGATATTGGCGGTATAGATATATAAGATATTATTCCCCTTCTTCATACCAATATTTTTTAAAATCGTGAAATCACCAGTCTCATAGTATTTCTGAAAATTATCCTCATCTACAAAAATTAAAGTTTGATAGCCCATCAAATGACCTTCATCATCTACCGCAAAAAACAATCCATCCTTTGAGCCTTCATACAATCGACGTAAATAGGAAGCTGGTAAGTAGCTTTCATCATCTGACGGCCATACCGCATGGTCCAAACGAATCATCTGTGAAAACAAGTTCTCATTGATTTCTTCATTCTTTATGATTTTCATGTATATCACCTCATGTGTACATTGTATAAGATAAACAATCTCACTTCAAATGACGCATGTTTATGCAAAAGAAAAAGCCCGATTAACGGGCGGACTACTATAAGTGCGGATAACAGGATTCGAACCTGCACGAGTCGCCTCACTGACACCTGAAATCAGCGTGTCTACCAGTTTCACCATATCCGCATCGCAATAGTAATTATACACAAGCTCACCTTAAATTGCACGAATTTATTTTGAACGCGTTGTCAATGAAAAGCCTAATAAAGTTACTAATACAACGCCTATCACACTTGTCAAAAGTGTAACTGGAAGTAACTCTAAACCGAACGAAATTCCTAAGATAGATTGCGTGAAATAATAGACGATCACAAAGAGAAAACTCATGATGAGAACAATGGTCAAACGATACTTTGTGGTTGGTTGATAAATGCGATACAAAGTATACAGATAGATAACACCTGTCACAAATACTAGGATTGCATTCGCACTTTCCAAAGGCAACCCTGCTGATGTCCGATAGACCTTTGTAAAGATTGCAGCCAATACAACTGTAATTGCGGATGGAAGTGCTCGCAAAAATGCATCTAATAAAAATCTACCTTTTAGTTTTTCATAGCTAGGTTCTAGCTGTAGGAATACGGTTGGAATTCCTACACAGATTGCGCTTATCATTGTTAGATGCACTGGTACAAACGGATATACAGTTTGAAATAGTGCAACATAAATCGTTAAAAAGAATGAAAATAACGTTTTTACTAGATACATTGAAGATGCTCTAGAGATATTATTGATAACTCTTCTACCCTCGCAGACAATAGAAGGTACGACATTAAAATCATTTTCTAATAAAACAATATCAGAAATATCTTTCGCAGCCGATGAACCTGCAAGCATGGCAATAGATACATCAGCTTGTCGCAAAGCAGGAATGTCATTGACACCATCCCCTACCATCGCCACAACATGTTTACGCTGTAGCGCTTTTAGTAGTTCTTTCTTTTGTTTTGGAAGCACTCTTCCAAAAACTGTATATTCTTCAACTACTTGATCATAATCAATTTCACCAACAGACAAATCGATATACTTATCTGCATTTGGTACCCCAGCTTTTCTTGCAATTGAAGAAACTGTCTTTGGATAATCACCAGAGATAACTTTGATTGTAACACCTTGTTTAGAAAGATAGGTTAATGTTTCATTTACATTTGGTCGCATCACATCACGGATATATACCAAGCCTAACAATTCTTTATCATCGTCTTCCCTTGCAAGTGCTATCGCAATCGTACGCAGCTCTCCTTGAGAAAACGTATCATGATACGTTTGATAGACTGCATCTTCTTTGTTAAATATAAACTCAAATGCACCAACATATAGTGTTCCTATATCATGCAAATAAGCACTTGTATATTTGCGTTCACTCGCAAACGGTTGAAAACTATCTACTTGAATTTTTGTATCACTCGTAAAATACTCCAACAAAGCTTTCGCAGTAGGATTTGGATGTTTTTCCATCTCTAAATATGCTTGCATATATGCACGTAGATTCATCTCAGAAATATCACTGACAATTTCAACATGATCAACCTGCATGTCCCCTTGCGTTAATGTACCTGTTTTATCAAGGCATACCACATCAACCCTTGCAAGACCTTCAATCGAATACAGTTCCTGCACAAGTGCCTTTAATTTTAATAAACGCATCGTAGAAACCGCTAGGGCAACACTCGTTAGTACGACTAAACCTTCTGGAATCATACCAATGATTGCGGCTGATGTATTTAATACGATATCTGAATACCCTAACTCCTTCACTCCCATCTGCATTCCCACAAGTATCAATGCGACAGGAATAATTAAGATAGATACAATCTTGATAAGTTTCTGTAAATCCTTCTGTAGCGCGCTCTTCTGAAACCCAGATATCTTTGCGCCTTCCATAATCTTTTCGGATTGGCGATCGTGCCCTACTTTAGTAACAGATACTTCCGCATCTCCACTTAGTACTATTGTCCCACTATAAACAGTATCCCCAACTTTTTTGTAAACCGGTTCAGATTCACCCGTCAGAAGGCTTTCATTTACTTCAAGACTACCTTCTACTACGATTCCATCAATTGGTATCTGAATCCCTGCTTGTAAGCTTAATAAATCATCTTGCACAATTTCATCGACAGAAATTTCTATCCACGCATCGTCACGGCAAGCGTTCACTTTAGTGGTTGTAAGAATACGTATCTGATCCAATAATTTTTTCGCACGCATTTCTTGAATGATTCCAATGAGCGCGTTTGTAATAACCGCACCCATAAACATTGCATTTTGATATTTGCCAGTCGTAAATACAAATACAAAAAGCACGATATTTAAGAAATTAAAATATGTAAAGATATTTTCCTTAATGATATTTATCGTCGACTTTGATAATTTCTTTGATTCACCATTTACTTTATTTTCTTGAATACGCTGGTTTATTTCACTTGTTGTAAGTCCTTTTTTTGACATTACTTCTGTGCGATAATTTCTGCAAGTCTAATTTTACCTTCTGCAAAGGTAAAATCATCCCAATCATATACTAACTTTTGAGCAAAGTCACACATAAACGCCATACTGTTCTTCACATCAACACCAGCTAATTGTGCAAGAACAAATACAGCAGCTTGCAATTCGACATCAGATACATGCTCGCATGGTAACAAGAACTTCTCATCTCCATAACAATACACACCTTCATCATTCTTAAAAATTAAAACATCTGAACTAGTCATTGTATGTAAGTATTCTGCTGTCAGTTTGAAATCATGGTACTTTTCAAGAGAGAGATAATATGCATCTGTTTCAGATAGTAATAGTATTGGGTTTAATGAACAAAGTGCACGGAAAACATCCTCATCCATCTGATCACCAAATTCACCTGGTACAAAATAGATAGGTTTTTCTAAATCATCTAAAGTATTCAATAAATCAACCACACCTTCTCCACTTAACATTTCTCCATAGATTAATACTGCATGGATATCATCTTTCTCTAATGTCTGTACAAATGACATATTGAAGTTATATTCACCGCCAGGCACACTAAAATAGGTTTGATTCCCTTCTTCATCAACCATGTGATAGGTACAACCATTTACTAGCTCCGTTCTTACATTAATTGGTAGATTATGTGCTACCATTTCTGCCTCTACAGTTTCGCCATAAATACCGGTACCAATCGGCGCATATAATTCATACGGAAAATCAAAATGTTGAAATACATCAGCAGCTTTAAAACCTGTACCACTGATAATTTGTTCTTGTTTTATAACGTTAAACTCTTCATTTCCTTGCGGAAGTTTATCGACATGCGAAACAAAGTCTACATGTGCCGATCCTATAATTAATATCTTTTTCATATGTTTAGTATATCAAAATATCCTATCAAAAATAAATTTACAATTTTCACATTTCTTTTTATGATATTAGTAGTAATTCATCCATACACTGCTTAAAGATCTCGTTTACATAAACAGTGCTAAACCATTGAATCATCGCATCACAACAGCAAGTTTTTATCATTTCAAAATATCATTCTAAACTCATTGTGATAAATCGGAGGGGAACATGATTCATACACATCATTTTTTACAGCAGATTTGTAAAGCAACGTTGACCGTATTTTTATTATTTTCTTATGGCTGTTCTAGCAGCTCGGCAAATGAAGACAAACACCAAACATCCGTTGATACAGAACATGTAGCACAAACTACAACAACTGTTTCAGTCCCAAAACCCACACCTAAACCTACTCCAAAGCCTACTCCAACACCTACTCCAACACCAGTCCCTACTTGTGATGGCACAACGATAACGACTAACTGTCAGGTAGATGGTATTGTCTATTCTAAATTTATTTATCATCCAGCAATTCCTGAATCAAGTCATATCGAAATTGTAACAACATATGAAACTCAAATTGTAGATTATAAAACGCAATGCAATGACGGAAGTTAGTCTCCTAGTAACGCGAAGGGAAAAGGAGCCTGTTCACATCATGGTGGTGTATACGACTATTACGCACCTGTATATGGATCTGTAAGAGTAGATACAGAACAAACGGTTATTGATCCAGGCGTAGATGCTTGGTATGAAACAGAAGTAAAGAAATAAGATTATAGGAATATCGAATGATTACATCCTGCATAAGCGAAGAAAAAACCTGTATTTCTACAGGTTTTTCAGGTGGCTCCAGCCAGAATCGAACTGGCGACACAAGGATTTTC
>ERZ772956.2524-NODE-2524-length-11513-cov-4.472596_pt1 | contig 11513 bp, 8 predicted proteins | sample MGYA00580683_ERZ772956 | MGnify/ENA primary metagenome ERZ772956 (study PRJEB29015, sample SAMEA2738077) | human oral metagenome | biome: human oral; feature: human-associated habitat; material: saliva | place: China | collected 2212 ...
GGTTGGCTGTCCTCTTTTTCAGTTGTTTCTTGATCTATACTTACTGGGAAACAGTTGTTTCAATTTGTAACACCATTTACGTTGCCAGTCAGCCCTTCCTGGTTGGAGCAGGGATTGCCTTTGTGGTCAATATCTTGATGTCTTTTTATGAGAAGCTACTGGTCAAGTTTATTCCATTTGGTTTTATCACTAAAATCAAGCGTCCCATTGCTCTGCTCTCTGCATTGGCAACCATTGGTCTGGTCTTTACTTGGGTCGTCTTCACTGTTCTTCCCGATTTGATTGACAGTATCAATACCTTGATTAGTCAAGACCGTTCAGCTATTAATAATTTGATTAATTGGTTGCTTAAAAACAAGTCCTTGCAAAAAATTATTCAAGATCTTGGTGGTGTGACACAGGTTAGAGAGCTAATCAATAGCTACAGTGCTCAGTTACTTCAACAAATCATGAATGGTTTGACCAGCTTCTTGACTTCGTTAACGAGTCTACCATCAACCTTGATTAATCTCTTTATCAGTATCGTCTTTTCTTGCTATGTCTTGGCTGGGAAGGAGAAACTTGGGAATCAGGTCAATCGTTTGGTAGATGTCTATTTAGGACGTTATGGTAAGACTTTCCACTATGTAGTTGCTATTCTCAATAATCGCTTCCGTAATTTCTTTGTTTATCAGTCGATTGAGGCTTGTATCTTGGGAACCTTGTGTTATATTGGGATGCGTATCTTTGATTTTCCATACGCTGCGACTATCTCTATCCTGATTGGTTTTTCAGCTATGATTCCAGTTGTGGGGGCCTATATCGGTGTGACGATTGGTACCATCTTGATTATGACGCACTCTGTGACCTTGGCACTTTTGTTTGTTGCCTACGTGGTTATTTTGCAGCAGTTTGAAGGAAATCTCATCTATCCTTATGTGGTTGGTGGCTCTACCGGACTTCCTGGTATTTGGGTTATCTTCGCTATCACCATAGGTTCTGCCTTGGGTGGTATCTTGGGCATGTTGGTTTCTGTGCCAGTAGCCGCTACCCTTTATCAGATTGTTAAAGATAATGTTGTTAGGCGAGAAGAGGCCAAAGCAGCAAATACTATTGAAAATAATGATTAATTAAAACAGACTTGGGTCTGTTTTTTTCGTACTATAGTATCAGATGTCAATAAGATAGTATAAGTGTAATCGTTTTCTAAGTGTTATACTATTAGTATATTAAACAAGACGAGGAGATAAAAGATGACTTATACATTTCCAAAAGAATTTCTCTGGGGTGGTGCAACAGCTGCCAACCAGTTTGAGGGTGCTTACAACCTAGATGGCAAAGGCTTGTCCGTACAGGATGTAACTCCAAAAGGCGGTGTTCCCTTTGAAACCGGGGCCTTGAATCCTTTGATTACTGACCAACCAACACCAGATAATCTAAAGCTAGAAGGTATAGATTTCTATCACCGTTATAAAGAGGACATAGCACTTTTTGCAGAGATGAGCTTCAAGGTCTTTCGTATGTCGATTGCTTGGTCTCGTATTTTCCCAAATGGTGATGATGCTGAGCCAAATGAAGCTGGGCTTGCTTTCTACGATAAAGTCTTTGATGAATTGGCTAAGTATGGCATCGAACCGCTTGTAACCTTGTCTCACTATGAAACACCTCTAAACTTAGCACGTGAATACAATGGATGGACAAATCGTAAATTGATTGGTTTTTATGAAAACTATGTCCGTACAGTCTTCACACGCTATAAAGATAAGGTCAAATATTGGTTGACCTTTAATGAAGTGAACTCTGTTTTACACGCACCATTCATGTCAGGTGGCATTGCGACACCTATGGAAGAGCTCTCTAAACAGGATCTCTATCAGGCAGTCCACCATGAGTTAGTCGCATCAGCTTCAGCAACCAAGATTGGTCATGACATCAACCCTGATTTTAAGATTGGTTGTATGGTTCTTGCCATGCCTGCCTATGGGATGACAGCTAATCCTTTGGATCAGTTGGCTGTTCACGAGTTTGAAAATCAAAACTATCTCTTCTCAGATATCCATGCGCGTGGGAAATATCCAAACTATATTAAACGCTATTTCAAAGAGAATGGTATTGAAATACAATTTGCTCCAGGTGATGAAGAAATCTTAAAGAATACCGTTGATTTTATTTCATTCTCATATTATATGTCTGTGGCAACAGCACACAATCCGCAAGACTATAAGGTTGGAAAAGGCAACATCTTAGGTGGTGTCGAAAATCCCTACCTTGAAAAATCTGAATGGGGTTGGGCTATTGATCCAATCGGTCTTCGACTAGTTTTGAATGACTTCTATGATCGATATCAGCTGCCATTGTTTATCGTCGAAAATGGTTTAGGTGCCAAGGATGTTCTTGTTGATGGCCCAGATGGTCCAACAGTTGAAGATGATTATCGTATTGATTACCTTCAAAAACACTTGATTCAAGTCGGTGAAGCTCTTCAAGATGGTGTGGAGCTTTGGGGCTATACGACTTGGGGACCAATTGACTTGGTATCAGCTTCAACGGCTGAACTCAGTAAGCGTTATGGCTTCATCTACGTTGATCGCAATGATGATGGTAGTGGTAGCTTGGCTCGTTATAAGAAAAAATCATTTGCTTGGTATAAGTCTGTTATCGAAAGTAATGGTGCAGCTCTTTACAGATAAAAACTTATTAAGAATCTCAGCAAAAGCTTGAGATTCTTATTTAGTATTTGAGTACAACATTGATAAATAGGTGTTTTTACAAATATTACGATGAGTTAAGTATTAAAATACTACAGATTGCAATTTATGTTAATTAACACATTTTCTGAAAAAGTGGTAGAATAAAAGTGTGAAAACGTTCTTATATTTTCTGAAGAAGTAGCTAGTCTATTTCTTTGCTTTTCCTACTTAGATGGAGGTAACGATAATGAATGATTTGAAAAAAGTTCTCTTAGCTGGAATCGGATTGACTGCTATGACAGTTGATAAGGCCGATAGTTTTGTCAAAGAGTTGGTTGAAAAGGGGCGTTTGACTGTTGAAGAAGGTAAGGAACTGGAACAAGAGCTCAAACGTCAAAGTAAGGAAGAAGCTCAAGAATTTTTGAATAAACTTGATGCTAAGAAATCTTCAGTTGAGTATGCGACTAAGGATGATGTGAAACGTCTTGAAGAAAAACTTGACGCTTTGCTCAGTCAAAATAAATAAAATGTAAGGAGACTAAAATGGCAAGTAAACGATTGAGACATGTGTTGAAGGTTTTCTCGTCAGTTGGTCTCCTTTCTTATCGTGAAAAACACCTTCCTCAAGACCAACAGACAACACCTGTCAAGCTACGCCAAGCCTTTGAGCAATTGGGACCTAGTTTTGTTAAAATTGGTCAAATCCTATCCACGCGCTCTGACCTTTTGCCAGAGGCCTATATCAGAGAATTATCAAAACTCCAGAGCTCAGTTCCTCCCTTGAATAAAGAGGAAGTCATGACTGCCATTAGGCGAGAATTACCCAGTGGGCTTTCTGACAGTTTTCTTGATTTTTCGGAAGAGCCCTTGGCTTCTGGTTCTGTAGCTCAGACCCATAGGGCTAGATTGTTGTCTGGTCAGGAAGTGATTGTAAAAATTCAACGACCTGGTATTGATGAGGTCGTTAAGGAAGATATTCAGCTTCTCATTAAGCTTGCACGCCATATTCCAAAGCATTTTATACCTATGGTCGATGTTCAGGAGGTTTTGGAAAATCTGCGAGAAACCCTAATTAAGGAACTTGATTTCAGAAATGAAGCAGAGGCCATGAAGCGTTTTAAGGCAAATAACAGGGCTGTTGCTTGTCTAGGTGTCCCAAAGGTTTATGATACCTTCACGACGCCACACCTCATAGTCGAAGAGTACATCGATGGGATTCCACTTAATGACTACAGCCAACTGATTGAGGCTGGTTATGATCTGGAAGACGTGGGCAAGAAACTAATGTTGTCATTTATCAAGCAGGTTTTCAAAGATGGCTATTTTCATGGTGACCCTCATCCTGGAAATCTCTTGGTACGTGATGGCAAGATTTGTTTCATTGACTTTGGCATTATGGGTGAGTTGGAAGTGGGGATGCGTGCGTCCTTAAATGACATCCTATATAGTTTTACTGCTCAGGATGTTGACGGCATGACTAAGGCTATCTTGTCAGTTACCCAGTTTGATAATGGGCTAAACCGTGCGGTTCTAAGTCAGGATGTCGAGCAGATGCTGGGTCGTTATTCTGGTGTTGACTTGGGAAGTCTGTCCATGACAGATTTGCTAGAGGATTTGCTGGCTATTTTCCAGAAGAATCATCTTAAAGCCTCTTCTCAAATTACTATTTTGGAGAAATCTTCGCTTCAAATTGAAGGTATTTTTCGAGAATTAGCACCAAATATGGATCTTATGACCCTGGCTAAGGATTATTTCCTAGAGAATATGGGGCCTGATATGCTTAAGCAGTCCTTAAATAAAGAGACTATCTTGATTGAACTCTTTTACCTGCTTCGCAATGGGAAAAATATTCCACGCCGTCTTCATCAGCTCTTGGAGCAGATTTTAAACGGACGAATTGTGCTTAACCATGATTTTATTGACTTTTCTGGTAGGGTTAAAGTCTTTGAGAAAGTTTTAAATAATCTGGTTTTAGCCTTGCTGACATTGGCATTTCTTATTTCTGGTGCTCTTTTGTCCAATAAATCAGATTTTCAAAATCTTGCTTGGCTATTTCTTGGATTTGGAACTTTCCTAGCTTTAGTTACCGTAGGTCGTATAATATTTAAGAAAAAAGGATAAGGTATGATGGAAACAACTAGGCCTGAGCTTGTGGCTTATCAAAAAGAACGTTTAGCTAAATTTGTAAGTGAAAATCAAAAGTTAGACAAGGGCAAAATTGTTTTTGCAGGGGACTCTATCACGGAGTTTTTTGCATTGAAAAAGTACTTAGGTCGAGACTTTCCCTTGGTTAACCGCGGGATTGCAGGAACAGACTCGGTTTGGCTTTTAGAACACCTTAAAGAGCAAGTTTTAGATTTGGAACCCAGTAAATTGGTTATCTTGATTGGAATTAATGACATTGGACGAGGTTATCCCATTCAAGATATTGTCAATCGTATTTCGGATATTATCATGACAGTTCGACAAGAATCTCTATATACAGAAATTTACTTGCTAAGTGTCTTTCCCGTCAGTGAAAGATTGGAACATGCTTCGAAGGTTAAAATTCGAAACAATGCTACTGTAGGTGAACTTAATCAACAACTAGCAGTCCTACCTGGTGCGACTTATGTTGATTTGTTTGATTACCTTACGGATGCTCAAGGACAGTTAAATGCCAACTATACAACAGATGGTTTGCACTTGAGTCCACAAGCTTATCAGGTCATAGCAGAACCAATTATAAAGGAGATTTTAGAATGAAGGTAGGCTTAGTCCTAGAAGGCGGTGGTATGCGTGGTTTATACACAGCTGGTGTCTTAGACGCCTTCTTAGAAGCTGGGATCAAGGTGGATGGCGTTGTCTCGGTATCTGCTGGAGCACTTTTTGGTGTCAATTATCTCTCTAACCAACCCAAAAGAGCTCTTCGCTATAACAAGCGATTCATGGGGGACCGTCGTTACATGAGTTTCTGGTCATGGCTGACAACCGGTAACTTCGTTAATAAGGAGTTCTCCTATTATAAGGTTCCTATGGAGTTAGATGTTTTTGATCAGGAAGCTTTTGCTGAGTCTGGTGTTCCCTTCTATGTGGTCACTACAGATATTGAGACCGGCAAACCAGACTATATTAAGATTGATCATGTCTTTGAGCAGATGGAAGCCCTTCGTGCAAGTTCCGCTCTACCCTTGGTTTCTGAAATAGTCGAGTACAAGGGCAAACGCTACATGGATGGTGGTCTGTCTGATAGTCTTCCCATTGATTTTATGGAAAATATGGGATTTGATAAACTTGTTGTGGTTTTAACACGCCCAAAGTCTTATCGTAAACAACCTTCTAAAACTAGCAAGCGGATTTACAAGCTCTTTTACCGCAAGTATCCTGAATTTGTTGAGGTGGCTTCAAATCGCCATATTCACTACAATAAGAGTATTGAGAAGATTGAGACTTTGGAAAAAACTGGAAAAGTATATGCCATTCGTCCAGAGCATGCGCTTGAAGTTGGTCGATTGGAAAAGGACCTAGAAAAGTTCGAAGCTATTTATCAAGAAGGATTGGAACAAATACGTAATGATATGTCCAATCTCAAAATATTTCTTGGAGATAACTAAAAAACGTGCTCTTTGTCAACTGTAGTGGGTGACGAAGAGCCTATATTTTATTGTTTATAAAACGTTATACCGTACTATTATAGCATAGATTTCAGCAATTTTAGTTGAGTTCAAGGTTTTAGTTTTCTATTTAAAATCAGAAAAAAACGTGTCATAGACACGCTTTCTTTTATTTATTTTGTTCTCGAGCTAGACGACGTTCTTTAACTTTCTGACGACGTCCCTTTTCATTTAGATAAATCAAGTAGAGGAGTCCAATTGGAACAAGGCAGAGTAGCCAGAAATAAACCGGGAGTTGGCTATTATTTGTTGCTTTTGTAGCCTCTTTATCTTTTTGCTTACTTCCAAAATCGAACCATCCCTTAACTTTTGTAGCTTTAACAGAAGTAGCCTTGATATTAGGTGATACTGTCTTCAGACCATTATCAATAACAATGTGATCATCTTTAACAGAGATTTTAGGGTCTTTGCCTTTTTTGACTGTGGCGTAGACATCTTTTTCGACAGTGTATTTTTTACCGTCGATTTCTTGTTCACCCTTGCTAAGAACTTTCTTGTAAGAGAAGTCTTTATACATTTTCTCAACGAGAGCATTACCAAAGGTATGACGGATTTCTTCACCTGTTTGGTCAGACCAATCACCAGAACCCATGATGACAGCAATCATACGTTGATCACCACGCTTGATAGTATCAATATAGTTGAAGGCACCTTCTGGGCTTGATCCTGTCTTCAACCCATCAACCCCATCAATTCCGTATTTGGCACCTGGAATAGAGTAGTTGTAAGTCTCGAAGGTTTCCTCGTAAGGTGTTCCCTTTTTAACTGTGACAACAGGTTTGCTAGTGTACTTGAGAATTTCTGGGTATTTCTTGATGAAGTTATAGGTCATGATAGCCAAATCACGCGCAGTTGTTTGGTTGGTTTGGTTGTTATCATAACGTTGAGGACTGTAGTAACCTTTGAAGGCAACAGCAACGGCACCAGAAGCGTTAAACCATTTGGTATTGGTCATCCCTAGCTCTTTAGATTTTTCATTCATCATGTCAAGCCATTTATCAGGATCATTATTGGTCAAGTAGTTGGCCAGCATCACGGTTGTAACGTTAGAGGAAGGCACCGCCGTCATAGTGATGAGTTCTGAAACCGTATAATCAACACCCGCAACAATCTTGTTGTTGGAAATTTCGTAAATATCGGCAATAGCTTGGTCGGTTGGAGTAGCTGTGATAACAGTATCTTCAGAAATCTCTCCTTTAGACATAGCTTCAAAGACCAAATAAAGTGTCATGGCCTTAGACATAGAAGCAGGGTCACGCACCTCATCAGCATTTTCTTCCCAGAGGACATCTCCGGTATTGCCATCAATTAAGAGGGTTGATTTGGGACGATAGGCCTCAGTGGCTTCAGTATAACCAGCAGCGCGTGTGATATCCATCAATTCGTCTGCACTAGACAAACTCGGTGCTAGGGCTAGACAAGCTGCTAAAAGGACGGCAACAATTTTCTTTTTCACAATGTGTCTCCTTTAATATCTATGGGGTTCTGTATCTGGCAGAACCTATTTCTATCTATTAATAACATTTGCCTGTCAAAACCCTAAATTCAGTAGTGACAAACACTTTCATTATAACATATAAAAGTTAGAGTTTTCCTAACATTCGGCATTTTAATGTAATTTTTAGAATTGATTGAATGTTACCCAAATATAGTTGGAAACAGAAAAAAACGAGCTTACTTGCTCGTTACTTTTCATCTTTTATCATTGTCACTTGGTGGTAAATCAGAAACCAGGTTTCATTTCGACGCCAGATACTAGTGTGGAAATCTCCTCCCAACTCATAACTAATTAATTTCGTTTTTTGACTAACAGATGTCATCTTGAAGCTGTCAAAGTTATTGAGAAGTGGTTGTTGATTAGCAATGACTTCTTCACGAGTGTGATGATGACCATTTTCATCGATTAAGTAGAAGTCAGGTGCCAAGAGATTTTCATAGTCAGGAATTTTTGACAGAATAATCTTTTCATTGCGAGAGAGTTTGTGAAGGACATTGCCATAAATTTCGTCTTCAGGAATGGCAGCGGGTTCTACGTGGACATCAGTGTCATAAACAGAGAAACGCTTGCTGAGGACCTCCTCGATTTGTTCGGTAATGGCATGACTCTCGTAAACAGAGAGGTCAGGATTCATCTCAACCACAATATCAAGATAGACGTTGCTGCCATAAGAACGGCCACGTTGTTTCTTAACTTTAGTGACTTTTGGAATCTCAAGAATGGCTTTTTCATAGGCCTTGAGGTTTCTCTCGTCGAAACCGTCTGACAAACTAAAGGTTGCTTCCATGAAGATATCATAGGCTGTCTTTAGGATGAAGAAGGTAATGATAATGGCAGTAATATAGTCAATAATCGTCAGGTTGAAGGATGCTGCAACGATAGCGACTGAGGTACCAATAGAAGTTACAGCATCGGAGAGATTGTCCTTGGCAGCAGCAATCAAAGCACTAGATTTTAGCTTTTTAGCAAGTCTTTTATTGTAAAAGTAAACGCCACACATGACGATAGCAGACAGGATACCAACAGTGGCACCAAGTGGATCAACCACAGTTTCCTCTCTTAGAAAAATCTTTCGGACAGTTTGAATCAGGACCTGGAAACCTACCACGAACATGATAAAGGAAGTGACTAGACTTGATAAGTCTTCAATCTTCCAATGACCAAACCTATGATCTGCATCAGCTGGTTGACTAGCTAGGTGCAATCCAATGAGTAGGGCTACGTTCCCCAAAATATCTGACAAGTTATTGAAACCATCGGCAATCAAAGAGCTAGAGTTTAAAAAGTGTCCAGCTAAAAGTTTTGCAATGGTAAGAAGAACGTAGGCAGCAATACTGACAATAGGACCTCGTCTGGCTGCTCTTAAATTTTCATACGTAGTCATAGGATTACCTTTTCTCTTAAAATACAAGTTTAAATTATAGCATAAAACTATAACGAGTTAAAGGTTGTAAGCCCTTTAAACTTGTGGATTCATTCATTTTTAAAACTTTATAGAAAATGCCTAGTAATCAGGGTGTTTTTTCAGTATTTTCCGAATATTCCCTACAAATTATGGTATAATTTAGGGTGTAGAACAGTCTAAAAAGAGGTTTTTATGGAACATTCGACATGGCACAAGCTTCTGAAAGAGGAACTGCCAGATCATTATTTTTCAAAGATAAATCAGTTTATGGATCAGGTTTATAGTCAGGGAACGGTTTATCCGCCACGTGACAAGGTTTTTAATGCCTTGTTGGAGACCCCATTTGAAGAAGTGCGGGTGGTAATTCTTGGTCAGGACCCTTATCATGGGCCTCATCAAGCACAGGGACTATCCTTCTCAGTACCTGATAGCCTTCCTGCTCCCCCGTCTTTGAAAAATATTCTCAAGGAGTTAGAGGAAGATTTGGGTTCTAGACCCTTTCATGATTTAACTTCATGGGCTGAGCAGGGGGTGCTTTTGCTTAATGCCTGTCTGACGGTTCCAGCTGGTCAAGCAAATGGGCATGCTGGTCAAATTTGGGAACCGTTTACGGATGCCGTTATTAAGGTTGTCAATGAAAAAGATACACCTGTTGTTTTTATTCTCTGGGGTTCTTATGCACGCAAGAAAAAAGCATTGATTACCAATCCAAAACATCTCATTTTGGAATCTCCTCATCCGAGTCCTTTATCGGCTCATCGAGGTTTTTTTGGAAGTAGACCTTTTTCTAAGACAAATGAATTTTTAAAAAATCAAGGATTAGAACCCGTTGACTGGTTAGTTTAGGAGGAGAAATGGTTAAATTAGCAACGATTTGTTACATTGACAATGCAAAAGAAATTTTACTACTTCATCGCAATAAAAAGCCTAATGATATTCATGCTGGCAAGTGGATTGGTGTTGGGGGTAAATTAGAGAAAGGTGAAACACCGCAGGAGTGTGCGGTGCGAGAAATCTTTGAAGAGACGGGATTACAAGTAAATAAGCCAGTACTAAAAGGTATTATCACTTTTCCGGATTTCACGCCTCGCCATGACTGGTACACTTATGTATTTAAAGTGACAGAATTTACAGGTGAGCTGATTGACTGCGATGAAGGTACTTTAGAATGGGTACCTTATGAACAAGTTCTATCTAGACCAACTTGGGAGGGAGATCACACCTTTGTATCGTGGCTTTTAGAAAATAAACCGTTTTTCTCGGCCAAATTTTCTTACAAAGGAGAAACGTTAGTGGAGAGCCATGTTGATTTTTATGAAGATTAAGGAGAAAATTTATGTTGTTAATTAAAAATGGTCGACTTATGGATCCTAAATCTGGTTTAAATCAGATTTGTGATATCTTGATGAAGGATAAAAGAATTCTTCAAATTGGTCAAGATTTGAAAGTAGAAAATGCTCAGGTAATTGATGCAACTGGATTGGTGGTAGCACCAGGATTGATTGATATCCATGTTCATTTTCGTGAGCCTGGTCAGACACATAAGGAAGACATCCACACAGGTGCTTTGGCAGCGACAGCAGGCGGATTTACAACGGTTGTCATGATGGCAAATACCACTCCAACGATTTCAACAGTAGAGACACTAAAGGAAGTATTAGCATCTGCCGATCGTGAAAAAATTCATATTAAAGCTGTTGCAACTATTACAAAGAATTTTGATGGACAACATTTGACAGATTTTAAAGGGCTTTTAGCAGCGGGAGCTATTGGTTTTTCAGATGACGGAATTCCATTAAAAAGTACGAAAATGGTACGCGAAGCTTTAGAAGAAGCTGACAAACATGGTGCATTTATTTGTCTTCATGAAGAGGATCCAGAACTAAATGGTATTTTGGGATTCAATGAGCATATCGCTAAAGAACATTTTGGATTCTGCGGTGCGACAGGTGTTGCTGAATATAGTATGATTGCGCGTGATGTCATGATTGCTCATGCAACCAATACTCATATTCATATTCAGCATTTATCAAAAGCAGAAAGCGTGAAAGTCGTGGAATTTGCTCAGCGATTGGGCACTCATGTGACAGCAGAAGCAGCACCCCAGCATTTTTCTAAAACAGAAGAGCTATTGTTGCTCAGAGGTAGCAATGCTAAGATGAATCCCCCCCTTCGTTTGGAATCAGATCGTTTAGCTGTCATTGAAGGGCTTAAATCAGGAGTGATTTCGGTTATTGCGACAGACCATGCACCTCACCATGTCGATGAAAAAAATGTAAAAGATATCA
>ERZ772956.2527-NODE-2527-length-11506-cov-9.866999_pt1 | contig 11506 bp, 8 predicted proteins | sample MGYA00580683_ERZ772956 | MGnify/ENA primary metagenome ERZ772956 (study PRJEB29015, sample SAMEA2738077) | human oral metagenome | biome: human oral; feature: human-associated habitat; material: saliva | place: China | collected 2212 ...
AATACTCAATAATTCCTAATACATGTTTAAATTTTTCATCAAATTTCTTTTTTCCCACTAACATACTTACCTCCTATATTTTAAATTTTTGATTGTTACTTATTTCTACTGGAAGAAATAAAATTTCTCCTGTCTTTTTATTTACTCCAACTATTCCTGTTTTTATATTTTGGTTTTTTATTGCCTCTTCTAATATTTTCTTTTCAATGCTTCCCTCTGGAAGAGTATCTGCCATCTGCTTTATCCAATCTGGAGATAGTTGTCTAAATTCTTTAGCAGCTTTTTCTATAACTTTAGTTGATCCATCTTCTAATATTTTTGCTGAAGCAATCTGTTTGCTATCTACTATCCAAACTGTTCCAGTATTTTGATCAATAAATAAGTGATCTATTCCATTATTTGAACCATATTTTCCATCCAAAACTATATATTTAGAGTCTTCTTTTAATATTTCATCAAATAAAATAAACAATTTATCAGATAAGAACATTTATGAGACTATTAAAAACATGGATTTTATTGAACAAAATCAATTGAATAAGCTCTTAAAACTTGGAGAAAATCAAGAAAAAATTGATGTGAAGGCTTTGAATAAATTCAAATACATAAAGAAAAGTCAGACTTTCATTCAGAAATTTCGCTTGGAAAGTCAAATTAAAGAACTACCGGGTATACCAAATGTTGCGTATTCATTACCAATTCTATCATTTACAAATCAGGCAGGTGATGTTCAAAAAAAATTCAGTTTTTTTGTAAAAGTAGAGAAAGGTAGTTGTATTTCAAAATGTTTGGAAAGAATGAAGAAAAATCTTGATAAACATGAGATACCGTGTTTCTTAGGGGGAAAAGGAAGCTCAGGTTATAATGAGTATCAGATTCACTGTATAGAAAAGTTAAATGAGAGCGAAAATAAAGAGTACTATGCTACTGACAATACAAGTTATCTTAACATGGGAGTACTATTACCTGATTTTGATAAAATTGATGCGGAAAATTCCGTGTTAGATATATATACCTCTGACAGAAAGCCTTTCGAAATAGAAAATGAAATATCTAAAATAATTAGTTTTGTAACTGAGGGAAGTGTTATCAAAACAAAAGAAGACAAAACAGACATATATAAAATAGGAAAAAGTATTGATAATAGTAAATATAATCCTCTATATAAGAAAAATGCGATTATTTTTGGCAACTCTTATCTTGTGAAATTGGAGGTGTAAAAGATGAAACTTAAATTTACGGCTATTTCTCCTGTAATTTTATCTCCTAGAATGGAAAAAGCACTATATAAAGATGTTGACTTTAAAGAGATTAAGAAAAATACGGTGAATCCAAAAATAGAGAATGTGGGTAATATCGAGATTATCTATCCTTTTTATAGTTATGAGAGAAGAGATTTATTATGTGAGAATTATTTTTCACATGCAAAAGAGTACTATATTCCTGCTTCTTCCCTAAAAGGAACATTATTATCGGGAATAAAAAAGGAAGATGAGAATAGTTTTAGAAGCAGCATTTTATTTCAAGATATTAAGATTAGTAAAGAAAATATAGAATTAAAAAATTTATATAAATTTCAATACTTATATCAAAATGACAAGAAGAAAAATAAGGATAATAAGCAAAAAAATGATTATAAAACCCCAAAATTTTCATCCTTTTTCCCTAGTATAGCTATAGAGATGATAGAAAGTGGAAAAAATTTTGAAGGCGAAATCTTACTTAAATCAGGAGTATCGGAAGAATTATTTAAGAAGAAGTTGGATAAAAGCTTTGACATTACTAAAAAGAAAATAAATAATTATATTAAAGAAGTTGAAGAAAGAATAAAAAATATTAATTCTTGGATAGAGGATGGAAAATTAGAAAGACAGGTAGAAGATAGTGAAGGTAATGAAAATTATATAGAAAAGTTGAAGAGTATTCAAAAACGAATAAAAGAAATACAAAATAGAAAAAATATAATTTTTTTAGGTGGTTATAAGGGGATTTTGGGCAGTTTGTCTGAAATAAATAATACTCAAAAAATTAGAAACGGATTTTATATTGATAGGGAAACTATGTTGCCATATGGTTTGGTAGAAGTAGGTTTTGAAAAAGATAAATAGTGGCTACATACTATCTGGCGTGAGTCACTATTTGTACTATAATAGTATGGTTGGATTCCGAAGTAGGATCATAATAGGGATGGGGACGGACGAGAACTTGGACCATCATAGGTCTCCAAAAGGAGTCGTCTTATGGTAGATTAGTGAATGTACCTACCCCACTCGGAAGAACTATTTAAAAACGGCAGCTGCAGGTTATGTAACTGCCGTTTATGATTGATTACTATTTTGGATACCCGCTATTCCTTAAACCTTTTATCGGCAATCGGTTTCCAGTTCTGTGCGTAGTCATGACATTTACTGCACAGGTGTTCCACCGATTCGGCATCTGCGTAATTGGTGTTATGAGCATCAGCTTCATTAACCAGTCTTTCCAGTATTTCCGGGTTTTCAAGCATTGGGCACGGTCTTAAATGATTCTTATTAAACGGCTGACCCCGGTGATAAGCCATAAACAATGGACTTTGCAGTATTTCAAGGATAGAATTATCATGGATATTCGCATTGGAGTAGTGAATAAACACGCACGGCTCTGCATCTCCTGCCGAGTTGATATGAAAATAATTTTTTCCACCGGCAATACATCCTTCAACATATTCTCCATCATTTTGAAAATCCATAGGAAAGAATTCCAAATCGCACTCATCTGAGCGTATATAACGAATACGATCTATCATATATTCCCTTTGCTTGTGAGTTGGCAGTAATTCCACTTCGGCATTATTGCCAACAGGCATATAGTGAAAATAGAAACCGAACCTTGCACCTTTGTCGGCAATCATCTTTAAGAATTCATCGTTGGTAACGGCCTCAATGTTAGCTCTCGTGTAACAAATAGAAGTTCCGAATATAATTCCGTACTTCTTTAACATATCCATCGCCTTCATAACACCTTCATAGTGTCCATCGCCTCGTCTTGAATCATTGGTTGAAGGCGTTCCCTCAATAGAGAGTTGGAAAGTGATGTTTCCTAATCTGACGACTTCCTGACAGAACTTCTCATCTATCAATGAAGAGTTTGTATAAATTGAGAAATAACAATCATGATGTTTTTCGGCGAGTTGCAAAATTTCCTTTTTTCTCACCAAAGGCTCTCCACCTGTCATCATATAAAGATAAACCCCCAACTCCTTACCCTCTGTTATTATTTTGTCCATATCTTCAAAGCTGAGGTTGTGTTTGTGCCCGTAAGTTCCGCTCCAGCAGCCTACACAGTGCATGTTGCAGGCATCAGTCGGGTCGAATAGGATAAGCCACGGAACATTACAGTGATATTTTTCTCGGTTTTCATTGATTAGTTTTGTTCCTCTTAGAAATGCTTCGTACCCGAGATTTAAAGCGGTCATCTTCAGAACATTGTGATCACTTTCGTCGATAACCCTGTTGATGAATTTCATCCAGCGATTATTCGGATCCCTAATTGCCTTTTTAAAATTTTCATAATCTTCATCAGTGAACTCGTCTCCATAAAATGTTTTAGCAATATCAACAATTTTTAAAAATTCTTTTTCTCTATCTTTTTCTAATCCATTCAACACTCTATCAATAATTCCACTCATGACTTTTCTTCCTACACTATGAGATATATTATTGAATACTGTCATTATAACCCCCTCCTTAAATTAATCGCTAAACATCTTATATGACCTATTCTACTCGTATTATTTTTAATGTCAAATTTAGCTAAGGATTTTATTTTAAATCTATCCTAATTTAGCCTTTAAATTTTCCTTTCAGAACTACACAATTGTTTTAAAATGAAAAATTGATGTATAAATAATACATTAAATAGAGAAAAAATCCTGCTATAAATCAATCTTTAGACTGTAAAAATCCGGTCATCAATGAGAACTCAGATTATCGGTGCTCTCACATCGCTGTGTCTTAAAACAGTGGCTTAGATTGGTTAAATTTTTTTAGATTGTCGGTATCATAATATGCTGAATCAGGAGGAGAAATATGAAAATTTATCAGTCAGTTGATCAAATTGTGGGACAAACGCCACTTCTTGAGCTTACAAATATAGAGAGAGAGTTAGGTTTGAAAGCACACATAATAGCAAAATTAGAGTTTTTAAATCCTGCCGGCTCTGTAAAAGACCGTGTTGCCAAGAAGATGCTGGATGATGCGGAAAAAAGCGGTAAATTAAATAAAGATTCTGTAATTATTGAACCCACATCTGGAAATACCGGAATCGGACTTGCCTCGGTTGCCGGTGCAAGGGGATATAAAGTTATAATTGTAATGCCGGACACGATGTCTGTTGAGCGAAGACAGATTATGAAGGCTTACGGTGCCAAAATAGTATTATCAGAGGGAAGCAAAGGAATGAAAGGTACTATTGAAAAGGCGGAGGAGATTGCTGAAAATACACCGGACAGTTTTATTCCGGGGCAATTCACCAATCCGTCAAATCCAAGGGCACATTATGAAAGCACCGGACCGGAAATATATGAGGATACAGAGGGAAATGTGGACTATTTTATTTCCGGAATAGGAACCGGCGGTACGATATCAGGAACGGGGAAGTATTTAAAAGAAAAAAATCCTTTTGTAAAAATCATTGCAGTTGAACCCACAGGTTCACCGATCCTTTCAGAGGGTAAAGCCGGACATCATGAAATTCAAGGTATTGGTGCAGGCTTTATACCCAAAACCCTTAACACGGAGATTTGCGATGAGGTGCTTACCGTATCAGGTGAAGATGCCTTTAAATATGGAAAGCTAATAGGCAGATGTGAGGGTTTTCTGGTGGGAATCTCCTCCGGAGCTGCGTTAAAGGCTGCTGTGGATATTGCAGAACGCCCGGAAGCAGAGGGGAAGAATATAGTTGTTTTGCTTCCGGATACCGGTGATAGGTATCTATCTACGCCTTTATTTAATGAATAATAGAAAATCTGCGGCAGAAAGTACAACCTGAATAGTTTCAAATTTAATTTACTTTTTAAAGAGTAGTTGACATATGGTAGGTTTGACCTTATAATGTTATTGACATATGTCAATAAAGGGGGAGCTATGGCAAGACCGAGGAAATGTAGAAGAATTTTGATGGAGCCGGAGTATTGTTGTTTTACTCCGGATGGAGAAGCCTCTGGAGATGATATTTTTCTTACTGTTGATGAATATGAAACTATCAGGTTAATTGACTTTGAGAATACTACTCAGGCTGAATGTGCCGAGAAGATGGGAGTTGCCAGAACTACGGTTACACAGATGTATGACAGGGCGAGATTTAAGCTTGCGGAATGTCTGGTTACAGGGAAAAGGCTGCATATTTCAGGCGGAGATTATGAGGTGATCTCAGAGAAAGATATTACTACATGTAAGACGGGTATGAAATCCCAAGAATATAATATTACTGAAGGATTGAATAGAAAAGGAGAGAATCAAATGAGAGTAGCAGTTACTTATGATAATGGAAATGTTTTTCAGCATTTTGGTCATACAGAAAATTTTAAGGTTTATACTATTGAAGATGGAAAATGCATCAGTTCAGAAGTTGTAAGTACTAATGGACAGGGGCACGGTGCACTTGCAGCTGTACTTCAAAACCTTGAAGTGGAAACGATTATATGTGGAGGTATTGGCGGAGGAGCTATAAACGCCCTATCAGATGCAGGTATTGAAGTTTATGCAGGAAATAAAGGCGAGGCAGATGCGGTGTTGCAGTTGTATCTGGAAGGAAACCTGATTCAGAATACGCAGGCTAACTGTAATCATCATAGTCACGAAGAAGGGCACAGCTGCGGAGAACACGGACACAGTCACGAAGAAAATCACAGTTGTAGCAAACAGGAACACAGTCACGGTGAAAATCACGGATGTAAGGGACACGGTCATAGCCACAGAGAAGGACATGGCTGCGGAAGTCAAGGACACGGTCACGGGAGCCGCAGCAGTGAAGGGAAATGTCCGCACCGCAAAAATAAGTAAATATTTTATATGACAAAGAAAGCCAATCCTGAAGGAGTGACTTTCTTTTATTATATATTGATGATTTTGTTATATTATACCTAAAGTGGATTTCTAAAGTGGATGTTTTCGATTTCAGGAGAGATACCTGCTGAAACTTCCCTATCAGGCTGATTTATGGAAAAAGTTTCACATATCCCATTTAAGAAAGTCTGTTTTACTGCTCCACATACCTTTTTACTTTTCCGGTTGTAGTTTTAATCATTTCCTTATCGGTGACGGATATACGATGAATTCTTTTATAAGATGGAAGACTGTCAGACAGCTTATCAATGTCATTTTCTATAATGTGTTGAATCTTGTCACGATCCAAAGCTCCGAAATCCGACTTGAAATAATCTTTATCATATACGATCTTAGCACACAGTATGAGATCTTTTGCATCACCGTCTTTATGTCTGGGTTTACCGAAAACCAGACTTTCTTTTACATACGGAAGACAGGAAATCAAAGTTTCTACTTCTTCAGGGTATATATTTTTGCCATTCTTCAAGACGATAACATTTTTAGCTCGTCCTCTTAGAAAAATAAAACCATCGCTGTCTATTTCCGCAAGATCTCCGGTGTGGAGCCAACCGCCAATCAGAGCTTCCGAAGTTGCTTTCGGGTCTTCATAATAACCTGCCATAATATTGCTTCCTTTAGCTACAAGTTCACCCGTGCCGTAATCGTTTGAGTTGATAATCTTAAGGGAAACACCCGGCATGGCTTTGCCGATGGAACCGGCTCGTCTCGTCTCGGGATTTTCGGCGGCTAAAACAGGTGAAGCCTCTGTCATTCCGTATCCCTGCACCAGATTTATTCCGATTTCTTCAAAACCTTTTATAACCTTAGGGTCCAGGGGAGAAGCGCCGCTTATGATGAATCTGAGGGCACCGCCGAATTCTCCTATTATTTTAGAAAAAATCCTTCGTTTTATATCTATATTATATTTTAGAAAAAATTTTGAGATTTTAAGTCCTCTTGCAAAGGATTTTTCTTTATTTTTTTTCTTGATTCCTGTTAAAAGTTTTTTGTACATAGCTTCGATTAAAAGGGGAACACAGATGAATATTGAGACCTTGTATTCAACCATATTTTTCTGTATATACTTTAAGCCGTCACAGAATGTTGTGGTGACCCCTCTTGCAAGCATAAGCGTCTACCCGGTAGAGCCGAAAGTGTGGTGGAAAGGCAGAAAAGCCATATTCACATCGCCCGTTCTAATATCTTCAACTTGCTCAAGGGAGTATATGTTTTCCAGAATGTTGAATTGGGAGAGCATAACTGCCTTTGCATTGCTGGTCGTTCCTGAGGTGAAAAGCAGGATGCTTATGGCATGGGGGTTGATAGGCAATTTGCTAAAACTGTCATCGCCGCTTTGCAATGCCTTTTCTCCCTTGTGAAGAATCCAGGAAAAAGTTTCATAGCCTTTAATGTCTTCCATACATATAAATGTTGAAATATCCGTGATTCCGGACTCCTTGATTTCTTCGGCAAGTTCTTTATGCTCTTCGTCGAATATTAGAATATCAGACTTGCTTTTTATCAGTGAGTTTTTTACTTCCTCGTAGGGAAGTCCCTTGTCCAGCGGAACGCATACGCCGAGACCGCAGAGAACGGCATAATATGAAATAAGCCATTTATAGCTGTTTTTTCCTATAATTGCAAAACGCTTTCCGACTAATCCGGATTTAATTAGACCCGTTCCAAAAGCATCTATGTGATACTTAAATTTTTTATATGAGATATGGTCGTACTCTGCCAGTTTTCCACCCTTAGCCTTCCTTATCTTTAAGATAAAAGCATCCCTGTCGCCATAATTTGATTCGGCAAAATCGATCAAAGCCCTGAAGTTTTCATGTCTTGTTGCAGGGTATACAGGCGTTAGCCCGGGTACCGATATAACTTTGTTTTCCATAGATTCTCCAATCACTTTATTTTGCATATAAGCATGTAAATTATAACATAATTTAGATTAGTTAGGTGTAAAATTTTTTTGATAAAAAATATAAATTTGTTTTCAAAAAACAAAAAAATAAAAAAACAGATAGGCCGGACAAGAAAGGTTCAAGTGCTGAAAAATCTAAATCCCTAGATAGGCCAGCCATTTTTCCAGCTATTTTACTGAGTATAAAAGCCCTATTTAACTTACTCTTTGTGCTCGGTTTTCTAGGAGGAATGTTGGGAGCTGGGATTGCTTTGGGGTACGGAGTGGCCTTGTTTGACAAGGTACGGGTGCCTCAGACAGAAGAATTGGTACATCAGGTCAAGGACATCTCTTCTATTTCAGAGATTACCTATGCAGATGGGACGGTGATTGCTTCCGTAGAGAGTGATTTGTTGCGCACTTCTATCTCATCTGAGCAAATTTCGGAAAATCTGAAGAAAGCTATCATTGCGACGGAAGATGAACATTTTAAAGAACATAAGGGTGTAGTGCCCAAGGCGGTGATTCGTGCGACCTTGGGGAAATTTGTAGGTTTGGGTTCCTCTAGTGGGGGGTCAACCTTGACCCAGCAACTGATTAAACAGCAGGTGGTTGGGGATGCGCCGACCTTGGCTCGTAAGGCGACAGAAATTGTGGATGCTCTTGCCTTGGAACGTGCCATGAATAAGGATGAGATTTTAACGACTTATCTCAATGTGGCTCCGTTTGGCCGAAATAATAAGGGGCAGAATATTGCAGGAGCTCAGCAGGCAGCTGAGGGGATTTTCGGTGTGGATGCAAGTCAGTTGACGGTTCCTCAAGCAGCATTTTTAGCAGGACTTCCACAGAGTCCCATTACCTATTCTCCTTATGAAAATACTGGGGAGTTGAAGAGTGATGAAGACTTAGAAATAGGCTTGAGACGGGCTAAGGCAGTTCTTTACAGTATGTATCGTACAGGTGGATTAAGCAAGGACGAGTATTCTCAATATAAGGATTACAATCTTAAACAGGACTTTCTCCCTTCAGCTACAGTCATAGGTGTGTCACGAGGCTATTTATACTTTACAGCCTTGGCAGAAGCTCAAGAACGTATGTATGACTATCTAACTCAGAGAGACAATGTCTCCGCTAAGGAGTTGAAAAATGAGGCAACTCAGAAGTTTTATCGCGATTTGGCAGCCAAGGAAATTGAAAATGGTGGTTATAAGATTACTACTACCATAGACCAGAAAATTCATTCTGCCATGCAAAATGCGGTTGCTGACTATGGCTATCTTTTAGACGATGGAACAGGTCGTGTAGAAGTAGGGAATGTCCTGATGGACAACCAAACAGGTGCTATTCTAGGTTTTGTAGGTGGTCGTAATTATCAAGAAAATCAAAATAATCATGCCTTTGATACCAAGCGCTCACCAGCTTCTACTACCAAGCCTTTGCTGGCCTACGGTATTGCTATTGATCAGGGCTTGATGGGAAGCGAAACGATTCTCTCTAACTATCCAACAAATTTTGCTAATGGCAGTCCGATTATGTATGCTAATAGCAAGGGGACAGGAATGATGACCTTGGGAGAAGCCTTGAACTATTCATGGAATATTCCGGCTTACTGGACCTATCGTATGCTCCGTGAAAAGGGTGTTGATGTCAAGGGTTATATGGAAAAGATGGGCTACGAGATTCCTGAGTACGGTATTGAGAGCCTGCCGATGGGTGGTGGTATTGAAGTCACAGTTGCCCAGCATACTAATGGCTATCAGACCCTAGCAAATAATGGTCTATATCATAAAAAACATGTGATTTCTAAAATTGAAGCAGCAGATGGTAGAGTGGTGTATGAGTATCAGGATAAACCGGTTCAAGTCTATTCAAAAGCTACTGCTACAATTATGCAGGGCTTGTTGCGAGAAGTTCTATCCTCTCGTGTGACAACAACCTTCAAGACGAATCTGACTTCTTTAAATCCTAATCTGGCTAATGCAGATTGGATTGGGAAGACTGGTACAACCAACCAAGACGAAAATATGTGGCTCATGCTTTCGACACCTAGATTAACCCTAGGTGGCTGGATTGGGCATGATGATAATCATTCACTGTCACGTAGAGCAGGTTATTCCAATAACTCTAATTACATGGCTCATCTGGTAAATGCGATTCAGCAAGCCTCCCCAAGCATTTGGGGGAACGAGCGCTTCGCTTTAGATCCTAGTGTCGTAAAATCCGAAGTCTTGAAATCAACAGGTCAAAAACCAGGGAAGGTTTCTGTTGAAGGAAAAGAGGTAGAGGTCACAGGTTCGACTGTTACCAGCTATTGGGCTAATAAGGCAGGAGCGCCAACGACCAGTTATCGCTTTGCTATTGGTGGAAGTGATGCGGATTATCAGAATGCTTGGTCTAGCATCGTGGGGAGTCTACCAACTCCATCAAGCTCCAGCAGTTCAAGCAGTAGTTCTAGCGATAGCAGTAGCTCAAGTGCTACACGACCTTCTTCTTCAAGGACGAGACGATAAGTTCTATAAACTGTGCTAAATGAAGTGGCGAATCAATTGATTGCCACTTTTTTCTTTTTTCCTTTCGTGTTACAATAAAGGTATGAATCAGTATCAGAAAAAGATTGTTAAAGGAACCATTTATTCACTCCTATCCGGCTTAATCTGGGGAATCTGTGGAATTTTAGGAGAGTATTTCTTTACTCATTATCAGGTGTCTTCGGGCTGGATTACCTCTATGCGTTTGACACTGGCAGGGAGTCTTGTGCTCATTTGGTCTGCAGTGCAATTAAAATCGCAAGTGCTAGATATTTGGCGAGATAAGAAAAATTATCTGCCCTTTTTAGCCTATTCTATTTTGGGGATTTTTTCAGTTCAGTTTTTTTTCTATCTCTGTGTAGAATACTCAAATGCAGCGACAGCAACTATTTTACAGTTTATTAGCCCTGTCTTTATCCTCTTTTACAATCGCTTAGTTTATCAAAAACGAGCGTCAAAAAGCGCTATTTTTTATGTTTTGGTTGCCATGTTGGGTGTTTGCCTGATGGCGACAAAGGGAGATCTCTCTCAATTATCCATGACACCGCTAGCACTTGTGACGGGTTTGCTGAGTGCCATGGGGGTCATGTTTAATGTTATCTTGCCTCAACCTTTTGCGAAGCGCTATGGTTTTGTACCCACGGTTGGGTGGGGTATGATTTTAGCAGGTTTATTTAGCAATGTTCTCTCACCAGTTTATCAGCTTTCCTTTACTCTTGATATTTGGAGTATCTTGATTTGTCTCATTATCGCTTTCTTTGGGACGGCTTTTGCCTTTTTTATTTCCATGAAGGCAGTGTCCTTGGTTTCTCCTTTGGTGGTTTCTGTCATTAGTGCCAGTGAACCTCTCTCCTCTGCTCTCTTGAGTGTTTTGTTTTTAGGATTGGTGGTGGATTGGTCCCTTCTTCTAGCTATGGCCCTGATTATTTTACCCATGATTTTCCTATCGATAGAAGAAGCGAAAGAAAGTAAATAAAAAGTCTTTTCTT
>ERZ772956.2532-NODE-2532-length-11499-cov-8.513544_pt1 | contig 11499 bp, 7 predicted proteins | sample MGYA00580683_ERZ772956 | MGnify/ENA primary metagenome ERZ772956 (study PRJEB29015, sample SAMEA2738077) | human oral metagenome | biome: human oral; feature: human-associated habitat; material: saliva | place: China | collected 2212 ...
AAGCGGAATACCAATCTGGATTAGAAAAAATCCAAGAGCAGTATAAAGCGATTGAGGAACTTTAATGTTCAAAACGCCAGCTTATTAGGCTGGCGTTTTATATATTTAAGGCTCTAAAATTGCTAATCCTAATCTAGACATATGAGACGATAGCTTTTGCAAAATATCTGCAAAAAGATTATTTTTAGCTTTCATGGCTATTTCATATACATCTTTTTTGGATAACTGTTTTTCTGTAATTGTTTGAAACTTGTAAAAATCAAGGACTATCATTTGCGGTTCATCATAGTTCTTAATTGATAAGGGGCAAATCTTATAAAATCGTTCCGATTTAAATTTATCTTTTATTTTTTCGTTATAATCTAGCATGAAGCCTTGAATTATTCTAGAACGCTCTTGTTTTTTTGAATTGCTAAAATCACAAGGTGGTGTTATTTCAATAGTAATTATCTTATTTATAGTAGTATTAATTTCACTCTTTTCTTTTTCAGTAAAATTAGTTTTTATTAGTTTGTTAAAATATTTCTCATCTTTTACTGTATTTTTTTTATAATATATATTTCCAGGGAGTGGCGTGGTTTGTGACAGGTTTTCTGAGTCAATTAATAGCATTGAATTTAACTTTGAGAAAATTTTGTATTTTTTATCCCATTCTTGTTTTTTCTTCCCTTGTTGTTTCTTAGCTACCTTTTGTTCTTCATCTTTTATCTTACTTTCAAAATTCAATTTTTTAAGATCTTTAAATAACTCTTTTATATTTGTATAAGATTTATTTATTTCAGATTGCAGATTATCTATTAAGGATTTTACTAAATCTTTCTGTATATGTTTTTTATATGCAGTTATATTTTTCTCTGGTGTTCCAGTATAACTTAATGCCAAGTTATATAATGTTGCTTCTAAATATGCTTCTTTATCTTCGATTGAGTCAAATAAATTATATAGCGAGGTAATAGTTGAGTCAGACCCTTTTTTGACAGCTTTATTCCACTCAATAAAGAATGAGGCAGGTATGTCTTTTTTTAGTTTTTCTTCTAGATCTTTAAGTATGTTTTCATAATTTCCTGTGTTTAAATAGTTGTTTTTATCCATTGCTACCATAAATAGAGGTAGTGTATATCCGTTACTATTTAGATACAGCTTATTTTTAAACGTATTGAAGTCGTCGGTATGTTTTGTCCATAATACAATGCCATATGAACCAAAATCACAGCCTAATAATTCAGAAAAATATTTTCTTATTTTTGATGCGTTATGTATTACATCTTTATCTTCATCTAGGTGTAAGTCAAGAAAAATTATCTTTCTATTCTTTAGTTTATATTCTTGTTGGATTCTTTTGTCTAAATTATCTGGTGTGTAGTGTTTTACCCATATATCCTTAGATTCTAAGAAATTTTGTAATTGGTTAATTTCTTCCTCTTTGTCATCAATGATTAAAGCACTTGTAATAAATTCTTCTAGCATAATTAGTCCTTATTTTTTTATTGGAAAACATAAAGCTACAATAGCATTGTTAACTTTATCTTCTTGTATTTGTGTTGGGAAGTTAATTTCATTTTTATCTGCTATTAATAGGAGTTTTCCTTTCATAGCAAGCATCATTTCTTTAGCTACATGCAGACCTAAACCTGAACCAATATTATGTGGTTTACCCGTTTGAAATGGCTCTGTAGCGACATCTAAAGGTAAATTAAAACCAGGACCATTATCAGATACTATAATTGAATTATATCCTTTTATTTGATCAGTGAGAAATACTGATATTTTTCTATTCTCCTTGTTGTTTTTGGAATAGCTAACCCAGTAAATAGAATTATCCAACAAGTTAGTTAGAACAGAAATTGCCTCAGCTTTAGCTAAGTAGGCATTAAGAGTTGATTCTTTATAATTTGAAATAACATTGATAGAATGATCTAGAAATCTAAACTCATAATTATCCAGAGCAATAGATGTGATTTCACTTAGGCTATGTTGTCTAATATCTGATTTCTTTAACATCGAAGAATAGCCACGTACTATTTTTTCTAATAAAAGTGATATTTCAATAGCTTTTTGTTTTTCATTTCTATTGATGCAGCCAGTTAATTGGGAGAGTAGTTTATCTAAAGTATGAATAACACTACCTAGATTTAGCCCAGCATTTGCACTTTTAATTAATATCTCTTTTACCTGATGATATTGAGTGTTTATTCTATAAAGATATTTTAAGATTTCATCTTTAGAGGTTTTATCTTTTATTTTCTTTTCAACAACGCTGATTAATTCATTTAGATCTGCAAGAACAGGCTCTACTGAACGGTATTTTTTATACAAAGTTGACAATCTATGCTTATCTATATTTCGTTGTCTTACAAATAAAGATAAAGCATAGTCAACAGACTCAAGAAAGTCAAAGTAGCTTTCGTTTTCGATAAACCCTTCACGATTGGTTTTTTCAATTAAGCCATAGCTTGAATTTCGGTTAATTTTAACTGCACCAATAATTATGTTATTACTAACATTACCACCTATACGTTGAACCCTTTTTAAGTCTATTCCTAACCAATCGTTATCTTTTTCTCCATAGTTATATATTCTAACTCCATCTCTATAAACTCTTATTCCGCCGTTTTCCCTTAAATAATCTTTTACTGTGGTTTTTTCTATATTTGTATAGTTAAAAATTTGAGCATCTGTATCAAAAATTATAATATCAAACTCAATATCACCAATCCCACTAGTGTCTAAGTTTATTGGTGAGTTATCCTTTCTTTGTATATTTTTATCTTCGGTAGATAAATCCTGTATAGAGACCGATCTTTTTTCAATTTTGCTGAGAGAGTCCCAAGGCTTAAATTCATATTGAAAGTCTATAATACGATTTGATGATATTTTACAGTGTCCAAAATATAGAGCGCTATTTTTTATTTCTTCAAAATCAGGTAATCCATCAAATACATTAGAATTGCTTTTTATATGTATATTAAAGGTATCTGATTTGTCAGAAAACGGGCTGTTTAGTGAGGTTATGTTTCTATATACTTCTCGTAATTGTCTTCTATCCCAATTTGTTTTCAATTCTTCTACAATTATTTTAGTTCCAGTTGAATTTATAAACTCCTCAGGCATTTCATTCTCTGTTAATTCGATAATAAAATCATCAATTTTTTGTGCAGAATTGAGTTGATTCCAATCTATGGATAATTTTACTTCATTATTATTCTTTGATTTAGAAATTAATGTAATTTTATTCCCTAATTTATGTACGCTGAGACGCCCTATTCCTTTTTCCCCGAGGGGGAGCCTTTTTTTTCTTTGCTCTTGAGTTTTTTTAAATTTATCTAGCTCTTTTCTTTTATAATCAGTACCAACAACTAACCATATGTTTTTGATAATGTTTATATCCATTCCATCACCATTATCAGTGATACTTAAAGACTTTAAATCTTCATTTGAAAAATCAAAATTTATTTCACATGAAGTTGCATTAGCGTCATATGAGTTTTTTATTAACTCAAATAGAGCAATACTTTCATTTTTTATTAAATCCTCTCCTAAATGAGAGAGTATTCTTGGGGATATAGAGAAATTTACTTTCATTTTTTATGGCTCTTAATTATTGCTTTTCCTATAGCTGAAGCGTATAACGGTGGTACAGCATTGCCAATCATTCTTGCTATATTAGCAATGCTATTTCCTTTAAATTCATATGTTAATGGGAAAGATTGTAAAGTTGCCCCCTCTCTGATAGACAAAGCTCTATCCTCCTCAGGGTGAACAAATCTTCCATTAGAAATGCTAAAAAATTTTGTTGTAATAGTAGGTGAAGGCTTATTCCACCATAATCGACCAAAAGTATCTTTAAAAGAGTCATTTTTTCCAATAAAACACTTTAATTGTAATTCTTTATCGCCTGCAAAACCTAACCTATCTCCCCCATCTTTTTTGATTTTTTTTAGGCGTTTCTTATTAATTTCACTAATATTAGGAACGGTATGCAGAAAATTTGTATTATCTTTATGGCCAGGTTCTATTTTAGGAAAGCCATTATGGACACCTATAACATCATAAACAACTTTTTTTCTTTCTGAATTTTCAATTGGTTTAATTTCTTCATTTGTTAATCGACTAGCTATTAAAGTAAACCTTTTTCTATTCTGAGGTACACCATAGTTATTAACATTGTGGATTTCACAATGAATACTGTTATAGTTATTATCTTTTAACCATTGTATGAATTGTTCTAATCCGCTTTCTGTTTTTCTCCTTAGTATTCCAGGTACATTTTCAACAACAATATAGCCTGGCTTAAAATATTTGACAAAGCGTGAGAATTCAATAAGTAGGTTCTTGGATTTTGCAGATTTTTTTTTATCTGTATTAATAACGCTCCAGAATTGACAAGGGCTGCATCCTATTAAAATAAGATTGTCATCATTACGCTTTAGTAATAGTTCATCCTCTAAATCTTGTTCAGTAAGTCTAAAAACATCAGCATGTATGAATTTTGCTCCATTTATATTAGTTTCATATGTGGATTTACAGTTTATATCAAAATCAATTCCTGCAATAATTTGTATGCCTGCTTGTTGCATTCCATAGCTCATGCCTCCACCAGAACAAAAAAAATCAACGGCTTTTAATTTATTTTTGGGTATATATTTATTCATTTTTCACTGTTTAGTATTTTTAAATTTTATTTCTAAGGTTGTTTTATTTCTCTGAAATTTATTATCAAAAATCCAGTTCTTATGCTAGTTCATTTTCTCAGTGTGTTCCACTTATATTGTTTAGTAATGTTATATAAAATTGATCTATAAAACTGTTGCCATGATAAATCCAATATAGTACAGATACAATATTGTTATAAGAGAAAAATCTATTCTAGTTATTTAACACTTCAAGCAATGCTTGTACTGGATGTTTCAAGATAGCTTTTTCATATCGTTTCACTTGGCTACGGCAGGAATAGCCGGTTGCGAGACAATGATTCGGATCTTTACCTTGTAATTTTTTACCCCAAGATACGTCGTAAATATCTTTTGACATAGTTTGATTTTGAACTTCATGGCCAAATACGCCCGCCATGCCACAACAGCCGACTTTCTCAACGTTCAAGGTTTGTCCAAATTGCGCAAAAATATTCTGCCATTCTTTCGGGCTGTTTGGCATAAAGGTGGATTCAGTACAATGAGGGAATAAATGCCACTCAAAAGTGCGGTCAGATTTTGCAATATTTTTCACTGCACTTTGTAATGTGTTACTTTCTAATTGATTGGTCAGCCATTCATGCGCTGTGAGTACATGGAAATCACCGCGAGAATCACCTAATGCTTCTTTATATTCATCTCGATAAGAAAGCACAATCGCTGGATCTACACCGACCAAAGGCACATTTAATTTAGCGACGCGATTTAAAAACTCCGCTTGTGTTTTTGCGGTTTTACTAAAGCGAGCTAAAAAACCTTTAATATGCATGGCTTTGCCATTGGGTTTGAAAGGCAGAAGGATTGGTGAGAATCCTAATTTTTGTGTGAGAGCGACAAAGTCTCGCACCACTTTGGCATCGTAATAAGAGGTATAAGGATCTTGTACGATAAAGAGCATATTGGCTTTTTCGGTGGCACTGAGACCTTCCAATTCTTCTAATTTTTTACCTTGATAACCAATTTCCACTAATTGCTGTTGAAGGTTTGGCTCAGAAAGGAGAGGCAAATCAGTCATGCCAAGCGTTTTTTCAACCAAGCTTTGAGTAACTTTCAGTTTGGTAAAATAATTGAATAATGCCGGTTGTTTCGCCATATAAGGTGCAGCAACTTCTAAATTCGCTACAAGATGATCTTTGGCTGGGCGTAAATAACGACTATGGTAGAAATGGAAAAATTTCGCACGGAAACTTGGTACGTCAATTTTAATCGGGCATTGGCTTGCACAAGCTTTACAAGCCAGACAAGTATCCATTGCCGCTTTTACTTCATGTGAGAAGTCATATTCACCACGCCATTTCTGCACGCTATTGCGGAAACGTTCCACAAGTGCGGTCAGTTTGACTTGCGTTTTATGAAAATCTAATTGATCAGGCGATACGTTTTCATTGGCCATTAATCGCAACCATTCACGCACCATAGCGGCTCGTCCTTTTGGCGAGAATACGCGATTTTTACTCACTTTCATGGAAGGACACATAATGCTGTGCTCATCAAAGTTAAAGCAAAGTCCGTTACCGTTACAATTCATCGCACCTTTGAATTCATCTCGCATTTGAATTGGGATTTGGCGATCATTGTCAGCACGCATTGGCGAGAGAATCGAATAGAGTTCAGCATTGCTATTAAGTGGCGTACAGATTTTACCTGGATTCAGACGATTGTTTGGATCAAATAAAAATTTCACATAACGTAATTCTTGCCAAAGTTCAGGTGTAAAGAATTTCTCACCATAATGAGAACGTACACCTTTACCGTGTTCACCCCATAGCAAACCGCCGTATTTCACCGTGAGTTCAGCTACTTCATCTGAAATTAGTTTAAAGAGTTTGACTTGTTCTTTATCGCATAGGTCTAAAGCCGGGCGAACGTGCAATACGCCAGCATCCACATGACCAAACATCCCATATTGCAGATTGTGACTATCTAATAAGGCTCTAAATTCTGCAATGTAATCGGCAAGATGTTCTGGTGGTACACAGGTATCTTCCACAAAAGGAATCGGTTTGGCCGCACCTTTCGCATTACCTAATAGCCCCACCGCTTTTTTACGCATGGCGTAAATACGTTCAATAGAAGGCAAGTCAGAACAAAGTTGATAGCCGATAATATGATCTTTGCCTTGTGCAATTTTTTCATCTAATTGCTGACAAAGTGCGGTCACTTGGCTGTCGATTTTGGCTTGATTGTTGCCCGCATATTCCACAATGTTTAAACCCAGAATTGGATTTTGTTCTTCTTCTGTTAAAAGTTCTTTTACCGAATGCCAAATAATATCTTGCTTAGCAAGGTTCAGCACTTTGGAATCGACGGTTTCAACGGAAAGGGCATTGGCTTTCACCATAAAAGGCGCATTGCGAAGTGCTGCATCAAATGAACTGTACTTCACATTAATTAAGGTGCGATATTTAGGAATCGGCAATAAATTGAGTTTAGCTTCGCAGATAAACGCAAGTGAACCTTCTGACCCCGTTAAAATTCGGGTGAGATTAAATTCACTTTCATCTTTATTAAAGACATTCTTAAGATCGTAACCGGTGAGAAAGCGATTGAGTTGTGGTAAATCTTGAATGATTGAGGCGCGCTTCTCTTTACAACGTTGGAAAATCGTTTGATGTAGCGTTTTACCATTTTCTGCAAGCGGGTAGTTTTCTAAAACATCGTCGGATTTGACCGCACTTGTATCTAATATTTCACCATTCATTAAAACAGAACGTAATGCTAAAACGTGATCAGAGGTTTTTCCGTATTGTAATGAGCCTTGACCGGAAGCATCGGTATTAATCATGCCACCGAGGGTTGCTCGATTACTGGTAGAGAGTTCTGGCGCAAAGAATAAGCCGTGAGGTTTTAAAAATTGGTTTAGTTGGTCTTTTACTACACCTGCTTGTACGCGAACCCAACGTTCTTCTATATTAAGCTCTAAAATGCCTGTCATGTGGCGAGAGAGATCCACAATAATATTGTTATTAATAGATTGCCCATTTGTGCCCGTGCCGCCACCGCGAGGTGTAAAGGTTAAGTGAAGGTATTTCTCTTTATTGGCTAATTTGGCGATGCGTACCACATCTGCAACAGATTTAGGGAACAAAATAGCCTGTGGAAGTTGTTGATAGACGCTGTTATCCGTAGCGAGACTTAAACGGTCCGCATAATTTGAGGCAATATCACCTTCAAAATGCTGTTTTTGGAGTTCGCTAAGATAATCACTTACCACATTATTAAGTTGTGGTACATTAGAAAGACGGGGCAACATAAAATCACTCACACATAAATAGAGAAGAAAGTGAATTTGATGATATATGAAGCTCAAAAAAAAGTCGATTTGAACAAAAGATATTTTTTGTTAGAATAGAAATCGGGTTAAAAATTAACCCGATTTTTGTGAACGAATGTTCATTTTAGGGGTTGTTTGTCTATAAAATAACCAAAAAGGGCAAAAAAAGTTTGATCTTTGATGTTTTTATAGGATAATAACCATACTTTTGAACGTTCCTTTGGCTATGGCAAAGGAATTGAATTTGTCAAAAGGATAAGTTAGGGCAAATTCAAAACCCTAGTTAAGCAACGTTTAGAGTGTTTCTTTTTTATAAAGTTCACAATAAACAAGGAAACTTTTCTTATTAATAACGATGACTAAATAGAGGACATCAAAATGAAAAAAACTGCAATCGCATTAGTCGTTGCTGGTTTAGCAGCAGCTTCAGTAGCTCAAGCAGCTCCACAAGAAAATACTTTCTATGCAGGTGCTAAAGTTGGTCAAGCATCTTTTCATGATGGTATCAAAGACAACTTAGGTTCTTATCACCGTAACTCTGTTACTTACGGTGTGTTTGGTGGTTACCAAATCTTAAACCGTGATAACTTAGGTTTAGCGGTAGAATTAGGCTATGATGACTTTGGTCGTGTTAAAGGTCGTGATTTAGGTAAAACTGACTTCAAACACACTAACCACGGTGCTCACTTAAGCTTTAAAGGTAGCTACGAAGTGTTAAATGGTTTAGATGTTTACGGTAAAGCGGGTGTTGCTTTAGTACGTTCTGACTATAAATTCTACGATGCAAATGGTGCTCGTGAACGTGCAGAAGGTCGTCACAGCTTACGTACCTCTGGTTTATTTGCAGTAGGTGCAGAATATGCTGTATTACCAGAATTAGCAGTTCGTTTAGAATATCAATGGTTGACTCGTGTAGGTAAATACCGCACTCAACAAACTAATAACAGCTCTGTAGATTACAATCCATGGATTGGTTCTATCAATGCGGGTGTTTCTTACCGTTTCGGTCAAGGCGCAGCTCCAGTTGTTGCACCTGAAGTTGTAAGCAAAACTTTCAACTTAAACTCTGATGTGACTTTCGCATTCGGTAAAGCAAACTTAAAACCACAAGCTCAAGCAGCTTTAGATGGTATCTACGGTGAAATCGCACAAGTTCATAGCGCTAAAGTAGCTGTTGCTGGTTACACTGACCGTATCGGTTCTGATGCGTTCAACGTTAAACTTTCTCAACAACGTGCTGAGAGTGTAGCTAACTACTTCGTAGCTAAAGGTGTTTCTGCAGATGCAATCTCTGCAACTGGTTATGGTAAAGCAAACCCAGTGACTGGCGCAACTTGTGACCAAGTTAAAGGTCGTAAAGCGCTTATCGCATGTCTTGCTCCAGACCGTCGTGTAGAAATCGCAGTTAACGGTACTAAATAATTTTAGTGTTCGTTTAACGAAAGATTAAATACAGCAAAAGGCTTAAACTTCGGTTTAGGCCTTTTGTCTTATATGAATCTAAAACCAAGCATTTCAATCAAGTTTTAACTTATGATAGAATGCGGTTCTCATTTATTTATAGGGAACATTATGGAAACCTTAGAAAAAATCAAAAAGCAAATTAGTGAAAATCCAATTCTTATTTATATGAAAGGTTCACCAAAATTACCATCTTGTGGCTTTTCTGCTCGAGCATCTGAAGCATTGATGAATTGTAAAGTGCCTTTTGGTTATGTAGATATTTTGCAACATCCAGATATTCGTGCCGAATTACCAACATATGCAAATTGGCCAACTTTTCCGCAATTATGGGTAGAGGGAGAATTAATTGGTGGTTGTGATATCATTTTAGAGATGTATCAATCTGGTGAATTACAAACTTTATTAGCTGAAGTTGCAGCAAAACATGCTTAAGATATGAGAAAAATGAAACCCGCTTATAGCGGGTTTTTTATACAAATAAATTTGTTTTTTATTGAACAAATAGTCTAGGCAAGTTTTAATACCTTAGAAAGTGCGGTAAAAAATCGATTATTTTCTTCAGGTAAACCAATACTTATACGCAAATGATTCGGCATGCCATACCCTGTAATTGGGCGGACAATTACGCCTTCATGTAATAATGCATCATAAATTGGGGCAGCAGGTTGTTTGAAATTAATCGTTATAAAATTTCCTTTGGAAGGAATATATTCTAATTGATGACGTTGACAAAAGTCTTCATAACGTCGCATTTCTACTCGATTATTTTCAGCTACTTTTTCAACAAATTCATCATCATTCATTACGGCAACTGCAGCGGTTAATGCCAAAGAATTACAGTTAAATGGTTGTCGAACTCGATTTAATAAATCTGCTATTTCTGGATTAGATACCGCATAACCAATGCGTAAACCTGCTAAGCCATAGGCTTTAGAAAGAGAGCGGGAAACAATTAAATTTGAATATTTTTTTAATAAACTGAAAGAGTCCACTCGTTCTTCATATCTGGTAAATTCAGTGTAGGCTTCATCCAATACTACGATTACATTTGGGGGAACTTCTGCTAAAAAATCTTCAATTTCTTGTGATGTTAAAAAATTTCCCGTTGGATTATTGGGATTAGCAATGTAAATGAGCTTTGTTTTATCAGAAAGTGCGGTCAAAAATCCTTTTAAATCATGGCCCCAATTTTTAGCTGGAATTTCTTTTGCAACTGCATTAATCGCTTTAGTTACCAAAGGATAAACAATAAAGGCATATTGTGAATAAATGATTTCATCGCCTTCACTTGCAAAAGTGTGAGCAAAAAGTTCTAATAAATCATTTGATCCATTTCCGAGCGTAATTTGATTTGGTTGAATGTCAAATTTCTTTGCGATAGTCTGTTTTAGTTCAAAGCCATTCGCATCTGGATAACGAGTCAGTTTATCTAATTGTTCGAAAATTGCTTTTTTTGCACTTTCTGGAAAACCAAATGGGTTTTCGTTTGAGGCAAGTTTAACAATATTGGAAATACCAAGTTCGCGTTCTAATTCTTCAATTGGTTTACCGGCTTGATAAGGTGATAAGGATTTTACGCCACGATTGGCAATATTTATGTACTGCATAGTGTTATTTGAAAATATTGGTGTGGATTAGGATTAATTTTCAAGTAAATTTGGGCGTAGTAAATACGCCCATTGAAAATATTCTTTAACTATTGAGGAAGATTTTCAGCTTCAAATTTTTTCATAAATGAAATGAGTGTCTCAACGCCTTCTTGTGGCATAGCATTATAAATAGATGCTCGCATTCCACCTAAAACCTTGTGACCCTTCAAGGCTTGTAAGCCCGCAGCAGTGGATTCTGCGACAAATTTTGTATCTAATTCAGCATTGCCAGTGATGAAAGTGACATTCATTGTTGAGCGGTTTTCTTTTTCTACCACATTGCGGTAAAGTTTGCTCGAATCAATATAATCATAAAGGGTTTGTGCTTTTAGCGTATTACGTTTTGCGATCACCTCCAAGCCCCCCATCTCTTTAAGATGTTTAAATACGAGGGAACATAAATACCAAGCAAATGTTGGTG
>ERZ772956.2536-NODE-2536-length-11492-cov-2.542887_pt1 | contig 11492 bp, 10 predicted proteins | sample MGYA00580683_ERZ772956 | MGnify/ENA primary metagenome ERZ772956 (study PRJEB29015, sample SAMEA2738077) | human oral metagenome | biome: human oral; feature: human-associated habitat; material: saliva | place: China | collected 2212 ...
TTTGCATGAGTAATATAAACAGTGAAAACATAAAGGGATTGATCAAGACGATTCAGAATCTTTATCTATCTGATAATATTCCTTGGATGATTGGCTATTCAGGCGGAAAAGATAGTACAGCAACTGTTCAATTAGTGTGGATGGCTATAGAGGATCTTCCTGCATATCAAAGAACAAAGCCAATTCATATTATGAATACTGACACTTTAGTCGAATCCCCAGTAGTTTCCAAATGGGTTGAAAAGTCTTTGGAAGCTATGAAAGAAGCTGCCACAGCAAAAATGTTGCCATTTATTCCGGAGAGATTAATACCGGATTATAATAACACATTTTGGGTTAATCTTATTGGTCGTGGTTATCCATTTCCTCGGAGAAAGTATCGCTGGTGTACAGATCGTTTAAAAATACAGCCGGTTAACACATTCATTAAAAGCAAAATAGCTGAACATGGAGAAATAATCCTGGTATTAGGGACAAGAAAGCAAGAAAGTTCCAGACGTGCTCGTACAATGGCAAACCTAGAAAAGAAAAGGGTTAGAGAGCTATTAAGCCCAAATCCTACCTTGGCAAACGAATTGGTGTTTTCGCCACTTGAATCATGGTCGGATGATGACGTATGGGTATTTCTGATGCAGTATAAAAATCCGTGGGGTTATTCCAATATGGATTTACTGACGATGTATCGCGGTGCAACGGCAGATAATGAGTGTCCATTAATGGTTGATGATACCCTTCCTTCTTGTGGCAAAAGCAGATTCGGTTGCTGGGTTTGTACAATGGTTGAAAAGGATAAGTCGATGGAGGCCATGATTGCAAACGATGATGAAAAGGAATGGATGACCCCGTTGCTTGAATTCCGAAATGAATTTGGAGATGAAAAAGGAGATCGTGAAAGGCGTAGCTTCAGAAGAATGCATGGCGATTTGCAGGGGAATTACGGCAGGCTTTTTCATGGACCGTATAAAAAGGAAGTACGCGAACAATGGCTTAAAAGATTATTAGAAATACAAAAAAACATAAGACTTTCTGGGCCAGAGGAGTTTCACAATATTGAGTTGATACGCAAAGAGGAATTGCAGGCGATAAGAAGAATATGGGTGCTTGAAAAGCACGAGTTCGATGACGTTCTCCCAGTGATTTATGAAGAAGTATTAGAGACACCCTTTGAGGATCCTGGCTGGATCCATGAAGAAAACTTTGGCAGAGAAGAGTGGAATATTCTCAAATCTGTATGCAATGAGAGCTATGCAGATGAAGAACTGGCTTTTGAGATGATGTACAGAATGATCGATATCGAAAACCATGCTACCGGGCTTAATCAAAGGAAAGGGATTATAGATTCGATAGAGAATGTTATTGCTCAGACATTTTACAAGAATGAAAACGACGCCCAGAACTACTATTTTGAGAAGATGACCCGCAAGAAGGAAATGGGCGGACGTTATAACGAAAAATTTTTGGACTACATTCCTGCCGGCGCAGACGAAAATGATGAAGATGCTGAAGGTGAAACTGAATGATTATTAAAAGACTAACCATGAACAATTTCGGCGTATATGAAGGAGAAAACACTTTTGAGTTTTCTTATTCTTTGCCGGTGGTTTTAATAGGTGGCATGAATGGGCGAGGGAAAACGACATTTCTCGAAGCAATTCTCTTGGCATTGTATGGCGAAAGCTCTAAAGCTTATAAGGAAAGCAAATATAAAACATATGGTCAGTATCTTAGATCTTACGTTAATAAAAACAGTTGGACTCAGCGCTGTTTTATTGAACTTGATTTCATCTTAAATGAGCGTGACTCAGAAGAATATCTGATAAGAAGAGAATGGAATGCATTATCAAAAAGAACCAGTGAAACCTTAACCGTTAAGCAGAATGGAAATATTAATACTTTTTTGACAAAGAATTGGCAGATGTTTGTGGAAAATATTCTTCCGAGCGCATTGTCGAGCTTTTACTTTTTTGATGGAGAAAAAATTGCTGAACTAGCCGTAGATGATACTGATGCACAAATGAAGGAGTCCATTCGTGCAATGTTGGGTATCACGGTTTTAGATGTTCTCAAGAACGATTTGCTTCGAAGTGTTAGAAGAACAGAAAAAAACATTCAGGGAGAAGATGTACCTGCTGAATTGAATGAATGCAAAGCAGAGCAAGAAATGTTGACTGCGAAACTAGAAGAGACAAAAAAAGAGGTTGAAGAATTAACAGAGTTAATAACTGACCAAATAGATCAAATAGAACTTCTTCATCAAGAATACGCGGTCAAAGGTGGAAATGCTCTTGAACAGCGGCAATCTCTTATTCAAAAAAGAGCGGAGTTAACTGCGGAACTAGAACAGAACAATAGTACATTAATTGAACTTGCATCTGGTGAGCTTCCCTTGTTATTGGTAGAGAGCCTTATTAGAGATATTAAATTGACCGCAGAAGATGAACATGACGATTTGATTATGCAGCAAGCCTTTGGTCAGCTTGAAACTCTGTTATGTGAGTATAACAGGTTACACGCTGAAGATGTTTCTGCAAATCAAGAGTTCGTTGATTTTGTAAAGAAACATGCTTTTGAAAGTCAAACCTTTCCAGTCTATAAACTATCTGACCATGCCTTGTTTCAAGCAAACTCTTTGACGGAAGATTTGCTATCACAAAAAAAAGAACAGACGATTGATATACTGGAACGGAAACGTATTTTAAAGCATCAGCTGGACGAAGTAGATAGTTATCTTTCATTGGATATTAATGAGAAAGAATTAACTTCAAAACTATCTGAGATTAAGAAACAAGAGAGTGCCCTTGTTGAAATGCAAGTCAAAAAAACAACACTGGATCAAATAATAAGTGACCTTGAATCTAAACTGGCAATAAAGACATCAGAATACAATCGTATGGTTGAAAGATACTTAGCAGCTGCAGAGTTGACAGACGATGCCAAAAGACAATTAAAGTATTCAAATATGGCACTTCAGATAATTGATAAATTCTCTGTTGAGCTCCAAAAAAGGAAAACTGGTGCGCTTGGAGAAACAATTACAGAATGCTATAAAAAGCTAGCAAACAAGAAGAATCTTATCAACCAAATCAAAGTAGATCCTCAGTCGCTTGCCTTGAGTTATTTAGATAAACAAGGGAATTCTGTAGCAAAAGAGTCATTGTCAGCTGGTGAGAAGCAATTAATGGTTATCGCAATCTTGTGGGCATTAGCTATTTGCTCTGCAAAAAAACTTCCGGTCATCATCGATACGCCTTTGTCACGATTAGACTCGATGCACAGAAAATCGTTAGTTACAACGTACTTCCCAAAGGCAAGTGATCAAACAATAATTCTTTCTACAGATTCTGAAATTGATAGCTACTATTATGGTTTGATGAAGGATTATGTGGGTGACGAGTTTACACTTGAGTACGATGAAGAAACTCAGAGCACTACAATTCTAAAGGGGTATTTTCAAGAGAAATGATTATTAAACAAGTTCGCCTTTCGCAACAGGCAAAAGATCAACTCGCCAGATTAAAAGGAAAGACTGGCATTAAAAACTGGAATATTCTATGCAGATGGGCTTTAGCATATTCTCTCGCAGAAAAGACGATACCCACTGATATTCCTATTGTTAATGATAGCAATTTGGAAATGTCTTGGTTTACTTTTGGCGGAGACTATTATGAAATCTATGAGGCATTGATTAAGTCGTGGTGCATAAATATGGGATTGCCAATAGATGATGATACTGTTTCAAAGTATTTTCGCCTGAATTTGGAAAGGGGTATCTCACATTTATGCGGGACAGGTTTTATTAAAAACATTGAGGACTTAATCAATCTGGCTGTGAGGGAAAACGTATGAGTATTTATCTGGATTACAATGCATCAGCGCCAATTGATTCGCGCGTATTAGATACGATGATGGATATATATAAGAATCATATTGGAAATGCAGACAGCCGTACACACGACCATGGTGACCAAGCCAGAGTAATAGTTGAAAACGCTAGAAAGGCAGTTGCCAGTCTATTGGGTGTTTCATCTTCTGAGGTGTTTTTTACAAGTGGTGCTACTGAAAGTAATAATATTGCGATTCAAGGCTTAGAAGAGTATGCGCTGAAAAACGGAAAGAATCATATTATCACTACCTCAATAGAGCACAAAGCAATTCTTGAAACTGTAAAATCAATGAAAAGAAGGGGATTTGAGGTAGATATTGTAGATCCGGAGCCTTCAGGTCGAATTAGTGCAGAGAAAATTATCGAGAAAATTCAGGATAATACGCTTCTTGTAAGTGTAATGCATGTTAACAACGAGACAGGCATTATCCAGCCAATTGAGGAACTGGGCCTTGAATTAGGAAAAAGAGATATCCTGTTCCACATTGATGCAACACAAAGTTGTGGGAAACTTGTGCAGGAGTTAAGGGACGCAAAGTACAATATGCTTTCATTCAGCGCTCACAAATTAAGAGGACCACAAGGCATTGGAGTGCTTGTTTTAAGACGTACCGGATATAAACTACCGCCTGTCAAGGCTATTATGTATGGAGGGCAGCAAGAACATGGTATTCGTCCAGGAACGATCCCAGTTGCATTAGTTGGTGGTTGTGGCAAGGCTTGTGAAATTGCAGCAGACGAATACAAGAATAACTCAATTAAAATAAAAGAGATAAAGGCTGTGTTACTTGCCCTTTTAAAGAAATCAGGGCTTTCTTATTCGTTCAATGGGGATCAAGAGCATTGTTTAGATTCAACAGTTAATATTTGCCTTCAAGGAGTTTCTTCGGAAGCGTTAATGCTTTCAACAAAGGAGTATTGCAGCATATCTAATGGATCAGCATGTACTTCAAAAAGCTATGAACCAAGTTATGTGCTAAAAGCCATGGGAATTCCAGTAGAGCAAATTGAGGATTCAATACGAATTAGTTGGGGTGCTGATACGAATTTGGATGAATTCAAAAAGCAATTTTCAAAATTATTAGAAATGGCAAAAGTGCTTGTCAATTAAGAGGATAGATACCATGAAATTAAAACAGGAATTTGCTGATTTTTATAAAGATATAAGGATAGATAAAGAAACGCATGCCTTGAGAGAAAAAAGGGAAACATTGCAGAGAGATATCGAGTCCAACCTTCCTGGCATTCTTGAGAATCATGGCATCACTATCACTAAGAGCGATATTCGGATGATTGATCAGGGCAGCTATAAGTACAACACTACGATTAAAGATGATGTTGTGGATCGTGATGTTGCTGTAATGATTCCGTTAAGTACTTCAGATAATTCAGATCCACGGAAGGTTAAGGGTTACTTAAGAGATTCCATTAATATCTCTTTGAGATCAGTATCAATTAAGGAACCTTGCGTTAGAGCTTCATATTTTGAAAACGGAGAAGAGTGGCTACATATAGATCTTCCGCTCTATGCAGAATACGGTTCCAATGTTTATCTCGCCAGAGGAAAAGAATACGGTTCCGATTATTCTTGGGAGTTAGCTGACCCAGATGGATTGAATGATTATCTGTGCGGAAAGATTAATGGAAACGACCAGCTTCGCAGAATTGTCTGCTTCATTGAAAAATATTCTGGATCGACAAATGATCATGAGGTGCCACCGAGTATTGGATTAACTCTTCTTGCATGTGATTGTTTCTCTGCACAATCTACTAGTGAAGGGGACGATGATCTGCTTTCATTACATAAAACGATGAAAGCTATTTTAGATCAATTCACGTATACATATGACGGCAATTGGAATCATATATGGTCTATAAAAAGGAATCTTCCGGTCACGCCGTATACAGACGTCTTTAAAAAGATGAAGGACAGCAGTAGTTCTTACATGACGACATTTCATGATCGACTTTCAAATGCGGTTGAGAGTCTTACGAATGCAGTAAATGTGGAATCTGCGCATGATGCTGCCGAATACGTCCAGAAAGTATTGGGTGATAGATTCACAGTTCCACCAAAAGAAGCAGTTGCTGCTGCGGCGCAGAATAAGCGGGAACATAGTTTTGGATGAAAAGATGACAGCAAAAGAGATTCTTGAATCATATGATGAGATTACCGTAAACGAGCAAATCATTGATGGTGTGCTTTTCTTTACTATGTTTGAAAAGCAGTTTCTGTTTTTGGCTCCTTCAGAGGATGACCCGGCTTCAAAAGCAACTATTTATCTTTTTAATGATGAATTGTTAGATCACCCACACATCATGTTGCGTGACACAAGTTTTTCAGATATAGAGAGATTCCCTAAGGGAACATACAGATGGATTTGTTTATACGAACAGGACAGTATCGTGAATACGCTTGTTTCATATGAGGACAAGATTATTGATTGTATAGACAGATTGATCGAATTATTGGGTATGAATCCGGTAGAAAAGGAGCGAGAGTTTCAGAAGGAATTCATGTATTACTGGAACAGCGAGGCTACTGGAAAAAGCAGGATCAGAGCTTATTTATGGGATGAAACTCGTTTTTCAGAGATGGATTCCTTTCACGGAACAAATAGTGTTCGCCTTGTTGAGCAGGGCCTTGATCTTTCTGATATAGATGAAAGAAACAAGGGAGAACGAAAGTGGACACGCCATCTCGAAAATGATGTATACCATATTCCGATAACTGATAACAGAGGTATAATTCCGCCGCATCGTGGTTTTCAATGGACAGCAAAAGAGGTGCAGAATATTGTCTACGGTAGACAGGTTGAACACATTAGCGATGAGACATTTCGGAAGCTAAAATCCATTATCCCCAAAAGACATGATCTTATTCTTCTTTTCAGCATGAGGACCGAGCAATCAAATGTTGCGTATGCTCTAAAAGTAAGATGCAAAAGTATAGCTGGCAGAACTCTGCTTGAAAAAATCCTTTCTGATATTACGGAAGTTGAGCCAATACGGACAGAAAGAAAAGATTACACCTATATGTGTGAACAGATCGGAAATGATCCTGGCTTATTGGACAAAAAGATTCTCCTTGTCGGAGCTGGATCACTTGGAAGCTACGTCGCGTTTGAATTGGCAAAGAATGGTGCGAAAAACATCCTGATTTATGATGGAGACATCCTTGAAGATGAAAATATTCTTCGATGGGCATACGGCGGTATTGGCAAAGAATCAAATAAAGCCACGACAATACAGTTTTTGCTGAATTTACTCCATCCCGAAATTCATATTGCCGGAGAATCGAGAAATATAGATGTTGAGGTGCTCTTAGAAGAAATATCAAAGAGAGATCTGATCATATTTACGATCGGCAACAGTGATGAACAGTTAAAGTTCAATGCTGCTTTGAAGAAGGCAAACTGTAGCAAACCTGTACTATATGTCTGGCTTGAAGAAGGAGGCGCTTATAGTCACATTCTTTTTACTAATTATCAAAAACAAGGATGTTTTGAATGCTTATACACAGATGCACAGGGAAATCACGTCAACAATAGAGCGAGAAAAAATACTGATGTGTCATTAGAAGCAGGGTTGATAAGAAATGGGTGCGGAGGCACAAGGGCTGCTTATGGCACCGCAGTGATTTTGAGAACTACGGTAGCCTTACTGGATACAATTCGAGATATTGTTGATCAGAGAATTACAAACAGCACTTTGATAGATATAGCTCCTGACAGAATCTCTATTTCTGATACGGAGTTTCCAATGGAGGCATGTAACTGTTGTGGAAATAAAGAATGACAACCGTTGTATAAAGCTAATACTGCCAAATGGGAAAGTCGTTGATGTTTTGAGTCCGGTTTTGAGGGAAATATGCAAGTGGCTGCAAAACGAAATCACAAAACCGGAGAGCGGCGGATATATCGTAGGTTATCAACATACAAGCACAGGTAATATTTCATTAGAAGCAGTATCGCATCCATATCTCATGGATATAAAAAATCGAGTACGATTTGATATAAGAGATCCACGACATCAACTCTTTTTGAGAAAAGCAAGACGAAATAAAAGTTACTATATGGGTGTATGGCATACTCATCCACAAAGAGTTCCTGTGCCCTCAGATATAGACTGGAATGATTGGAATGAAACGATGCGCTCCGACACAACTGGGTGTCAATTCGTTTTCTTTATTATTGCCGGCACAAAAGAGTGGAGAGTATGGGCAGGAGATTTGGAGAACGGAAAAATCCATGAATTAATGGAATGCGAAAAAAATACGGAAGGGATTTATCTAAGAGACGAAACCAATGAAGAATTTTGTTAAAAAAATCATAGAAAACGGACTGCAGATTATCGAGATCCTCATCCTTGCTATTTTTAGCTCAATTCCCTTTATAGTTAATGCAGCGGGATTATTTGCCGGATATCTGTCTAGCACGACACCTGACCCTGAAAATGTTATTGCATATTTGGTAGTAAGAGCTGGAAATATTGCAATGGCGATAGCTATATTTTTCATCGTACTATGGCGAATACGTTCTCATAACAAGGATTTTCTAATGAATCGCGGCAATGTTTATCATCAATATCCATATTGGTGGTATTGGTTTTGTGCCAAGATACTGGGCATCCGGCGCTGCAACTTGGTGCGTGTTCCCATTTACATGCAGTTCAAGCTAGTAATTCGGAGCAATTTTTCCGACTATCCCTTAGAGGAAAGTGCTTATCCTGTTTTAGAAAATGAGCCCAGAGCAACAACAAGTATAAAAAATGAAGAAGCAGACGGACATTGCGTCAATTTGGTATTAGAGGACACCTATACAATAGAAGAGAAGCAAATTCCTGATTCAAAGCAGGGATTAAGAACCGTCAAAATCAGTCGTAACGCCGGTGATACAGGGAGACATTTTAGTCAAAAGTTTATTGAAGCGGTAATTAATGCCGTTAGAGATTTTGATCAGGACACTGTTGTCAATATATTTGCGACAACAAATCCTATGAACACAAAGCATATTGCAAGTAGAGCATTTGCTTTGGCGGATAGGGGCAATATAAAAAATTTGTATGTGTTCCAACAGAATAATTCAGATGGACGTAAGTTTGAGACAAAAACGCACAAAATATTTTAGATAAAGGAAGGCTATGCAGGGAAATTACAAAGTCATTACCCTCTGCGGAAGCACCCGTTTCAAAGATGAGTTCATGGAAGCACAGAAGCGACTGACGCTGGAGGGAAACATCGTGATCAGTGTTGGCCTCTTCGGTCATTCCGGCGACAATGAAGTCTGGGAGAACATGGACGAGGGGACGCTAACAAAGACAAAAGATATGCTGGACGATATGCATAAATGCAAGATCGATATGGCTGATGAGATCTACGTCATCAATGTCGGAGGATATATCGGAAGCAGTACACAATCAGAAATTGAGTATGCAAAAACCACTGGTAAACCGGTGCAATATTTGGAAGAAGCGCAATAATAGTATGGGACTTTTCAGCAAGAAATACATCTATGTGGATGTCTGTTTTCTACACGGAAAGCATCCATATACATACCGGACTAATGACAGCAGTATTGCAATCAATACTGTTGTTATGGTGCCTGCCGGAAATGAGATCAAACCAGCGATTGTCACCGGAGTGAAGGCGTACAAGGAAAAAGATGTTCCGATTCCGCCGGAAAAGTTAAAGGAGATTGTAGGCAAAGCGGACAGGGCGAACAGAAAACTCTTTGAAGGCATCGATATGCGGATGCCGATGGATATCTCCATAAAAACAGTTCAGACAACAAGTGGTCATGCGGTTGTGGTAACGGATAAATTGGAACGACAGGCTCTGAAGGAACAGTTCGGAAAACGTAAAGATATTAAGTTGATCGAGACACAGCCGGTATCTAAAGCATATAGCATTGTTTCCCGCGATGATGGAGGGAAGCCGATTCGTGGAGGGTACTGGAAGAAGCAGGAGTATCTGTCTGGAGAGATTACTTGGCAGTGCTCCCGCTGTAAGAGCGTTTTCCAGTACCGGGAGACATTTTGCTCGAAGTGCCATTCAGAGAACAAGAAGACGAGCTATGATCCTAAATGGATTGATGAGATTGAAGAGTTTGATGCCATGATAAATGACTGAGGGCAGCAAATATGCAGGACAGATATACATGCGATTTAGGAGACTTCAGCAAACTGGGTATTCTCCGTGCTTTGCAAAATGTAGGACTGTCAATCGGTGTCAATTGGTATCTGACTCCAGACGAAAACCATAACGGCGACGGACGTCATGTGAAATATCTCAAACAGGAAGAATATAAAGCTTGCGATGAAGTTCTGTGGCTGGAGTTAAAGAATATTGTAGAGAGCAATCACCGGAAAGCCTGTTATCTGGAAAATGAAAGAATACTCCATGCAAGCTTTTACTCAGAGCGACTTGATTTTACAGGGAAGGCGAAAACTGAAAGAGAGTCGATTCGCGGAGTATGGCACAATAAAGCCCTTGCTACTTTGGCTGGGAATGACGTTATATGTGTGGATCCTGATAACGGCCTTATTGTACCTTCTGCGGTTGGAAAACCGAAAGAAAACAAATATGTCATGTATGATGAACTTGCAGATTACTACGCGCAGAAGGCGAGTGTAATCTACTATCAGCATAAGGCAAGAAAACCGGATGAGTTCTATCTTCATCAGCACAAGGAACTGATACATAGTCAGAACTTTCCCGATGCGAGAGGTCTTGCACTGAAGTTTAAGACGACTTCGCAGCGGTATTATTTCTTCATCATACAGCCACAGCATCAGGAGGTCATCGAAACGGTAATAAAGAATATGCTGTCTACAGCATGGAATAAGCATTTTGTGCTGTTTGAAATTGGAGAAGACGACTAATTAAATCGTAATGGGTTCCAGTAAACCAATAGTCGATTGTCTGCCGATCTCCCGCATGATACTTTATGGCGCAGGAAGTGTATACAGTGAAACAATCTACACTTGGCTCCTGTATCCGCACCCTGCGGATGCAGAACAACCCGACCCAGCTCCAGCGGGCAGAATTGCTTGGTGTTACTGACAAGGCCGTATCTAAGTGGGAAAGAGACCTTTCTTATCCGGACATCGCTTTATTTCCAAAACTTGCTGACATTCTCGGAACAACAGTGGACGGGCTGCTGCGAGAATGTAAAGAGACATGCCAGCCGTCAAAGCTTCTCCAGGCATTTGAGATGTCCAGGGATATCCGGATGCCACTTCATATTATCCTGGGCTGTGTCGAGATTATCAGGAACAACCATGATGATCCAGAGATGCTGCAGAAGTATCTGGACGGGATCAAAATATCCGGCGAATACATGATGTCGATGTTTGACCGGATCCTGAATGAAAAATGCTGCTGTGGTGAAAGCCGGGAAGGCTGCTGTGAAGGCTATTCGATATCTCCAGGGAATATCGAAAAGTACCTGCAGGAGAGGATCACTTGCGAACAGGTACAGGCACAGAGCTTCTCCTTTAGCGGTAAGCGGATCCTGGTTGCAGATGATATGGAGATCAACAGAGAGATCGCGGCAGAGATGCTGAAGCAGACCGGCGCGGCTGCAGAGTTTGCCGAGGACGGACAGAT
>ERZ772956.2537-NODE-2537-length-11491-cov-14.216509_pt1 | contig 11491 bp, 17 predicted proteins | sample MGYA00580683_ERZ772956 | MGnify/ENA primary metagenome ERZ772956 (study PRJEB29015, sample SAMEA2738077) | human oral metagenome | biome: human oral; feature: human-associated habitat; material: saliva | place: China | collected 2212 ...
TGATTGTTTAGTTGTACAGTTCGTACTGGCTGATTGTTAAAACTAAATGTCTGTAATTCGTTCATGTTTATCCTTTCTTTCAAACATCCCCTTTCATATAATTGATTTGAAAGGAGGTTATCATTTATGGAAAATAAAGAATTTGCAAAAATATATGTTTCTGGTTTTAGTAATCCATTTTTAATTTCTGAAGACACTTACATAAATGGATATTCATACACTGAAGCAAAATTTGCAGCAGTTATTGAGGAAATTATGAGTGATAAAGAAACCACATTAATTCAGCTAAGCTATCCTGAAAGTAGCGATATTTATTTGATTTCTAAATCACATATTTCAGCAATCCACAGAAAACATTATTTTTACGAATAATCACTTTGAAACTTGAGTCGAATCAAGTTTCTTTTCATTTACTTCAACTTCATAGATTTCGCCAAAACCTAAATGTTGAATAACATTACTAGCATGCTTCAGAGTGTAAAATCGTATTGCTTTTTCAAAATCAAGAGTCATTGAATAAGATTTATTCGAATCACTTAGTTTTGCATCCACTAAATAGTGCTGCATGTGTTTCACCACATAAAATTTCATACTTCCTCCTTTCTATTTCTGTCGAATTATATTCGCGCTACTCTGCAAAAAAAATTTTTTTGTCTTTCAAATTAAGTAATTTGCAAAGTTTATCAATTTCACTGGCTTTAAACTCTGTTTTATTATTAAGTTTTAAAAGAAATCCTTGTTCAGACAATTCTAAATGAGCAGCAATTTCTTTTTTTGTCTTTCCAGATCTATTGATTGCATCTTCTAATGCATACTTATCTGTCATTTCGTTTTCCTCTCTTTCTTATAACGCGAATTTAATTCGCACACAAAATATATCACTAATGCGATTTTAATTCAACAGTTTTTTTGAATTTATTAAAAAATAATTGAATTTAATTCGCTTAAACATTATTATTTGTGTGTGAGGTAATCATTTATGAATATATTTGAGCGTATAAAAAAATTACGAATTGAAAAAGGATTATCGCAGGAAGATCTCGCAAAGAAAGTTGGATACACACATCGAAGCAGTATCGGAAAGGTTGAAACCGGACTTGTAGATTTATCCCAATCAAAAATTAAAGCGTTTGCTAAAGCATTAGACGTCACGCCACAATATCTAATGGGTTGGGAAGACGATAATTATGAAGATCCAATTATCCTTGAACGTGACAATGATTTAGACAATATTAGTGATTTTCTTTTTGAAAATGGATATAGATTATCTTGTGAAAACTATGACGATGATTATTTTTTAATCAAAAAGGACGGTGAAACTGTAAATTCATTTTTTGTTGGCGATTTATTATCAACGTATAAAAATGCTATCAAAAATCATACATTATCTATTAATACTTTTATAAAGAATACTATTGATAAACTTATTCGCAAAATTGCTCTTTATGAACTTATTTCCTGTGGCACAGGTGGTTTTGTCGATGATAACATTATCGACTATGTTTCCCTTCCAGCCGAAATGTTTAGCTCTAAAAAAGAATACTTTGCACAATATGCACATGGCGACTCGATGATAAATGCGAACATAAATGATGGTGATCTAGTTATTTTCGAGAAAACGTCATCAGTAACTAACGGTATGATTGGATGCTTCTGCATAGACGATAATACAGCGACATGCAAGCGTCTTTCTATGACGAATGGACAAATTATCCTGTTGCCTGAAAATCCTTCTTATAGCCCTATTATTGCCAGTGTAGAAACGTTTAAATGTATTGGAAAACTTGCATTCGTAATAAATGACCGTAGGGATGAAGGAGATAAATAAAAAAATCCGACTGCTACCAACAGTCGGACGGCAGTAAACTCACTCCAATGTGCTTTTACTGTACTCAATTTTAACACACATTACTCAATGCTGCGCAAAATATTCGAAACGATTTTAAAGTATCAAAATATGCGATTTTTGACATTATAAATACATATTTTTGTTTTATCTAATCAAAAACAAGCGAATTTATACAGTTGTTACTCAAAATTATTCAAAAAAAGAAAGGAGCAACTATGGAAAAAATTGATAAGTATTTAAAAGAGATCGAGGCAGCTATGTGTAAGATGGACACAATTGAACAAGATAGATTAATGGAAGTAATACGAATTTCTTTCCCTGAATATTTTGACGGCAATTACATGAAGTCATAGAAAGGAGAGCACACATGATCGGATACGATGATGTCAGAAAAACATATTTCGTACAGGTCAAATATCGCGACCCTATTACGTTTAAACAGCGCACCAAGAAGAAACGCGGATTTAAAACGAAACGCGAAGCTAAAATATACGAAGCAGAAGCAATGCAGCAAGGGAACGATCCAAGCGATTTAACTTTTGAACAAGTAGCTCATCAGTGGGAAGAGTATGCATTGCCATCACAAGAGCAGATACGCCGCCACCATGTAGCTTTTGAGCGAAGATTCGCTAACTTGTATAAACGTCCAATCAAATCAATCACACGTGCACAACTCGTCGCATGGCGCGCAGAACTCGCTAATAGTGGCCAATGCGGTACAAAGATAAAGAATGATACCATCTCATTCGTTAAGGGCGTATTTCGCTATTATTCGACGGTATACAACGTTGTTGATAACAGCGTTATCCTGAAACGTCTTAAAAAAACAGACAAAGAAATAATGCAGGAAATGAACGTGTGGACTGTCGATGAGTTCAATCAATTTCTATCCTGTGTTGATAGCACACTTTATGCTCTCTTCTTTGAAACGTTGTTCTGGACTGGAGCGCGTCGTGGTGAGATTATGGCGCTGCAGAAGAGCGATTTTGATGGCAATTGGTTAAATATTCATGCCAGTATCAAACACTTCATAAACGGCTTAAAACCAACCAAGACGAAGCAATCAAGAAAAGTATGGATTGATGACGATCTAAGAAACAGATTACAACCATTATTGACCATTGACGGTGATTTCCTTTTTGGCGGTATAACAAGCCTCCCTATCACGCAGATACAAAAAAGATTTACAAAAGCGATAGAACTATCGGGAGTTAAAAAAATCCGTCTACATGACCTACGACACAGCCACGCTACAATTCTGATTAATAATGGCGTAAATATTGTGGCAGTATCCAAGCGACTCGGTCACGCATCCATCGAGCAAACACTACAGACATACACTCATTTGCTAAAGGATACTGATAAATTCCTGAACGAAACAATCGAAAATATGAGAAAAGGGTGCCAAAAAGGTTCCACACATAAAGAAAAGCCCTTAAAATAGGGCTTTTTAATGTTATGGAGCGAGCAACGGGAATCGAACCCGCACATCAACCTTGGGAAGGTTGCATTCTACCATTAAATTATGCTCGCATATTTGATTATATTGTATCTAAAATGACTAACCCATACAATATCTGTTAAAATAAATCAGATGAAAAATACAGATATCAAGAAGTTAACACAATGGTACGACCAAAACAAACGCAGTATGCCTTGGCGTGATACGGGCAATCCTTATGATGTTTGGTTAAGCGAGATTATGCTGCAACAAACACGTATTGAAGCTGTTAAGCCAAAGTATATTGCATTCAAAAATGAGTTACCTGATATAGCTAGCTTAGCTAACTGCGATGACGATCGTCTGATGAGACTTTGGGAAGGTCTTGGATATTATAGTCGTGCAAGAAATCTAAAAAAGTGTGCCATATTTTTGATGGAATATTATGATGGTAAGTTGCCGAAAGACTTCGAACTACTAAAGATACTCCCAGGTATCGGTCCATATACAGCCGGTGCTATTGCTTCGATTGCATATAATCTTCCAGCACCAGCAATTGATGGAAATGTACTACGCGTACTAACAAGATATTACGGAATCACAGAGGATATTCGTTTACCAAAGGTAAAAGAAATGATCGAAGAAAAACTCAATGATTTCTACAGTCCTAAACAGTTAAATCCTAACTATGCCTCATTTAATCAAGGTATCATGGAACTTGGTGAAACTATCTGTGTACCAAACGGTGCTCCCCAATGCAAAAAATGTCCGCTCAATAAAAACTGTTACGCATATCAAAATCAGATGACAGATAGCATCCCATATCGCTCTTCTTTAAAAGGTAGAAAGATATTAGAGCGTACGCTCTTTGTCATTCGTGATGATCAATCCTTTTTAGTTCATAAGCGACCTCACAAAGGACTTCTAGCAGGTTTATATGAGTTCCCTGGAGTGGATGCACATCTAACAAAATCAGAAATGATTAGTCATGTTGAATCATTAGGGTTTACTCCTCTTAAGATTACAACCCTACCTGAAGCAAAACATATCTTTACGCATCTTGAGTGGCACATGCGTGCATATGAAATCAAGGTAGCAGAAATCCAACATACATTAGATGAACATTACTACCTCGCAAATAAAAAGGAACTGCAATCACTTGCAATCCCTTCTGCATTTAGAAAATATACTGATTGGTATTCTCTTAGAGACTAACTCATTCTTTATGAATGAGTTTTTTAGTCAGCACTACCATCCTGTTCAATCAAGTACTTGACCGCTTCAATCGCTGCCTTGATTGCTAGGTCTGTATCGTGGACTTGTGGGTTTGGTAAACCTGCTCTTTGACGTTCTTGGTTTGCGACTGTAAGAAGTACAGTGCCACAGCGAACGTGTAAATAACTAGCTACGATAAATAGAGCTGCAGATTCCATTTCAGAAGCCTTCGCACCCATCTTGAGCCAAGCATCCCACTTACGAATTAAATCTGGTCCATTTGGAAGCGTTTCTGGACGATGCTGTCCATAGAAAGCATCCTTACACTCAACAACACCTGTATGATATGGATGTTCAACACGACGAGCACCTTCTACCAAAGCATTTACAATATCTAAGTCTGGAACAGCTGGATATTCAATAGGAGAATATTCCTTTGAAGTTCCTTCCATACGGATTGCGCCGGTTGCGATAACTAGATCACCACTTTTAACACTTAAATCCATACCACCGCATGTACCTACACGGATAAATGTATCTGCGCCAACTGCAGTTAACTCTTCCATCGCAATAGAAGCACTAGGTCCACCAATACCTGTTGAAGTAACAGATACCTTTACACCATTTAACCAGCCTGTATAAGTTACATATTCACGTGAGTCCGCTACGAGTTCGGCATCATCGAAATACTTTGCAATTTTAGCACAACGTTTTGGATCTCCTGGTAAGAATACGTATCTTCCAACATCACCTTTCCCAACACCAGTATGATACTGTTTTCCACTACCCTCACTATAATCAATCATAAAAACCTCTCCTTCTACATATTATAACGATAATAATCAGTCGTTCTGTTGATGTAATTATATCAGACCACTATATTAAATAAATAAAATTACGTTAGATATGCACTAAAATAAGCACTTATTTCTATCCGAGCAAATTTTTTTGATTTTTTTGAATAAAATGATTGCAAACAATTTCTAGGCATGCTATATTATACAAGCACTTGGCGCGTTGGTGAAGTGGCTTAACACACCGCCCTTTCACGGCGGCATTCACGGGTTCGAATCCCGTACGCGTCACTTTTTATTTTAGGGGCATCGTACAATGGTAGTACATCGGTCTCCAAAACCGCTGATGGGAGTTCGATTCTCTCTGCCCCTGCTGCTTAAAGTGGATATAAGTCATGCATACACGCATGACTTTTTTCTTTTCTATAACTAAAAAAGCAAGAACTTAATCTTGCTTACGTAATGGCTTTACACGCTGGATTGCAATCGTTGCTACAAATCCAGTTAATAAACCTGTTGGAATAGATAATAGTAAGAAATATGGTAATACAACAATAAATGCTGGTTGCATATAGAAGAACGTAACAACCAATACCTGACCTAAAGAGTGTCCAATAGAACTCATCACAGAGGTAAACATCAAGGATGACTTCAATAAGTCCATGAGAATCAAAATCAAACTGGATAATACTACACCAGATAAACTAATCCAGAATACACTTCCGAATATCGTTCCTGTCAAAAGATTACCAATCAATACACGCATCGCGTTGACAATCAGCATCTCCCTTACCCCTAGCATACGCAAAGCAACTAATGCCATGATATTTGCTAGACCAATGCGGAAGACCCCCATAAGCGGTGGTATCATTGTAGTTTCCAAAATGTTTAACGTGATAGCGATTGCAGCTAAGAGTGCTAGTACCGTAAAACGCTTTGTGTTAGATATACTCATTTCACACCTAAATATTCAGACAAAAGATTGGCGGAACCAATAAAGACATCATTTGGAAGACAAGTGATTGGAATAATGCTGTTTTCATCTGCCCAACCCATTTTTACACATAATTGGTTAGGACATTCTGCTTCACGTACATGCCACTTTTTACCTTTTACTTCAACGTGTACTTCACCTACATTACCAGTCACAACATACTCTCCATCAACACCTGAATCAAACCACTGGATAACTTTACCACGATGAACGATACCTACCCAAATTCCTACTGGCTGTTCAGATGGGATTCCTAGTGTACTAGAATCTGTACTAGGTGTTGGAGTTGTATCCGCAGTTGGCTCTGAAGTAGGAGTTGGAGTTGGTTTTTTGTTTTTAGCGATATTTAGACCAACAATACCTAACACTGCAATTAAGATAATACTGATCAAGATATATATTTCTTTCTTCTTCATAATGACAAAATTATAACATGATTAGACCAGTTTATCGCACCTAAGTTTGTTATAATAACGACATGAATATGAGAAACAAGTATTTTCAATATCTAATATTTCCAATTATCCCCATTGTATTTACACTACTTTGGCTAATTTTTGCAGGCTATGAAACAAATATTAGTGTATTACTTTCAAAACCTAATATTCGTATATTTCCCTTATTACTTGCCGGGATTTCTCTGCTATATCTTTTTTGGAAATTCAAAGAATACACTAACAAATATATACGAATGGCATTCTTTTTCATTGCAATCCTTGCGTTATTATTCCCTTATACTGAATCTACTATCATCAAAAACATGCATCTAATCTTTGCATATGCTACGTTAGTTCTCTATATATTTCTGATAAAAGATATGCCACAGTTTTTCCAGTATAGAATGTTATTTTTTGCGGCATGTATCTTCTGTTTTTTGGATTGTATCTTACAGATGAAGATTACCGGTTTAGCTGAGATTGTATTCCTTTGGATTAATGCATATATACTTACAAAATAAAAGTCGAATCATAGAATTCGACTTTGTTTTATACTATTGATTTACTTCAGAAACTTTCTTACGTTCTGGACTTAAGTTATCGCAATAGAAACGTACAGCAACTGTACCTAATACACAGTTATCTTCTGTAGGTTCAACGATATAATAGTCACCTTCAAGCATGCAGTTATATAATGCTTGGCAAACGGTCTTAAGGTTATCCTTACCAGCTTCAAATTGAGTTAATAATGCGTCAGCACTTAATTCAATATAGAGCCAATCTAAAGCCTTCGCTTCACCCTTCTTCCAGTTAATTGCGTCTTCGTAATCTTTAACTGTCTTTAAATCTAAATCTTCTGCCTTAGCCTTTGCTGTCTTCTTAACTACCTTCTTCTTTGTAGTTTCTTTCTTAACAGTCTTAGTTGCAGGTGTTTCCTTCTTTACTTTCTTTGCAGTTGTAGCTTTCTTTTCAGTAGCTTCCTTCTTTTCAGCCTTCTTTGCTGGTGCAGCCTTCTTCTTGGTAGCCTTCTTTTCAACTACTTCTTCTGCTACGTCTTTAACAGTTTTCTTTGTTGGCATGTTAGCAAATCCTCCTTTTTCTACTGCTTATGCGAATTATATCATAATTTTATTATAATTTTTCACATTAGATTTCTGTAAGTGTTAATATATGGTTGTAAAGGATACGAAACATGATCGTAAGTCGTAAAGAAATGCTTGAGATTGAAGAAAAATCTGGGCTTTCATCATTTGATTTAATCAATCTTGTCGGCAAAAAATTAGCTACCCATCTGTTACCTTATTTAGATGATAAATCTAATATTTTAGTACTGGCTGGAAATGGTAATAATGGTGCCGATTGTTTTGCGCTTATCAACAATTTAAAACAATTTCATATCAAGTTGATCTTGGTAAATGGTCTTCCAAATAATCCTGATGCAATGAAGGTATATAAACAAGTTCCACTTTCAATCATTCAACCTATGACAGCCTTAGATACATGCTTGAAGGAATGTGATGTTATCATTGATGGTATTTTTGGTTTTGGCTATCATGGTAAATTATCAGAAGATATGCGAGTAGTATTCAAGCAAATACAGAATGCGAATAAGCCAATCTATAGTATCGATATTAATTCTGGTGCTGAATGTGATTCTGCCATGCATGATTCATTCGCATTACATTCTACAGTTACATTTGCGATAGACTGTTATAAGCCTTTCCATGTACTACAGAAGTATCATCATCTGTTTGACAAGTTAGAATTGATTCCACTGGATATACCACATCCAAAACAAAGTAGTTTTTTAAAGATGAATCAGACTCTCTTCTTCCATAATCTTGCGAAACGAAAAGAAACTGCACATAAAGGCAGTAGCGGAAAGATATTACTTGTTGGAGGTTCCTATGGAATGGCTGGAGCAATCAGCCTAAATATCACTGGTGCAAAAGCCCTGGGTTTTCCATATATTGAGGTAGGATGTATTGATGGTATCTACCCTATCGTTGCCACAAAGCATACAACACCAGTATTCCATCCATTCTCTGCACACAATGTTGAACAACAGCTGGCTTCAACAATTGAACATGTTAGTGCAGCTGCCTTTGGTAGTGGTGTTACGCAAATGTATGAGAAAGAATTATGTCTAGATCTGATGATTCAAAGATGCCATGCTCCTTTGATATTAGATGCTGAAGGCATACGTATGTTGCGATACAACACATGGAAATTACGCTTTGCAAAATCACCGATTATTCTAACACCACATATTGGAGAATTTGCAGACTTGTTCCACTTAGAAAAAGAGGAAGTTATGCGCAATCCTTTGCATTATGCCTTAAAGTACGCAAAGGAATTAAAAGTATATATTGTATTAAAATCAGCACATACCATTATTGCAACCCCAAATGGTCAATGTTATATTAACCAAACTGGTAATGAAGCCTTAGCTCAAGCTGGTAGTGGCGATTTACTTACTGGTATGCTAACTGCACTACTTGCATATCATTGTGATATCTTTACAAGCCTACGTATGGGTGTATGGCTCCATGGTTATATTGCAGATAAGCTTATAGAACATCACTCTAAGATGCATATAAATCTAGAAGATTATCCCGCAGCAGTCGATCAATTCTTCTATGAAAATGGATATTAAAAAAACGAGGACACCCTCGTTTTTTTATCCCTTTAAACCTTCTTCTTGACGTTGCATATTCTCTACAACAACATCGTAGATGTCACCGATAGATTGTGCATATTCAAGTACCTTCCATGGTTCATTTGTATGATAATGAATCTTAATTAAAGTATCATCACCAACAACTAATAAGCAGTCACCTTGGAAATTTTCTGTAATATAGTCATTTATGACATCTTCATCTAAATCATGTCCATCAATTAATAACTGTGTATCAAATTTAAATTCTAACTGTTCCATTTAAGTACCTCCATTAGACGTTGTTATTATATCACGCTTTCAACGAAAACAAGTAGATATCAATAACAGGGTTTTTACTTAGATGTTGTGTATATAGTCTTGAGGTAGCCTATGAAAACATCTTTAACAAAAATACAACTCTTACATATGATCCAAGAGAATTTAATAAACATCTTTTATCCCAGAAACTATCTAACATTCTTAAAACAATTATGTTATTTCCATGAGGAATCAATCGAGAATATTATTTTAATCTTTACACAATGTCCAACTGCTACATATGTTTTAACCTATAAAGCTTGGCAAAGATATCACCGTACTGTTCGCAGAGGTTATACTGCAATTTCACTACTATCAGATTGTAACAATAACGAGCAATTACGTTCTGTCTTTGATATCACACATACAGTTGGCAAAGAATTTATACCTAAACATATAGATATAAGCTTAAATCAATTACGCAGGACTATTATCTTTCTATCATCTAAAGTTGCGACTGACACTATCCTTTCGGTTACAACTGATGATATAACGATACAAATTAAACATGCATTACAAAGATATATTTATCATTTAATCAAGTCACGTTTTTCACAATACTATTCAAGTGAAATCGAAATGAAGAGTATACTCTACTGTATCTGTTTCTACTATGGAATAGACGTCAGTGAATATAACTTTTCTTCTATTACGCTTTGGGCAAAACAAAAAACGAATCACGATTTAAGAGAAGCCCTAAATGTCATTCGTTATACAACTACTTTTTTAATCGATACAATTAATTACATGTATCTTAGTCATGAATATTCTTAGCAACTGGCAAACTCCATTTGTGTAAAATTGCCAGTGCTCTTACTAAGATTGTCACACCAATTCCCACCCAAATACCTAGTGAGATATTCCCTGCATGCATTAACATTGCGCATGGAATTGCACCGATAATTGATGCGATTGCATATACATCTGTATGGAAGATTTGCGGTAATTGATTGACACAGATATCACGGAATAAACCTCCACCAACACCTGTTAATACACCACAGAATACAAGTAAGAAACTATGCGATGTTGGATGTAAGAAGAAAGCGACACGTACACCTACTGCAGTAAACACACCTAATCCTATCGCATCCGCAATCAACAAGAAATTCTTATAAGCATTTTTCTGCGTAATCTTATTTGTATTTACATTGAAGTATGCAAATAAGAATACGATAACAGAAGTAACACTAGCAACAACGACATACACTGGATTGGAAAATGCACTTGGAGGAACACTACCTAGTACAATATCACGCATAATTCCACCAAACGTTGCAGTAATAACTCCAATAATCACAACCCCAAAGAAGTCCATCTTCGATTTCATTGCGACAAGTGCTCCCGAAATCGCAAACGCTATAGTACCTACTATTTCTAATACAAATATATATTGATTCATATCATCCTCGTTATAATCCGTTCGTATTATACCAAAATTAAAAGTGCGTGTTCAACGCACTTTTATATAACTTATTCAGTTTCATCTTTTGGATGATAGATTTTCTCAGCAACGATTTGCACGACTGTCTTCTTATTTTCATCTTTCATGTAAAACTGCTTACGAAGATGGCCTTTAATACCAATTCTTGTGCCGGCATGGAATTCTTCGCGAACTTGATCCGCTACATCTCCCCAGGCAACTACATTTAGATAGTCCTTCGCTTTACTTGGTTCATTGTGTTTTACACAAACTGAGAATGTTGACATTGTGGAATCATTCTTTGTGCTACGAACACTTGGTTCGTACATCACTGTCCCTTTAATTTCAACTGCATTTAAAT
>ERZ772956.2538-NODE-2538-length-11491-cov-2.879503_pt1 | contig 11491 bp, 2 predicted proteins | sample MGYA00580683_ERZ772956 | MGnify/ENA primary metagenome ERZ772956 (study PRJEB29015, sample SAMEA2738077) | human oral metagenome | biome: human oral; feature: human-associated habitat; material: saliva | place: China | collected 2212 ...
AAAAAAGGCGGGGGGGTGAAGAAATCTTCCCCGCCCCGCGCAGGTACAAGAATTAGGGATCTCGTTGCTGACTTTGTTTGCCTTACGGCGTCTCGCGAATCCAAGCGCCGGTAGCATCCACGTGGTAGCCATCCGGAGTCACTTCATTCACATACATGGAACCGTAGGGTCTACCCTCGCGGTTTGCATACACCCAGCGGTTCTGGGTAGCATCCCAATCCCAAGTCGGTGCCGGGGTTGCCGGGTTCAGGTAGTACCAAACACCGTCAATCTCCTGCCAGCCGGTCAACATAGCGCCGGTCAGCAGGTTCAGATAATACCATCTGCCGTCTGCGCTGTCGTGATACCAGCCCTTATCCATGGAACCGAACCAGCCGTCGTGGTTCGTGGAGAGGTGATACCAAACACCCTGATCATTCTTCCACCAGCCGCTGTCCATGACACCGTTCTCGTCGAAGTGGTAGCTGTAAATCTTGGTCTGGCCGTCAAAGGTGTAAGCGACATCCGCCCAACCGTTACTGATCTTCTTGCCCATGCCGAGCTCAAAGTGCCAGCCGTGGCCTGCCGGGTCAAAGTTCACCCAGTTGCCCTCTGCGCCGTTCTGGTAGACGCGGTTGCCGGTGCCGGACGGCGTTGTGCTGCCCGTCACGCCTCTGCTGCTGCCGCGGCCTCTGCCGCCGCCACCGCCTCCACCACCGCCGCCGCTGTGGCTTCCTCCACCGCCGCCGCCACCGCCCGGAGTCGGGGTCGGAGCCGGGGTAATACCTGCGATTCTCGCAAGAATGGCATCAATCAGAGCCTTAAGGTCGGCATGCTCATTGATAAGCTCGGTCGTAGTCGGTCTCGGCAGACGGTTTGCAAGCGCATTTGCCTGCGTAACCGCATTCGTAAGATCCGAGAGCTCAGTCGGGGTGAGGTGCGGAATGATGCGCGGATCCGTCATCACTGCGTTGCCTCTGTTGATCTCGCTAATCAGGTTGTTTCTTGCGTTCTGCCAAGCGGTATCATCCGCCGGGATGAACATTGCATAGAGCGTCATATCGCGGGTCACCGCATCGCTGTCCGCAAAGGTCGGAGCCGTCTGGCTGTTCGCCTTACGGAACTGATCGAACTCATACTCGATGCCGGTTGTCGGATCCGTGTAGTTCAGAGCCAGCGCGCCGCGCATGTTCGTATAGTCCGCTTGGCTCGCGAGGTCGCTGCCGTGTGCAATGCGGAAGGTGTAAGGTGTACCGCGCATTGCGTCGATCACCGTGACCGTGTGTGCCTTCTTATAGCTCAGCACCAGATAGTCGCCGTTCTTTGCATCAAAGCTGAAGTTACCGTCAAAGCCCGCTGCACTTAAGTCTGCCGGGTTCATCGGAACCGTAACGTAATTCACGTTTCCGCTCGGATCGACGGTGCGCTTCCAGAGCTCATAATCGGTGTTGTTCTTGATGCTGTCGTCAAGGCGAGCAATCACGCGCATGGTTGCGTTGCTGTTGGACGCCGGAACCGTCTTGTTGACGCCGTCCACGTCTCTTGCGAGGCCGACCTGCAGGCTCCACGGGAGCTTAATCTCGTTGTCGCCGACCTGCGTCTTCAGTTCGTTTGCATAGTTGCTTACCACCGTTCCGCGGTTAAACTTCGCGATGTAGGTGATCGTGTCAACGCTCGGGTTTGCAAGCGCTGCCGTATCATCCGGGTTATCAATGAGCTCGGTGAGGAGTCTCACATTGTCTGCCGGATCCAGTGCAAAGCGACCGTCCTTCGGCGTATAGTCGAGGTCTGCCTTCGGCTGAGCCGGAAGGATGGACTGACCGTTGTAGCTTGCGGACACGGTTACGGAGCCCGCCGGCATCACAATACGCTGACCCGTTGTCGTAAGTCCGCTCAGATTGCCGAGGAGTACGTTCCAACGCTTAAACGTTGTTCCCGGCGGCACATCCGCGTCAAACTTAATCTTGTCGCCTTCTCGGAAGGTAACGTTCGTATCGTCTGCGCCAATCGGAATAATCTGTTCCGTACCGTTAATCATTCTCTTAATCTCGACAACCTTACCGCCGTTCTCAAGCTTCAGCGTGTACTCGGTCGTCGCCGCTGCCGGCGTTCCGGTGACCGGAATCACCGTACCCTGCGGAATCTGATTCTGCGGCGTCTGGCTGCCGCCGACCGGTCTTGCGACCACCGTGTAAGTCGTGTTCGGGTCGAGGTTGTCAAAGACAATCGCTGCGCCTGGCGTGCTCGGGGTAACCCAGCCGGAAGCCGGAACCACATTTCCGCTCGCATCAATGAGGGAGTACTCCGTGTTCGGAGCGGTCGGGCTGACCGTGATGGTCTTCTGGCCTGCGTTTGCCGCATCGGTACCGACCGTCGCGTTCGCTCCGACTGCCGGCACGTTTACCACGGTCGGCTGGCTGCGATTTGCAGCGACGACATTCGTGATCGGCGTGCCCGCTGCCGGGTTTTCCGTGGTCGGAAGCTCGTATACCTGGAACTGCGCGTTAACCGGGAGACCCGTGAACGCACCGCTCTGGAGTGCCGAGCCCGGAAGGGTTGCAATCACGTTGCCGTTCATATCAGTAATCGCATAGTTTCTCAGGCTGTTTGCACTGTTTACCTTGACCGTACCGGTGCCGTTGTTTGCAACTTCACCGTTTGCGTTCGGCATTGCAAACACGCCGTCATCCGCCAGACCGATGCGGGTAAAGACCGTCGTATAGGTCTCGCTGCCGTTGATAATCGTCGTGTTGGTCGGCTGAGAACCGGAGCTGCTGGTCCACGGCTGTGCCATGTAGGTCGCCGGGTTTGCCGGAACCGGCGTCGGCTTCGGGACATCCGCCCAAGTGGTCGGATTCCACATGCCCGTCGCGGTATCCCTGGTCTTCTCACCGACGCGAACCGTCGTGTTGCCGGTCAGGCTACCGTTTGCGCTGTGCGCAAAGTTAATCGTATACCACTTGTTCGGATCCTCGACAAACTTCGGGTAGACACTGACTGCCGTCGGGGTGGTCGTGCCTGCCGGAATTGCGAGTTTGTGATCTGCGGTCGTAATCGTGGAACTGTCGGTGTCCGCATCGCAAATCTTCTGCTCCGCGCCGCCGTTGATCGTCACATACCAACCCTCGAGCTTGTAGTTCGGGACCGGATCCGCGCTGATTGCGAGATTGCCGTGCGAGTCGAGACCCACCAGCTCCTGCCAGGTGTAGGAACCGACGCGAATAGAGCGCGGTGCCGTGTTGCCCGTGATATCGCCGTTTGCCGTGGAGGTATAGCTGACGCGTGCCCAGGTGGTCGCGTCGTTCAGGTTCTCAACATAGGTGATTGTGATGAGAGCACCCTGGCCGTCAGTTCCTGCCTGCAGGGTAAAGTGCAGGTTCTCATCCGTACCCTGAACCATGCCGCCCGGTGCGAGAGCGCCGTTGTTGGTGCCCGGGTTCATGTTCGGCGCGTAGTTGTAGCCGGGGAGGAACGGAACCGCAACCGTCTGTGCGCCGGTTGCGCCGACTGCTCTCGGCTCATCGATGTCTGGAAGATTCGGTCTGCCCTCCTGACCATCCAGCTTGTTGCCGTGGTTATCGAAGAACTTTACCTGTACGCGAATCTGATACGCCGGATCGCGTCTGTAGGTGTACTTAATCTTGACGTTCTGGTTCGGCATTTTGCCGGTCAGCACGCCGTTCGTATTGAACTGGAACTCGCCGTTTGCAGCAAGCTTGTTCGTACCGTAAACGCAAGCGTTCTGGTTATCCGCATCACCGCTCACAACCTGCACGCTGTCGTAGACATAGCCCGCAATGGTCGGCGGCGTCATGCCGACAGACTCCTCCGCATTCTTGTTCTCAGAGGTCGCTGCTTTAATCGTGGTACCGGTCTGATCCACATACTCCGTGCGGAGAGAGAAAAACTTGCTCGTATCCACAATATAGAGATAACGAATGGTCAGGTCATCGTTCGGCATCACGCCGCTTACGACATTGCCACCGATCACATTGACCTGTGCTGCGCCGGTGCCGGCACCGCTGGCCTCACCGAACTTACGCTTTTTATCGTTCTTCACAATGACGGAGCCGACCTTATAACCCGGCACCGCCGTTGCGGCGAGCGGAAGCGCGGTGACCGTATCGCCCGTAGCCTTCTGCGTCGCGGAAAGCCAGGGCGCACCGTTCGGGTTAAAGGCAATGTAGTTCGCCTGATAGAAGGTGCCGCTATCCGTTGCCGGGAGCTCGGCGCTGCTGCCGTCCAGCATGCGGTAGTGCATCACTGTGTAGTCAAAGTTCTGCGCCACACCGCTCGGTATCCACTTGGGCGCGTACGTCTTGCTGACACTGGGCATGGCAATCGGAAGAGCCGGCTCAATATCCTTCAAGGGATCGGAAGCATCGTACCAGCCGCCGAAGTTGTAGCCCGGATAAGTCACGCCCGTAAAATTCGGGAACGCCGGTCTCGCATCGGAATCGCCTGCAGCCGCGGGAGTGCCGTCCGAGTGAGTCAGCGGAATGCCCGCAAAGCCCGGAACGTCTCTCAAAAGAGTACCGGTCTCGCCCGAAACGGAGTTGCTCGTATAGCCGCCGTACGTAACCCCCGGACCGTCTCCGGTGTCAAAGGTAATCGTGGCCGTTGCCGCATAAACCGGCAGCGCCGGGGCTGCCACGGAAAATACCATGACAGCCGCCATCGCCGCGGCGATCCGAGACTTGAAATTATGTCTCAATCTCATCTCATTCCTCCTCAGTGAATCCACGCGCCGTTCGCGTCAACGCGGTAACCGTCCGGCGTTGTCTCATTCTGGTACATGGAACCCATGGGTCTCACAACGGAGTTGGACTTGTAGAACCATCTCTCATTCACCGAGTCATACTCATAGGTGTTTGCAGAGGTGGTCGGTGCAAAGTAATACCACTTTCCGTTAATCTGCTGCCAACCGGTCTGCATGATGCCGGTAGCCGGATCCAGGTAATACCAGTGCTTATCCGCCTCGTCGTAGTGCCAGCCCATCTGCATCTTGCCGAGCCAGCCGTCGTGCTCTGTATTGCAGTAGTACCAATCCAGCTTCTCGTCGCGGAACCAACCGAAGTCCATGATACCGTGCGAGTTGAAGTGATACCAACCGTTCTTGTTGACATCTCCGTTTGCGTAGTCGAGCTTTGCCCAGCGGCTCACAAGGCGGATACCGCCGTTCAGGGTAAAGATCCACTCGTTGTGCTCGGGGTTCACAAGTTCCCAGTTGCCGTTCGTTCCGACCGTGTAGCTCGGCTCGTAATCGGCGATGAAGGCCTCGTTTCCGATCAGGTTCGGCTTACCGAAGGTGCTGCCGACACCTGCGCTGATGCTGCCGCTGCCGCCGCTGCGTCCGCGGCTGCTGCCGCCGCGACCACCGCCGCCGCCGCTTCCGCCGCCGGACAGACTGTTGTTCAAGATGGTTCCGTAATTGTTATAACGCGGATCCACTATGGTCTCATAACGTTGAATCGCATCGAGCAGATCGTCGAGTGCCTGCTGAAGCTCAGCTGCCGTTGCTCTCGGGCTCGTGCGCTCAAACACTGCGATTGCATCGTTGATTCCGGTGTGTACGCCCGGAACACCGTTGATCAGGGCAGCGGTCTCCTTGCGCTTTAAGAAGAAGTCATCCGCAAGCTTAATTGCCTTCTTGATTGCATCATCAAGGCCGTTTCTCGCGTTGTCAACTTCCTCCTTGTTGTCCTTCCAGTAACCGTAGACAATGGTGCGCTTCTTAATCGGCTCTGTATCATCGAACTCTCTGAATCTGTCTGCCCTGCGGCTCCAACCCTGCCAATCGTACTCAACACCGGTCGCCGGATCGGTGATGTGCGTTGCACTGCCGGTCGGCGTGTTATTGAGAACGGTGCTGTAGAGGGTCGAGTAGTCCGCATCGCTCGGTGCTTCACCCTTTCTCACCGGGAAGCTGTACTGCGGCCACGGTGCCACGGTGTCCTTGTCGTTGATGAAGGTCACCTTGTAAGCCTTCGAATAGACCAGATAGTACTTGACGCCTTCCTGTGCGGTGAACTGGAAGAGACCGCCGCTTGCGTAGACATCCGCCGGGGTCAAGGTCTCCGGAATGTAAGTCGACGTAGCCGTATCGTAGCGAAGCAGCTGGTAGTCGAGGTTATTCACGTCTTCCTTGTCAAGCTGTACATAGGTGTTAAATCTTGCGTTGGACGCCGTTGCGCGCGGCACAAGTCTGCCGTTCACATAGCGCTCAATGTTGGTCTGGACCTCCCAGGCCGCCGTAAATGCAGTCGGGTGGTTTGCAGCATCGACCGTTGCCGGATCGCTCTTCAGCGCCGAAGCAACCGCCGCCGGGACGTTCTTTTTCTGGTAGACCACCTTGTAGGAAACATCCGCATGGTTCACGTTCATGATGACGCGGTCATCCGGGGTGGTAAGGTCGTTCTCAAGGCCCGGAATCTCGTTCGGATCCAGCGCCATCTCGCCCGGGTTGCCGCCGCGAATCTCATCCGTAACCGGCGAATTGCCGTTTAAGTTGCGGTTGTAATAAGCGGTCAGGACCACGTTCGTATCCGGCATCGTGAAGGTGAGCGTCGCGTTGCCGAGCTGGCTCGTGATGCCCGGGATGATACCGGTCGTGACTCTCCACTCCTTGAAGGTCTCGCCCGCGCTGTTGGTTGCCGGTGCGGTCAGGACAACTGTCTCGTCCTTGTGTGCCTCGTCGAAGTAGTTCGTGTTGATTGTGTTGCCGTTGACAGTCGTGATTTCACTCTCGCCGTCCGTCGTCGTGATGCTGAACTTCGGAATCTCAAGCTCGCCGCCCGGATCCATGGTAACCGGCGTTCCGTCCGGAAGCTTGCTGAGCGCGGTGATATCGTTTCTGCCGCGCGGTCTTGCGACCACGGTGTAAGTCTTGTTGGCATCGAGACCGGAGAAGGTAATTCTTCCCGGCGTTCCCGCCTGCCAGCCGTCCGCCTGGGTCTCCGGCGTCGTCACGACGTTTCCGTTCTCATCGATGAGTACGTAGTCCGCATCTCTGTCGGAGGGATCGATCGTTAAGTCAACCTTCGTCTCATCGTTCGGGTTATACGTAATCTGCTTGTTCGTATCAACTGCCGGAACATGTGCATCGCTCGGGCTGCTGATCGGTGCCGGCACGTTCGAGATGTCGTCGCCGACCTGTGCCGTGTTATCGCCCTCTGCCTCGTAGACCTGATAGGTCGTTCCGGGCGTGAGGTTGTTGAAGTAGGTTCTGCCGGTCACGCTGCCGTCGCCGACGCCCACAACCTTGCCGTAGGGATCCACGACAATGTACTTGTAGCCGGGCTTCGTGTCGTAAGCCGTCACAACGCCCTTGCCCTGGGTATCAAGGCTGCCGCCCGCATCCACCGGGTGCACGTTGGTACCGAAGACCGCCGGGTCCGGATAGAACTTGACGAGGTAGGTCTCGCCGTCTGCGATTGCATCGCCTGCGTTCATCATTGCGCCGTTGTGGAACCAACCCTTGTAGAGGTAGTTGACCTCACCGGTGTAGCTCGTCGCTGCCGGCTCAACCTGACCCCAGGTCTTGTCCTTCCAAGTGTGAAGCGTGGTCGGAACACCCGGATTCCAGGTGACATGGTTGTCAAACGGTGCGAAGTTAATGTCAATCCACCAAGCCGGATCTTCCTTAAATGCAGCAACGAGATTCTCGCCGCCCTGGAAGCGATCCGTATCCTGAAGGAGGTGCTCACTGCCGTCCATGACGCGGTTGTTGTTCGTATCCACGAACCAGCCGTCGAGCATGTAGTGGTAATCGTTTGCTGTGACAATCGGAAGGAGGCGCTTTGCCTTGAGGTCCGCATAGGTGTAGCCGAGACCTGCGCCGTTATCCTTCAGCACGCTCACCTTGAAGGAGTTCGTGCCGTTTGCGGTCACATCCGGGGAAACCTGCTTGGTCGGGTCATCCGCCGGTGCCATATTGTCGGAGCTCAGGGTTCCGAGTTCCGTGCCGCCGACAACATCCTTGCCGCTGTAGAACTGGATGTTGCTCCAAGCGCTTGCATCTCTGTTGTAACGATAGCTGAGCTTAAAGTCGCCGGTCGGCATCTTTGCTCTGTAGTGGTTGTTTGCGGTGTTGAAGGTTGTTGCATCGCCCGCAATCGGCACACCAACCGGGTTGTCATTGTAGCTGTTGTAGATATAGCCGTAGAGTTCCGGCATTGCGAGCGGATCGCCCTCAACCGTATCATCCGTTGCCTTCGGCGTCACCACCGGCGCAACAATGTTTCTGAGGAGGCTGTCGTTCGTGCCGAGGTCCTCGTGCGCCAGGGTAAATTCCTGACCCGTGCCCGCACCCGTATATACATAGGTAATCTCGACATTCTGGTTCGGCATCACACCGGTGTAGTTACCCGCCGCATCCGCGCTGCCGGTAAGGGCAACCACAAGCGGGTTCGGATCCTGATCGTTTGCCGTGCCACCCGCAACCACATTGTAGTGGTCATAGGTGTAACCGAAGGTGCTCACCGGGCTGATGTTAATCGGATCCTCCGGCCTCACCATCGCGGTGGTGGAGGGTGCGACAACCGTGCCCGCCGGCGATACGTGGTTCACCTTGAGCTGGAAGCCCGGGTGAGACGGATCGACGCGATAGCGCCAGGTGATAGCCCAATCCTGACCCGGAGATTTACCGCTAAACTGACCGTTGGTAGCTCCTGCAGTCGTATCGAAAGTACCGAAGGGTGCCGGAGCGGTCTGGTCGCTGAACTGATAAGTGCTCGGGTTCATAAAGGAGTCTGCAGAAGTCCAGACGTAGCCCGGTACAACCTTTTTATTCAAATTCAAAGGAGTCTCTACCGAAAGCCCGCCCGCTGCCGGTGAGGGCGCAGTCTGAAAGGTGATGCTTCCGTTCTGATTCTCATAGGAAGTCGTGTACGCAAACTTGATGTTGTGGTTAACGGTATAGATTGCGTCATAGATTTCCGGAGTTGCCGGGAATACGGACGGAATCGGTGTCGGCACCGCCGGCATTACACCACGCTTGTTCCAGCCGTGGAAGTCGTAGCCGTACTTCGTGACCGTCGGCGCAAGTGCGTTGGTCGGATCGCCCGCGAGACCGCTGAGCATGCCCGGGGTCGGGGTTCCGCCCTTTGCGTCGAAGGTGATGGTGCTGTTATCTCTCACATAGTGATAGGTAATGACCGTATCCTGCTTCGGCATGATACCGGTGACCTTACCGAAGTTCGGGCTGGTCGCCGTGCTGTCCGGCGTCAGCTTAAGCGCCGCACCGCCGATAGCAGTCTCATCCGTATTGATGCTATCAAGACGATAGGAAGGCGGGGTCACGGTCGGCGCCCCCTCATCAACCGGATCTCCTGCCGCAATGCTCTTTGCCGCGCGGTTTTCCGCGCCCGGAACCGGATCGCCGTTTGCATCCACATACTGGAAGCTCAGGGAGTATCCAGCTCTGCGGAGTGCCGCATTGTCTGCCGCCGTTGCGGAGTCCGCAACCGAGAGGCCGTACTTATCCGCCTGGTCTGCGGTGAAGAAGGTGCTGAACGGCGCCACGCTGCTTGCCGCAACGCCCGTGCCCGGTTCCGCAAAGTTCTTCTCCTGTGCCGCAGTCGGGGTGCCCACACCTGAGAAGGCATCCGGAAGATCCTTACCCGGATCCACTGCCTGCTTCGAGACACCGATGTTGGAGCCCGCAATGCTCTGCATAACGGAGAGTTTGTTGGTTCCCTTAATATAGATATTGCTCGGCTTACCCTCGCCGTCCGTGTTGCCGTTTACATTAATCACGGAAGCGCCGGAGGGCTTGCTGCCCGCGAGTTTAATTTCGCCGCCGTCATAATTGATTGCGCCGCGACCGTTGGTCGGGGAAACGTTGCCGGTCACATTGGAGCCGTCTTCCAGCTGAAGGGTTCCGTTTCCGAGTACGTCGATTGCCGCACCGGAGGTCGTGGAAGTCGTGGTAGCACCCTGCACCGAAGCCGCTGTTCCGAGACGCAGGGTTCCGTTGCTCACCTTGAGAACCGGAGTCGTACGAGCTCCCGATCCGCCCTTCATGATCAACTTCTCAATCGTGTACTTACCCGTACCGGTCTGGGTAAAGAGCGGCGTGCCCGGCGTGCTCGAAGTCACCTCAACAGTCGGACCCGTGTACGGAACCGCGCTCGGGCCGTACTCATAGTCGGTCTGCGAAATCACGACGTCCGTATTACCGCCGTGGCTCAGGTTAACCGGCGCACCGTTGTAGTCGATGATGTAGATGTAACCCTTCTTACCGGAGAGCCGGTCTACCGCCTTCTGCACCGTTGCGTACGGATTCTGGTAGGTACCCTCACCCGTTGTGTCGTTACCGTGTTGAGTAGAGACATAATAAGATGTTGCTTTAATAAGAAAGGCAACTCTACGATGCACGGTCTCATAAGGGTGTAGGTCAATCTGCCAAGAATAGGCAATTCCTGAGTCAAGCGTCCCCCAGGAATCATAGTAGTCAGTAAAAGACGCTCGCGAGGTGTCCGTCTTATTATTCCCGATGAATATGTACTTAAAATACTCTTCATAAGGTCCCACATAACGTGCCGTCGGCTCTGTCAGACCCAATCTTGTCGACCCTGAGTCGCTGGTGATAATATCGAAGGTTTCCTTTGTCCCTCGATTGACCATATGAAAACCGGAAGGTGTCTTATAGCAAATGGCATCATCATCTCCATTAATCATGCTATCGCCACCCGTACCCATCCAAAACCGTCCGGTTGTATTAGTGGTGTTATGAAGATAGTAGTCGACAATAATGCTCCTGCCATCCGGTCCAGGAGATACCCTCATACGATACTCAATTCCAAGGTTCGTGTCAGTGACAACATCTCCATTATGTGCCGGGGAGGGTTTCAATGCCTTATAGCCTGGTTTGACAAAATAGCTCTCTGCCTTCGGAGCACTTGCCGTCGGATTATTTGCCTTCACAACCCAAGTTGCATATCCTCTGTCCATCCAAGTTGTCTGAATGCTGCTACCCGTATAGTTACTCTCACCGGTATCCAGTCCACGGATATCAAAGCGCCTCGAATTTCTTCCATCACCCTCGCTTGCGCCTATTGTCGGCCCTATCCACTTAAAGGCCGTGGCTTCGGTTGCCCCCTCAGGACTTCCGCCCGGCTGCAACTCCGTCGCATACGCATTCTTCACGCTCAGGCTGCTCAGCGCAAGCCCAAAGACCATGAGAAATGCGAGTAGCTGTGCGAGCGCTCTCCGCAGGATGCCGCGAAGAGAAGGTCTTCTGTTACTCATACTATTGTTTCACACTCCCTTCCGTTGATTCAATCCGCCTCAAAGACAGAAAGTTCATCCGGCACATCGCTCTGCGTGACCGTTGTCGACGCGCCCGCGATCAGGCCGCGCGCAAAGTGATTCCGCTCTTTTCTGTCGTAGTGATAGAAGCCCGGTCCCGCACTGCCGCTGTTTCTCCAGCGCGGCGCGTCCTCATCTCCGGTGAAACCGAGGAACTGACCGTTGTAAACGAGGATATAGCCCTCACCCGTGTTCAGCACGC
>ERZ772956.2540-NODE-2540-length-11485-cov-3.086964_pt1 | contig 11485 bp, 8 predicted proteins | sample MGYA00580683_ERZ772956 | MGnify/ENA primary metagenome ERZ772956 (study PRJEB29015, sample SAMEA2738077) | human oral metagenome | biome: human oral; feature: human-associated habitat; material: saliva | place: China | collected 2212 ...
CGGCATAGAGCACGTTCATTAAATCAGCAGCCACGGTGGCGCCGGTTGGCGGTGCTATGACGTTGTATTTCTGCACAAAATTGCGGCGGAGAACCTCTCCGGCTGCGTTTTGCGTGAGAATGTAGCCTGAAAAACTATATTCGCCGGGCCCACCAACAGTAAAGTTGTACTCGCCTGAGCCGCTAATCGGCCGCCCGTTGACAAAGATCTGCGGGCGCTGCGTTGTGTCGACCGCAGCCATAAAGATTTTGGAGCGGAAGACCTCTCCGGGCATCAATGTCGTGGCTTCAGGCAGTACGTAAGCGTTGAGTTCGTTGACGCGAATGTCCTTCAAATCGACATTGGCGCGCAAGGTATGCAGGACTTGATTCTCAGCTTTTCGGATGTCACTTTGAAGTTTGGAAAGCATCGTAATAGCAGCGATAGCCGGCATATCTTCAAACATATATTCTTGCCAGTTCTTTCCAAGCAAGGAGTTGTCGTTCTTCGGCACGGCTGTGCTCAAATCGGACGCAATAATGGCGCGCTGACGCGGGTCGGTGATGTAGCGGAGGACGTGGGCGCGATAGCTATTGATGGCATTGAAGAGCAACTTTCCTTTTCCGCTGATTGGGGCGAGCATTATGTGGCCCGCAGCATCTAAGTTTTCTTCGTTGTTGAGCCGATCGGGATTTCCTTTGCTCCCATCTGCTTCGCGAGCGATGGCCCACTTGAGTTGTTCGGCAAAATTATAAAGCGAGTCGGACGCGAGGCGCAATTGGTTGGCTTTGGCGTACCACTCGCGCACCTTCGTCGGGTTCTTCTTCATCAAGACGGCAAAATCGTCGTAGAGAGCGCGATTCTCCTTGGCGGCATTCGTCGTCGTACGCTCCAAACTATCGCCAATAAGGTGAAAGCCTTTCAAGACGTCGTTGGAGACATTAAGCGCCAACATCGCCATCAACAAGATATACATCAAGTTGATCATCTTCTGGCGAGGAGAAACGGGTCTTTTCTTTATTGTAGAAGGCATTTGCTTATTCTGAAATCGTAGAAAGAAGTGAGGGCGCGCTTTAAGATTCGCTTTGTTCGCGTGGTGCAGCGGCTGATTGGTTGACCATATTCACGGTCAAAGCGTCGATCATTCTTGCATACACGCTGTTGAGACGCTGAATCTGCTCTGCGAGTTTGTGGGTCTGATTGTTGATATCGTCAATCGTACCTACTTGCAAGCTGATGCTCTTCAAGTGAAGCTCATATACTTTATTGATGCCGGTAAGCGTGCGATTGAGATTCTCCATCTCTTCACTGTCGCGCGTCAAGCGGGCACTTTGCTCGTCGACCTTCTGGAAGGTATCCGTCAACGTTTGTAGTTTTTCGATATATGTCTTCGTCGCCGTTTCCATTTCGGGTGAAAGCACGGCCTGAGCGCGATGGAGCAATTCATCGTTGGCCGCACGAATAATGGCAGCCAATTGCTCTGCATCGGCGTCGCGTGGAATTTCGAGCGAGCCTTGTGCGGCCGGCGCAGCAGGTTGCGCTGATGGAGCAGGCGTTTGAGCCGTCTCTGTCGGAGCGGCTTGCGGCTGCGGCGCGGCGGCTTGCGGTGCAGGAGCGACGTAAGCAGGAGCGCTTACGCCGGATGGCGCTGTGAACACAACCGCCTGCGCAGTTGAGGGAATTGCTTCGGGCGTTTCCGGCTCTTCTGTTTCGGGCGCATAGCCCTTTTCTTGCGCGGCGAGAGTTGCCGCTATTTCTTCGTCAGTCTGATAATCGTGGGGAAGTTCCTTGCCAATCTCCGTTTTGTCAAACGGACGGTCGAAAGCGGAAAGGAAGAAAACGAAAACCTCCGTTCCCATACCGGCAAAGAGCATTAAATTACCGCCCGGAAGGTGCGTCAACTTAAAGAGAGCGCCCAAGATAACGATAGAAGCGCCCCAACTGTAGGCATAATTAAGGAATGTTTGCCCGGGAACGCTGTCCATCCAGTGTTGTAGGCGCGTGATGAGATTTATCTTGCTTGACATAAACGCTGCTGTTATTTAGTCTTGCGCAGAGCGATTGCAGCGCTGATGCCGCTCTCGCTCTTGCTATTTATTTTTTCTTTTTTACGCTCACTTTCGCTTTGCCTGTTGCCGTTCCGGCTTTGGAACGCACGCAACGGAAGCCAATAAATGATCGGGGTTGATTCTGATATTCCCACGTACGCCACGCTGAGCGGATGTAAGAAAGCGGATCTTTCCACGAGCCGCCGCGTACGCTTTTACGCTTGAGCAGATAGGGATCTTCCTTGGCCGCATTGTACTTGAGTTGGGGGTTGATATCGGCCATCGCAGCCACGCCTGCTTCCGTGTAAACCGTACCGGTCCACTCCGCAACGTTGCCGGCCATATCGAAGAGTCCGTTAGAATTCGCGCCGTACGTACCCACGCGGCTCGTAATCAAGTTGCCGTCTTGCGTGTAGTCGCCCTCATCAGGCTTGAAGTTGGCATAGAAGCATCCCTTTCCGTTTTTCTTCACGTCTTGTTCTTGATCGGTCTCCCAAGGGAAGGGATTACCCTCCTTTCCACGCGCTGCATACTCCCACTCTATCTCTGTCGGGAGGCGATAGCGCTGAATGAAGCGCGCCTGTGCGCCCAATCCTTTCATAAGATACTCCGTGCGCCAAGCGCAGAAGGCGTTGGCTTGCTCCCAACTGACGCCCACGACAGGATAATCGTCATAGACGTGCGAAGCAAAGTAAAGGCGCGAATACAATTCGTTGTTGGCGTTCGGAAAGTCGTTAATCCAGCACGTCGTGTCCGGATATACATTTACTATATATGTATTCAGGAAGTCCCAAGGGCCGGTTAAGGGGCGCTCGATCGTTTGTCTGACGATGTTTCCGTTGTCATCTATATAAGCCGTATCTTTAGAAATCATCACCACCTCGTCCGGATCCACCACGTGGTCCGTATTCAAGTCGCGCTCCGCCGGATTCAAGCGATATTTGCGCAGCGCAGCCTTCTCGTAGTCGTAGATTTCGTAGCGATAATTCATCTGGTGCGCATCGAGCATACGCGTTCCCTCAATCGGGTCCGTTTTATAGACGCTGTTGAGCGCTCTTTCTTGGTCTTCACTCGGCTTTCGCCACGGAATGGGTTTGGTCCAATTGAGGTGCGGACGCACGGGGTCGCCGTTGCGGTCCTGTGTAATCTTATACGTTTCGTCGCCGCCGTAAGAGGGATCGGCCAAGCGCTCGCGGATAATGGAATCGCGCACCCAATTGACAAACTGTTTATACATCGAGTTGGTGACTTCCGTCTGATCCATCCAGAAGCCATCGACGGAGATGTCGCGCGAGGGGATGTCAGTGCCCCAAAGCGAGTCGTTTTGTTCTACGCCCGTCTTCAGATAGCCTCTTTTTACTTCAAGCATGCCGTAGGGCGTCGGCTCAGCATAGGCTGCGCCCTTCACGCCGGTCACTTCACCGCCGCTACGCATCGTGCTGCGCCCGCCGAAGCAGGAAGAGAGCATCAGACAAAGCGAAAACAAACAACCAATGACAAGATACTTATTACAACTCATATATTTCATGCACAAAATAGTCGTATTTTTTATAGGAAGCGCACACTCTTGTGAAGATTGCGCTTGCGTTTTTGCAAATTGAGCGGAAGGCGATAGGAGACGGTCAATTCGTGTTGGCCCGCCTGCAAGCCTAAACCGGACGTGTTGGCTTCATAGGAGTAACTCAAGTCGACTCCGTGGAAAGTGCCGCCCACAAAGAGCGTCACGGAGTGCTGCGGTGCATAAGAAGCGCCGGCATAGAGCCGTTTTTTCTCCCGTTGATAAACGATCCGCCCCGTCAAATCAGCCCGAAAATCGGCATTGCTGTAGCGCAATAACACTGACGGCACTATAACAACTAACGGATTGCGGAATTTAATATTGTATCCGGCCGTAAAATTATACTGCGGCTTCACATGATACTGATTGGTTTCACCCAAACGCACGACGGGAGAAGTGAGATGCAGAAATCCGAAGCCGGCATACCAACGTTTGTGGTGATAATAGACGCCGGCGGAGGCATCAAACGACGATCCGTTAATCTTCGTTCGCGGAAAAGCGGGGTCGTTCGTTTCGCCCAGATCGGCCTTAGAGCCGTCTAACGTTTCTTGGAGCATATCTGCCTCGCCACCCAAACTCATTACGCCGCCAAAGAGCGGGAAATAATAAGCATATTGCACGGAAAAACGCTGATGAGAGAAGAGTCCGATCTGATCATTCTGAAAAATAGCGCCCACGCCGTGGCGAGTCGGACCGAGCATGAACGCAATATCAGCGCCGGCATACATCGTTCCGCCGCTGTTGGTATAGCCTGTGGCGTGCGTTTGATAAGCCATGTTGAGCGAAAGTTGGTCAGAGCGTCCGGCCGTTGCGGGATTAAACTGCGGTTCGAGTTCCCAATAATGGGCGAAGGCGGGATCTTGTTGGGCCAAAGCCTGAAAAGGCAGGCCGACCAAAAGGACTGCTGCCACCAAGCGTATGTATCTCAACAAGTTTCTCATTGCGATGTTATAGGGCGAAGCTTTTTGCCGCCGTCATCTCTATCTAACGTTTCGGCGCGCCTTTTATTGTTTGTCGACGTGCCTACTTGCGAGCGACCGGCAACACTAATCGGCAAAATTAGAAAAAACCACGCAATAGCTTGTATGGAATGGGCATAAACTTTCTTTCGCCCTTGACCGAGAAGAGCGGTTCGTAAAGCAAGGGAAACCGCAGCACGCCGACAGCCGCCGCAGCGGAGAGCTACTAAAGACGATGCCGGAGCTACTTGGGGGCTTTTCGCACCGATATACTTTGTATATTTTTAGGATTTAGTTGGCGAAGCGGCGCAAAAGTCGGGGTGACGGTGTAGGAAATCTTGCTTTATCAAACGAAAATCAAGGCAAGCAGCGAGGCGAATGACATAAAGAAAGGCGCGATATTGAAAATTTGACTTTTCAATAGGCGTTACAAATTGATAAAAAAGCAGATTAAACAACCAAATCTTGGTGGGAAACGCGAAAAAACGGACTTCGGGGCTGTATCTTTGCATCGTGTTTTTCATAGTATTAGATTTAGGGTTAACAAGGTTGGGATACAGAGGTATCCCTTTTTTTATATCTAAACGTAAGTTTAACAAGCCCAACTAAGCGTTGAAAAGGTCTCTGAAACGTATTATTCTTCTTTTCGTACAAGGCGGCGGCGCAACACCACATCGGAGGCGCACCACCTTAACTTTCATTGTATAAGGGTGCAAGCCGAGAAATTAACCCGACACGCGGAAAGCAGGCCTACGGCATACAGCCTTCGTCGGCAAAGTACACCGACAGTTTTTGCCGAAATCGAGAAAAGGCACGGTCAACAGCTGGCTTTGGGCGGCGAAAAAGAGAGATACTTTTCGTTTGGCCCGAGCAAACCATCGTTTGGTGGGAGCAAACCATCGTTTGGCCCGAGCAAACGACAACCTAAGGGGCAAGGGGAAAAAGAAAAAGGGAGGAAGTAGGAGGAAAAAGGAGACAAGTGGGCCGGCAAACAAGACTGCGCGGCCCGTTATTCATTCCACGCCAAAAGCGCGGCGCAACTCGTCGCGCCGCTCTGCACGCGTCTGGCGACGAAAGGTGTGCTTCCAATCTCGGCGGCCGAAGATAGTGGCGTCGGAAGAGGGCGACAGACGAAAACGAAGCGTGGTGTCGGTCAGTTCTTCAATGATGAGTCCGAGCAGACCGGTTTCTACTTCTCGAGCGCCGCCATCTACCGGCTCGAAAGCGCTGACTTTGGCGCGTAAAAACCAACCCAATTGCGCCATAGAAAAACGTTCGAAATAAAAATAATTGCGCCCAACGAAATGCCGACTACCATTCATAGTGCCATCTGCGCGGAAAAGTAAAAATTTATGGGCATCGTCGTCGAGCCATCTACCCAAGAGTTGCGACAGATTGAGGTAAGCATCTACTTCTAAAGGATAGTCGCCCGTACGCGCAAGGAGGCAGTAGCGATCTCCGGCGCGCAACGCGCCAACGCGGCGATGGTCGTAGTCGGGCTCGGAGGGAATGGCGAAGCGGAGGGTATCGTGCTCATCGGTAACAAAGGTAAACGTCGAATCTTGGCAACTGAGTATGCTGCCATAAAAGTCGGTTCGCTTCATTTCGGCCACTTGGACCGCCACAACTTGTGCGCGGACTGACAATAGGGGAAGGAGGAAGAGGAGGCAAAGGAGTGGACGGGGCGTAATCTTCATTTGAATCATGTTATTTTGTGCAAAAATAAGGCTTTAATCAAACTTTTTCGGCGCACCTCTATATAAATGTGGGGCGCAGGGGGCGAGAAGCGTTCCGACGGCGACTATGAGTTTGTTAAAAATGGAAGATTCTCGCGAAAAAGGGAAATGCACAGCGCGAAATGTTGCAACAAGCGATGCGCTCAAGGAATATACGCCGCACAGCAGCTACGAAAGACTGTCGAAAACGGGAAGGCAGGAAAGCAAAGGGCGCAACGCTTTTACATATTGCAACTTTTCGCCTCATCAGGACCAACGCTGCTTAGACCCAACGGTTATTGGCGCTTCGGATAAGGCGAACAGCTAAAAAAGAAACGGACGCGGACAGCACCAAAGATGCTGCTTCGCGTCCGTTATAAAGTGATCATCCGCCTAAATCTTCGCTTTTCAACATCACTCTCCAATATGACTTGAAAAAAGCGCCTGCGGAATGATTAAATTTAGCGCACTAAGATCTTTTCAACCTTACCAGGCTTGCCGTTTACCTTCGTCTTGCAGATATAAACGCCGCGCGTCAGACCGAGTACGTCGCTCTTCTTCGCGTTGGTCAAGACCATCTTGCCCGCCGTGTCGTATACGTCCATCAGAACGTTGCCAACCTTCACGTTAGCCACGCTCGTCGGGTTATAATCAAACGTTGCTTTGATTTTCGGGCCGTTCTTATAAGTCGGCTCGCCCATCGTTGTCGGCTCAAAATATTGCAATTGGAACGTCACAACGCACTTGCCTTTTGCCGTGGGCAACCATTCTGTAGCCATCTCCTTCACTTCGCCGGCTTCCAGCGTGCCGGGTTTTGAAATATACTCTTTTGCTTCGCTGTTAGAAGTACATTCTGAAGGGAAACAAACTTGGATGGCGCCGTTATCAATCTGCATAATATTGAAGATAAGACGCACGCCCGCCTTTGCATTCTTCGTGTTCTTCACTGATAAGGGCAAAACGATCTGATCATCGCCCCAAGGCGCCTCAACTTCAGTTAAATTCAGTTCTGCGCCGTTTTCAACGACCTTGCCATCCTTATCTACAAATTGTAAAGTCTGATCGACTTGTGCCTGTGCTGCGAATACGCCGCAAGCAAACAGGGCTAAAATGGATAGAATCTTTTTCATATTACACTCAAATTTATTATTGGATTTTCTTTTTGATGACTTGCAGAACGCCACCGGCATCGTTGTAGATGAAAGCTACGACACTCACATTCTCCGGCTTGTATTTCTCAGCCAAAGTATAGTCGAACTGCTTCGTTTCGCTGGCTGCCTTAGCTACCGTAACAGGCGTTCCGTAAGGCTCGTTGACGCTGGCGCGGAATACGTGGTTGTGCACGTAGTTCTTATTCAGACTTCCGTCGGGCATCTGTTGAGGCAAGACGATATTATCTTCGATGAGCCAGATTTGCAACTTGCCTTCAACGGCTTCATTACCGGTCATCTTCACAGCAACGTTTAACTTGCGCGATGCAGCGTCGTAAGTCGTGCCGGACAAATCCAAATCTACGATCGGCTTCATCTGTAAGCGCTTCACAACTTCAGCACTCCAAGAAGTGAACTCCAAGTTTTCGCCGCGATCGATTTTTCCTTTCGGCCACGTCGTCACGTTCCAATGTTCGTGATAGGCTTTGCCTTGCTCCGTAGCCAAGCCCTTCGGATTCGTTTCGGGGAGCGACAAGGCGCCACCGTGAATGGCAACAGCGATAACGTGATCTTCGCCGTAAAGGCCTTGCAACTCGTGAATAACATCCGTAGCTTTCGGACAGTTAATACATTTCTGGCCGGTAAAATCTTCGATCAAGACGTTCTTAGCTTTTTGCACATCAACGGGATCTTTACCGTAGCGCTCAGACTCACTAATATTGTCGCACGCTGCAAAGGCAGCGACAGCCAAACCTAAGAGCAAAAAATTCTTTATCTTCATATCTTAAAAACCAAAGTTGTAGGAAATCTGCACACCCTTTTGCGCGGGAACCCAACGACAAACACCGCCGGAGCAGTTGAAGCCTGCGCGGGTCTTACCATAGCTCACCTGCAAACGGTGCGGGCCGTTCGTGTAGCAAACGGAGGCCATATAGAAATGTACGGCGTTCTCCTTACCGGGATGTTCGGCATCAGGAACGTGCGCATTGTATTGGTCGGAAATCGTAAACATCCAGTTGGGCATGAAAGAAAGCTCTAACAAGCCGAAAACCCAATCTTTTTGATCCTGCTTCGTATGGAGGTATTGCGCTTCTCCACGCAAGGTAAACTTACGATTGAATTGGTACTTGCCTTCTGCGATAAAGACGTTGGATTTTATGGTGCCACCCTCGCCTTCTACAACGGTCTTGTTGTAGCGTTGGTTCAAGTACATCAAGTTCAACTTAAACTTCTTTGAAAGCTTCTTCTCAATCTGCACATTAATGTCTTGGAAATAGGTTTGCTTACCCATACCAAAGAATTTTGAGGTATAGCCGTCCGTTCCCTTGAGCTCGGTGATGGGTTTGCCCGCCGCATCAACGAGCGGCTGCGTCTCAATACCGCGAATGTGGGAAGCATTTACCTTTACGTGCATACCGTATTTACCGCCCAGCGCCGTATGGCGCTTAAACTGGTAACCAAATTCGCCTTGGAAAGCCCACTCGCCCGGTACGTTTTGCGTAGCATACGGATAGAGCGCCGCAAGCGCGTAAGTTTGCTGCATAGAGAACGCGGGCAGGTGATTGATGAATGAAGACGTACCCGTCATCGTGCGACGACTGCGCCAACTCATATCTTCGCTGCGTTTGATTTGCAACAAAGCGCTGAGGCCTTTCATCGAATAAGAAGCCGACAGCATCGCCGCGCGACCTTGACGATAAATATAGCCATTGTCGAAACTGGGATCTTGGCTCTTCTGCGCATATTCGGCCAACACGTTGAAGCCGCCCTTCTGCAAGTTGGCGCGAACGTCGAAGCCGCCTACGTTTTTCGGCAGGTTAAGCTTGTAGTTTCCCATTATATCATTGCCAAACGGATCCTTTCGGCCCGTGGGGCGAAGCGCAAGAATGTCCTCGTCGCCTTCGTGTTTCGTCACAGCCGACAAGCCGAGCGTAAGATAAGTATTGTGCTCGCGCAACGGCTTTATCCATTGGTCCAAATTCAACTCTACATCGGCGCCGGTAATCCAACTCTTGTTGTGATTCCAATAGCGGCGCTGCTTACCCGTGAGGGCTTTTAGCGTAACGCCTTTGAAAGGCCGCAATACAAGACGTGCGCCGCGCAGCGAATTGTCGATGCCGAGGCTACGCTCTTCGTAAGTACGGAAGATAAAGCCCGAGCCAAATTGATCGTAGGTATCGCCAAGCGTCAATTCAGCCCATTTATAATGGCCTTTTACGTAGAAGTATGGAATACCCCAACCGCCGTAATCTTTCTCAAAGCCCGGCAACGGATGCTTTGTAAACTCGAAACGCGTGCCGGCCTCTACATACTTGCTCATCAAGTGTAATTCGGCGAAAGTATTGGTGCGCGCCCACTCTTTATAAGAGCCCGTACCAATCTTTTTATCCTCTTGCGGAATCAGAATATCGCTCTGCACGCTACCGACGAGTTTCAACTTACCGCCCTCGTCGCCATTTTCCTGCGCCAAAGCAGGAAGTGCAGTAGCCAATGCCAATAGGCTTATGTAAAATCTATTCATAATAAACAACAAGGCACTTGTCGCAGCGTTTTCACCCTACGACAAGCGCTCATTAAAGTTATTTTACGCCGGCTATTTCTTTGACTTTCTCGTAGAGTTCTGCCTCTGCGCCCTCCGTATATCCACTGTGGCTGTAAGCTACTTTGCCATTGCCATCGATAATGAAGGAGTGCGGAATGAGGTTAACGCCCATTGCGCGGCGGAAGTCAGAGTTAGGATCCAGCAAGATCTGATATTCCCACCCATAACCATCTACGAGCGGCTTCACTTTCTGAATATTCTGACCCTCATCAATTGAAATCGCAATAATGCGAACACCGGTCTCTTGTTGCCAGTCCTCATATACCTCTTGGATGGCCTTCAATTCGCGGTTACAAGGTTTGCACCAAGTTGCGAAGAAGCTGATCACGATAGGTTTTCCTCCATTCGAAAGCGTATCCGTGCGGACTGCTTTGCCATTAATGTCTTTCAACTGAATGGCAGGAAGTTGTGCGAAGCTTGCGCAAGCAAAGCCTGCGAACAAGAGAGCGGCTAATAAGAATCTTTTCATAGCTCAATTTTTATTTCTTTGGTTACGACAGCAAAAGTATATATTTAGTTGGAAACAACAACCTTTTATCCCCTTTTTTTATTCATTTATTATAGTTCTACGCAGTATGATCGGCGCTGCAGCGCAATGTATCTATAAAAGCATCAAGCTGTGATTGAGAAAGCGAAAGTCAGTCGAAGCAGATCTGAGGAAGCACGCAGTTGCCACCTTAATGCCGCGCCGCTTTCCGATCAATCGTCTGCTTTTCGCGCACGAGTTTAGCGGCCGTCTGCAAGTTGGCAAAGACAAGCATACGCAGTTTGCGCGTGGCCTCGTTCTCTGCAATCGGGCGATACTTTCCTTGATCTACAGCGTAAGTATACGCCCGTTCAGCGTCCGGACTGTAAAGATACAGATACTCAGCATTGCGTGCGGCCACCACATTATCAGCCGAATAGAAAATAGCTTCGCGGCGGCGCGTCGTCAAGTCCACGCCGAAGTTGTTTTGTACGTAAGGCTGCCGCAGCAGACCCAAAATGGTCGGCGCAATGTCCACTTGCCCCGCAAGATCTTTGCGTCGCTCGCGCGGCAATCCCGCACCATATAAAATAAGGGGCACGTGGTTGCAACTTTCCGGCAGAAGAAGGCCGTCAGTCGGCAAATGCTCCATGCGTTTGCCGTGATCACCGACAAAGACAAACAGCGTATGCGCAAACCAGGGCTGTTTGCGAGCGGCGGCCATAAACTTACCGATGCTCCAGTCGGCATATTCCACGATCTGGTCTTCCACCTGCTTACTTTTGGCGTGGAAATAGGGAGGAATGACGTAAGGCGGATGATTGGAAACAGTCAAAATCGTCGCAAAGAAAGGCTTCCCACTGCTTGCACGTTGGTTAATAACGGGTAGTGCAAAGGAGAAAAGATAATCGTCTGAAACGCCGAAATGGTTGACAACCTTTTCGCGTGGATAGTCTTCTTGCGCATAAACTTCGGCAAAGCCATTAGTCCGCAAGAAGGCATTCATG
>ERZ772956.2541-NODE-2541-length-11481-cov-8.602923_pt1 | contig 11481 bp, 4 predicted proteins | sample MGYA00580683_ERZ772956 | MGnify/ENA primary metagenome ERZ772956 (study PRJEB29015, sample SAMEA2738077) | human oral metagenome | biome: human oral; feature: human-associated habitat; material: saliva | place: China | collected 2212 ...
ATATCAATACCGTAATACATATTGTCTCCTTAAAAGAGCGGTCAAAATTATTGAAATTTATAGGTTGTATTTTCCTTGAAATCAAAATGAAAATCCATGACAAAAATCATATTTTCTACAAGCAATAAAAAAGACCGGCTTTATCACTAAAACCGGTCTTTAATTCATTATTTAAATGGTTTCAATACCAATTAGAAGATTACCAGAAGTAACCCGCACTTGCGGTTCCGCCTACTTCACCTTGAGTATTGGTTGTAAAGGATACTTTCACACCGTACTTACCATTATCAGATAAGCGAGAGTAGCCTACAGCTACTGCACTTTGATTTTGGTATTGGCCTACACCAGCAGTCACTGAAGATTGACCTTCACGATATGCTTGCATTAAACCTGCTGCAGCTAATGCAGAAGCAGTGCCAGCTTTACGGCGTTTATCCATTTTGTTCAGGCTATTGTGAATTTCATTTGTTGCTTTCTTGAGCTGATTCACATTCACTGCATCAGTACCATCTCTACCTGGCGCTACATTTGTAATACGAGAACCGCCAGCGTTGATACCATCTTTAGTCACACTTGGACCATTTTTAATAGTTAAACCATTATCATTGATCGTTGTGTCTCCTGCTTTGATAGTTTTTGCCGTAACAGAGTTTACTGAAATATCATCTTTCAGTTTCACTTTCACACCATTTGCATCTGCAACCGTTTCGATGTTTTTATTATCACCGTTTACAGCCACTTGAGAGCCCAGTTTCTTAACGCCAGTTGTACCTTTATCTGCATTGAAGGTTAAACCTTTGTTATTTACTGTGTCGTGTGCATCTACACCTTTATTGATATCACCTTTCGTTTTATTTGAAAGATCTACTTTGTAATCTGTCACAGTCGTTGTGCCATTTTTACGTGTAGTTGGTGCTTTGGTTACGGTTATTGCATCTGAACCGTCTACGTGAGCAGAGTTATCAGTTGCACTTACTTTATAGATGGTTTGACCATTTGAACCTTTAGTATTTGTTACAACAACATTGTCACCTGCTTCAACTTCTGTTTTCGCAGCTTTCAATTGTTTAACATTTACAGCATCAGTATCATCTTTACCTTCTGCAACATTTACTACTTTATTACCACCATTATCTAAACCCTTATTGGTTAAGGTAACGTTAGTTTTACCACCTTCGGTAGCTTTGATAGTAATTCCACCATCATTCATAGAGGTGTTACCTGTTGTAACAGAAGTAAAGTCAACATCATCTTTAGTTGCAACAGTATAGGTTGTGCTACCATCCGCATTCTTAGCCGGTGTTACAGTAACATTTTTACCTGCTGCTACTTTAGTTGTAGCTTGAGCAATACCGTCTTTTAACTGTTTAACATTCACAGCATCAGTGTCATCTTTACCAGCCTTAACATTAGTAATGTTATTGCCATCAACGCTTACGTTACCACCAGAAATAGTTGTACCACCATCTTTAAACTCGATTTTTTGATCATCTTTATTTGAGATAGAATCAATATTTTTCAAGTCTTTAGCAAGTTTAACTTCTAAGGTACCTTTACCATCAGCTTTAACATTGACGTTACCTGCTGCTGATTCAAATTTTTCAGATGCAGCTTTGTCAACGCCTTCACCTTTAATAGTGACTAAAGAATTTAATTTATGGCTATTAACGACTTCATTATTGCCTGTAAATTTCAAGCCATCGTTAAGTGTTGCCACTTCTTCCTTATCACCATTTGGTTTTTCGTAAACGATACGGGTCTTAGTTTTACCGTCTTTACCATCGTTACCATCGTTACCATCAAGACCTGCTTGACCTTGTGCAACGGTGATCTTACCGTTAGAACCATCTTTACCGTTAATGCCGATAGTACCGTCTTTACCATTTAAGGCAATGCCGTCTTTACCATCTTCACCTTTCAGGCCGATAGTGCCATCTTTACCGTTGATAGAGATACCATCTTTACCATTTTCACCTTTAACTGTGATAGTACCTGGTTCTTTACCATTACCGATGGTGACATCTTTGTTTAAGCCAACTTGTAATTTCGCTTTACCGTCCTCTTCGATAACTTTAGTGGTTACACTTCCGTCACCTTTAACTGTTACAGTTTCACCAAGTTTAGCTTTAACATCGTTACCATTTTCGTCGGTTAAACCAAAACCACTATCAGTGATATTGCTGATGCTTTCTTTTAAGTCACCTACATTAACTGCATTTTTTAATGTGTCGCCTTGAGCATCTTTTAACTCAACTTTAGCGCCATCTTTTTTCAAGCCACTATCAACATTAACGATTTGGTTACCGCCATTGTTGAGGCCTTTATCAGTTACGCTAACAGTTTTAGTGTTATCTGCATCTTTTGGTGTAACGGTTAAGCCATTACCATCAATAACAGATTTATTACCTGTTGTTTCATCAATGAATGTTGCACTAGTTAAGTCTTGTAGCTGTTTAGCCATTTTCAGAACTAACTTGCCGGCGTCATTGTCCACACGTAGGTTTTTATCAGTCACTGCTGCATTTGGATCTAACTTGCCTAAAATTTCTAGCTCTTCATTAAGTTTCTTCGCAATAGAGTCACCTTTATCGCCTTTAAATTTCAAGCCATCATTAAGTGTTGCAACATCTTCTTTGATAGTTTTATTTGGATCTTTTGGATCTTTATATTCGTAAACGATACGGTTTTTGGTTTCACCAGCTTTACCATCAACACCTGCAGGGCCTTGATCGCCTTTGATAGAAACGCCGTTTTTACCGTTTTCACCATTTAAGCCAATAGAACCATCTTTACCGTTGAGCACAACTGCAGAACCGTCTTTACCGTTCACACCAATTTGTCCATCAACGCCATCTTTACCAGGTTCGCCTTTTTGACCAACCGTTACTTTATCCGCAGTAATATCTTTTGCTAGACCAACAACAACTTTGCCATTTTTAGTCATGGTTTTGATGTTAGTTGCATCATAACGATCATCAGCTTTAGTGCCTTCACCCACAATATCAAGTTGATCACCTAAATTTTTGTGAATAACTTCACCCGATTGTGCACCAAAATTTAAACCTTTTTTAGTTAAATTATTGGTAATTTGATCACCTGTAGCTTTTAATTGTTCTTCCGTTGCGGCACGTCCTTTAGTCGCAAAATCAGAACCATCAATAGTTTTGTTAGTTAAGCCTGTAATATCACCTGTTTTCGCATCCAATTTGATTGGATTATCACCTGCGACATTAACAACTTGATCAGCTGCAAATTCAACTTTACCGTTACCATCTTTGTTCGTGATTGAAGTGATATCTTTCAATGCGCCTTCAACATTCACTTTATATGGGTCTGCAGTTGAACCAGTACCTGTTACAGTAGTGTTCTTACCATTTTCAATAATAGTTTTAGAGCCTTTTAACTGTTTAACAGTTACAACATCATTATCATCTGTGCCCTCTTGGACATTTTTGATTTGTTTGTTGCCACCATCAATACCGTCTTTAGTAATGCTTGGACCGTTATTGATTGTTAAACCATCTTTGTTAATGTTTAGAGTGTTATCACCAAACTTAATTGAACCATCGTTAGTTAAGTCGATATCTTTAGACAATTGAACATTTAACTTACCATCTTTGCTATTCACGCCGATGTTGTTATCAGTTAATTTATCTTTATCTGCACCACCAATGATATCTAACTGCTCATTTAATTTCTTAGCAATAACTGTGCTGTCATCACCTTTAAATTTCAGACCATCATCCATTGTTGCAACTTCACGAACAATCTCTTTGCCATCAGTGCCTTTAATTGGATTACCGTCTTTATCTTTCGGTGTGTAAACAATACGTTGTGATTTATCGGTACCTGGCTCTTGATTCACTAAAGTTTGCGTACCATCATTCGTTGAGATATCGATAGATTTACCATCACTACCATCAGCGCCTTTAGGACCTGTTAAACCGATGTGACCAACGCCATCTTTACCTGCGATAGATACTGCATCTTTACCATCTTTGTCGGTGATTCCTACTTTACCATCTTCACCTTTAGTGCCATTTGGAGCAGTGATGGTTACACCATCTTTACCGTTAGCACCATCTTTACCATTAACCACAACTTTGTCTAAGTTGGTTAAATTGCTATCTAAAGAATAAGTATAAGTATGATCATCACCATTAATGGTTTGTTTAACTTTTAAGTTTTTACCTGCATCGAAGTTTACCACTGCGCCTGGTTTCACTTTCGTTGCAGTTGATGTGCCATCAAGCTCACCAGTTGATTTCGTTGCATTCGCTAACCAACCACTGTTATTGATTGCTTCAACAACAGTTTTCACAGTTGCTAAGCCATCATTACCTTTAACGCCTGGTTTACCATCTTTACCATTTGCACCGTGTTCGATCTCACCGATGTTTACATCGTATTTAACCACACCATTTGCACCTACAGATGCTGTCGTGAAGTTACCATTTGTGAAGTCTAAACCATCAGATACTTTCACTGTGTTCTTAGTTGCAGTATCACCGTTAGATTTATATGCTAATTCTGCATCGCCTAAATTTTGTGCAATAGCATTAACGGTATATGTTTTTTGACCCGTTGTTGCATCAGTATCTGTATCAACAGTTACGTTTTGTCCTGCTTTAACAACCGAACCTAAACCAGTAATGACCTTTTTACCGGCATCTGTAATATTGCTTAAGTCATTTTTCGCAACACCTGTGATAACTGCTTTTTCATTAGCAACATCTTGACCATTGCCATCTAAATAAGTCATGGTTACGTTACCGCTGTTATCTACAGCATACTCACCTGGCTTGATATGACGCTCAGCTGCTTTCACTGCATCTAATTGGCTAACATTAACCGCATCAGTTGCATTTGTACCGGCTTTCACATTAGTAATCGCTTTATCACCTGCGTTGATGCCATCTTTAGTCACGCTTGGGCCATTGTTAATAGTTAAGCCATCTTTGTTAATGGTTAGATTGTTATCACCAAACTTGATAGAACCTGTATCAGTTAAATTCAAGTTTTTCGCTAATTGAACTTTTAACTTACCATTATCGTGATTCACACCGATATTATTGTCAGTTAAGTCAGCTTTATTTGCGCCACCAATAATATCTAACTGCTCGTTTAATTTTTTAGCAATAACTGTGCTGTCATCACCTTTAAATTTCAAGCCGTCTTCCATGGTTGCAACAGTATGCTTACCTTTGCCATCTTCATACACAATACGAGAGATGCCATCTGCACCATTTTGTCCGTCAACACCATCGACACCTTTCTCAACTTGGATATCTACACGGTTCGTACCATTTTTACCATTAGTACCATCTTTACCATTTAAGCCAATTGTGCCGTCTTTACCATCTTTACCAGTAACAACAACATTTTCAACTTCAATATCTTTGTTTAACGAGTAAGTATAAGTATGGTTGTCACCATTAATTTGTTGTTTAACGGTTAAGTTTTTACCCGCATCAAAGTTTACCACTGCGCCTGGTTTTACTTTCGTTGCAGTTGATGTGCCATCAAGCTCACCAGTTGATTTAGTTGCATTCGCTAACCAACCACTATTATTGATTGCTTCAACGACAGTTTTCACTGTTGCTAAACCATCATTGCCATCAACGCCTGTTTTACCATCTGCACCATTTGTGATATTACCAGTCTTCACATCATATTTAACTACACCGTTTTCAGCTACGGATGCTGTGGTGAAGTTACCATCTGTGAAATCTAAACCTTTATTTAAGGTAACAGTTTGCTCATTTGCACCATTAGCTTTATATTTAATATTAAATGCATCAGCTCCTGGTACATTTGCTTTCACTTTGTATGTCGTACGACCTACAGCATCTGTTGAATTCGTTACAGTCACTGAACTGTCTGCGGCTTCAACAATCGTACCTAAACCAGTAATCACTTTCTTACCTTCGTTAGTGATATTGCTTAGATCTTGATTTGCTGCATTATCAATCTTATCTTTGGTATCTTGGGTCAAATCAACAGTTACATTTGCACCTGCTGCAGTGGTGGTCACATATTTAGCGTTATCACCACCTACAACATTAAATTCAATACCATCTTGTTTAGAGAGTTTTTGATCTGCTGTTTTACCGGAATTGCCTGCTAAACGGATGTTGTTATCACCAATTTTGCTGTCATTAACAATCTTCAATTGTTCTTCAGTCGCAGCACGACCTTTCGTACCGAAATCTGCACCATCAAGCGTTTTATTGGTTAAACCAGTGATATCACCCGTTTTCGCATCCAATTTAATTGGGTTGTCACCAGCAACATTAACAACTTGATCACCTGCAAATTCAACTTTACCCGTATTTGCACCACCAGTGATTGAAGTAATATTAGCTAAATCACCTTTAACATCAACTTTGAAGGTTTTAACACCATTTACATCACGGTGTGATGCTACTGTGTTTTCACCATTTTCCATATCAATAGCATCTTTTGCTAAGTTTTGGATCTTAGTTTCGCCTGCTTTATTAATGTTAGAAAGATCGTTTTTAGCAATACCTTTGATAACCGCTTTTTCATTTGCAACATCGTTACCATTACCATCAACGTAAGTCATGGTGACATCGCCATTGTTATCTACAGTGTATTCACTTGGTTTGATATGTTTTTCATCATCTAAATTAGCAACAGTTTTATCACCGTATTTAATACGATCTCCATCATATTTAATTGTAGTATTACTATTCTTATCGCCAAGTTTAATCTCTTTGGTTTCAACACTGTTTAAACCTTTAAGATCTTTTGCTAATTTAACGGTTAAACCACCATTAGATGTGCTTGAACTTCCTTCTCCGACAACTCCAATATTGTTGTCAGATAGATTATTTTTATCCGCACCGCCATTGATATTTAATGTTTCACCTAATTGACGATTTACAGTCACATCAGTGTTATCGCCTTGGAAATTTAATCCTTTTGCAATGTTATTGGCATTATTTGTGACATTTTGATTGGTCGCATAAAGTTGAGAACCATTTACTGCATCTTTGCTATTAGGCGAAATTGTACCGTTTGATACGTTAGTAATTTTCTTATCACCTGCATTAATACCGTCTTGAGTTATGCTTGGCCCATTATTAATGGTTAAACCATTATCGCCTAAAGTTGTATTACCTGTTGTAACAGTAGTGAAATTCACATTTTCTTTGGTCGCAACTGTTAAGTTTTTCTCATTTTGAGTAATCTTAATGTTGTCTCCTGCTGTCAATGTAACGGTATCACCCATTGCAACTTTTTTCTCAGCATTACCGCTTACTTCACCGGTACCTGTTTTCGCAGCGGTAATTTTCCAACCTTGCTCAACTCGTGAAGCAACCGCGTATAATTGAGAACCATTAATCGCATCTGTGGAATTCGCTTCCACATGACCTGCAGCGACATTTTTAATTTGACGCTCGTTGCCTTTTTCACCCACACTAACAAAACGACCTGCATCTTTTGCTTTACCTTCAAAAGTATAAGTGTGACCATCAATTTCTTTACTTGCTACAGTTTCAGTTGCATGAGAACCATCTGCTTTTGAGCTATCACCTAAAATAACTGAACCATTTGTTGCAGCAGTAATATTGGCACCAATTGCAACAGTGTTTTGACCATTTACTTTTGTATTATGACCAATTGCAACAGAATCAGTCGCAGTTGCACTTGTTCCTGTAAATTCCCCTAATGCAATAGAGCCCGCCGCTTTTGCACCAAGGTTGTCGTAATTGCTATCTGCATCTGTCTGTTTAGTTTTATCTGCATTAACACTCACATAGTTAGTTTGTGCTAATTCAACCGCATCTTTTACATTATGAAGGGTTTGATTTTTGATATTAAAATCAGGTGCTTTATAAGTGTATCGACCATTGCCATCAATGCTATAACCATTGTAATTATCACCCGCAATTGATTTAGCAAGGTTATCATTCACTTCAGTTAACTGTTTAACATTCACCGCATCGGTGTCTTCACGACCAGCCGCAAGATTCACTAAACGACGTTCTTTACCTTTATTTGCAATCGCGACTACACCATTTTCGATATCAAAGCTATCATTTGTGTATTTTGCGTTAGGATTTTTAATATCTTCTTGATTGATAATAGTACCATTACCTAATGCCAATGAGTTATTTGCATTAGATTGCGCCCCTTCACCAATTGTCATTGCACCTTTTCTAGTTGCTTTAGAATCTTTACCGATAGTGATTACATTTTCATGTAAAGCCTCTGCATTACTACCGAAAGCAATTGAATTGGCTTGGGTTGCGTTAGCATTACTACCAAATGCAATAGAATCTGCTTTATGAGCCTTAGACTCTACACCAAATGCAATAGCGTTAGTCTCCCCACCTAGTGCATTATAGCCAAAGGCCACTGATGCATTACCAGTTGCTGTTGCAGAGGTACCAAAAGCAATCGCCTTCTCTGCCGCATCTGCTGTACGGGTGACGTTTTCACCTAAATAGCCATCTTTTCCTTGGTAGAAAGAACCTGTTTTCGCTAAAGAACCAAAAGCAAAAGAATCATTACCATTTGTTTGGGCACCAGAACCAATAGCAACGGAACGTTCACCATTTGTTTGAGTGTTATTTAAGCCATCATATTTTGTTCTTTGAGCTTCATTACCGGCTCCAGCTGCGCCAGGAATAGTTTTCGGTGCACTGTTACCAATTGCAATAGATTGATTACCGTTTGCGGTAGCTGACGCACCAAAGGCAAAACTTGCTTGACCTTTTGCATAAGCAACTGAACCAATAGCTGCAGAGTAATCGCCAATTGCAGCAGACTGACGCATCATCGCTAATGAGTTAAAACCTTTCGCACGAGAGGCTGTACCAATAGCTGTAGAACCAATATCTTCAGCCTGAGAAAACGCACCAATAGATGTCGCTAATCCACCAGTCGCTCGTGCATAATCACCAATCGCAACACCATTTGAGGCTTGAGTGCTATTTTGCGCATTAGTGTAACGACCGATAGCAATCCCATAAGCAGCTTGATTAAGGCTTGAGTACCCATCAGTACGATTACTTGGATTATTCGCATCATAATAGGATTTGTTACCCGGGTTTTTATAGTCATATGCCCAAGTTGTATTGCTATCAACCTGTGTTGCTACAGCAGTACCAGTGTTATATGCATATCCATTGGTAATAGTATCAATACCAATTACCGCATTAGCAATAGATGGAATTGTTGCTATAGGCAATGAAATAGCAATTGTTTTAATAAAATTGGAATGAGATGAGGTTGGTTTATTTTCAGTTGAAGTTGAAGAGATCGCCTTCACTTTTGATAACTCAGATACAGCAATCCATACCTGACTTGATTTACACCAAATAACTTTGAATATCTTGTTCATGTAAATTAGTTCCTTAATAAAATTACATCACAATGGTTATATTTTATCCACAAATTGAATGAAGCAATTTGCCATTTTATATTATCAACTGGAGTAACTGTAAGGAAGTATATTTACTCAAATTTACATTAAATTACAAAGCAATAGGAAAGTACTTATTTTTAGTTATTTTAGAGTTAATGCCAAAATATAAAGGAAAGAAATAATTTTAAAAGAAGTAAAGAAAATAATGGCAAGAAAAAAGTGCAGTAAAAAAAATAATATTTTTGACCGCACTTATACTTAACGCTTGTTAAACAAACCTTTCTTCTGTAGGAAACCAAAAATAATCAAATGAACAATCCATGCCGAAATTATCGCCACAAATAAATCGATAGGATAATGCATTCCTAGACGTACACGGCTAATTAACATTAATACACCCCAAATGGTCATGGCACCAATCAGTAATTCCGCTTTAAAAGAACGATTGCCTAATAATTGGCTAAACCCGACGGCTAACATTAGCCAAGTGGCTGCAAAAATAGAATGTCCAGATGGGAAAGAATAACCCGTTTCATCTTCATAATGCGCTTTTAACCAAGCTGGGGTATCTGCTTGTGTAGAATAAAATTTATCCACTAATTTGGCACGCTCTGAACGATCTTGATGATAAAAAGCATCCGTAGTACTTTCTGTTTTTTCTGCTAAATAAACAGTGAAAGGACGTGGCTCGGCAAAAACCGTTTTTAAACCTGTTTTAATCACTTGTGTAGATAATACCGACAAGCCCATTACAATCACGCCCATAATCCACTGTTTACGATTTTCAAAAAGAAAACGGAAAAGTAAAGCAAACACACCACAGGTAATTAAGGCATAAGGCACACTACCTGTTTCGGTTAAAAGATAAAGCCAATAATCCCATTCCATTAATTGGTTGTTTCCATGCCAATGATAAGCAAAACCCCAAACAAAAAATGGTACAAGACAAAGGAATAACGTATATAATGACAGCCTTTTAAACATTGTTGCCTCTTGATAATAAAAATAAAGTGCACATTTTAGCAGAATAAAGTTGAAAAAGGATAAGTTATGTCAAAAATCCAACTGGTTGCTCAAGCCAATTTGCCTACCGAATATGGCATATTTAAAATGGTCGGATTTGAATTTCCCGATACAAAAAAAGAACATGTCGCTTTAGTAATGGGTGATATTTCAAACCAAGATGAGCCTGTGCTTGCCCGCATTCATTCTGAATGCTTAACGGGTGATGCATTACACAGTTTAAAATGTGATTGTGGTTTCCAGCTTGCCGCCGCATTACGTCAAATTAGCGAAGCGGGTCGTGGTGTGTTAATCTATCATCGTGAAGAAGGCCGTGGCATTGGTCTAATTAATAAAATTCGTGCTTATTCATTACAAGATCAAGGCATGGATACTATTGAAGCCAACCTTGCATTAGGTTTTAAAGCTGATGAACGTAACTTTAATGTGTGTGCCGATATGTTTGAATTATTAGGTGTGAAGCAAGTTCGCTTGATGACAAACAACCCGCAAAAAGTAGAAACCATGAAAAAAGCGGGAATTAATATTGTAGAACGTGTACCGTTGAATGTCGGTGAAAATCGTTACAATACGAAATATCTTGATACTAAAGCGAAAAAAATGGGCCATTATATTGTGCATAATAATGAAGAACATTTAATGACTTGCCCACATTGCCAAGAAGAAGTGATTTAATAAAAAAGCCATACAACTGTATGGCTTTTCTTTTATCAAAACAATTATTGATTAACGCCCCAATGACGAGTGTCTTTATCAAATTTCATGCCTGAATGCGATCCTTCTGAACCATTAAAATAAACGTCTTTATTTGCGCAAGCTGAAATCACTAATGCACCGATAACAATAAGAATTAATTTTTTCATTGTGTTTACCTTTTTAAAACTAACTTGTCCAAATTGTATCACAACTTTTGTTGGCCTTACCTGCTTAAATTAGTCCTTTTCTTGCAAAATTTATCTTTGACTTCTACAATACCGCCTCATTTTTAACTTGTAGTTCGCAAACCTCCTACATAAAAAAACTAGGTATCCTATGAATATTTCAAATCCTAATCACAATCG
>ERZ772956.2543-NODE-2543-length-11475-cov-43.739842_pt1 | contig 11475 bp, 7 predicted proteins | sample MGYA00580683_ERZ772956 | MGnify/ENA primary metagenome ERZ772956 (study PRJEB29015, sample SAMEA2738077) | human oral metagenome | biome: human oral; feature: human-associated habitat; material: saliva | place: China | collected 2212 ...
ACGCCTTCTTCGCGGGCCTGCACGAGTACCTGACGAAGCACTCCTACGCCAACGCCACGCTGGACGACCTGCTCTCCGAGCTGGCCGCCGCCTCGGGCCGCGACCTGGCCTCGTGGTCGAAGGTGTGGCTGGAGGAAGCCGGCGTGACCCTCCTGCGTCCGGTCATCACAACCGCCGAGGACGGCACGATCGAGCGCCTCGAGATCACCCAGGAAGCCTTCTCTGAGGGTGCCTCCCTGCGCCCGCACCGCATGGGCGTGGCCGGCTACTCGCTGACCGAGGAGGGCACGCTGACCCAGGTCTTCCGCGAGGAGCTCGACATTGACGGCGCTTCCACGGTGATCGATGCTGCCGCGGGCATCGCCCGCCCGGACTTCATCCTCGTCAACGACGGAGACCTCGGCTACGCCAAGGTCCGCCTCGACGAGCAGTCGCTGGCCTTCGCGATCAACAACATCACCAAGTTCACCGATTCGCTGACCCGCGGCGTCGTCATGGCATCCGCCTGGGACATGACCCGCGACGGCGAGATGCCGGCACGCGACTACCTGAACCTGGCGCTGCGCGCAGTTCCCGTCGAGGACAACATGAGCCTCCTGACGCTCACCCTGCGTCACATCGACGAGGCCGTGCGCACCTTCGTGGCACCGCAGTACCGCGCCGAGGCCGCCGAGGACACGGGCCGTCGCCTGCTCCTCCTGGCTCGCACCGCCGCCTCCGGCTCCGACGCGCAGCGCATGCTCGTCGCCGCCGCGGCACGCAACGCGACCAGCGCCGAGCAGTTCGAGGCCATCCGCGCCCTCTACGACGGCACCCAGACTCTGGACGGCCTGGACCTCGACGTCGACCTCAAGTGGGATCTGCTGATCGCCCTCGTGCGCGGAGGCGCCGCCACCGAGGAGGACATCGCAGCCCTGGAGGCCACCGACGACACGATGACCGGCCACCAGAACGCGGCCGCCGCTCGTGCAGCCCGCGAGGGCGAGTGGATCAAGACCGACGTGTGGGACAAGGTCCTCACCGACACCTCGATCCCCAACGACACCCGCTGGGCGATGATCTCGGGCTTCTGGGCTCAGGCGCGCACCACGCCGTCGGCTTACGCCAGCTACGTGGGCGAGTACTTCGAGGCCCTGGCGGGCATCTGGGAGACCTTCACCTTCCACACCGCCGAGGACCTCACGACGCTGCTCTTCCCGAGCGCGCTGGCGGGCTACGCCCCCGAGGTCGACGTGGTCGCCTCCGGCAAGGCCTGGATCGAGGCTCACCCGGACGCGTCCGCCGGCACGATCCGCATCATCCGCGAACTCATCGACGTGTGTGAGCGTCAGATCGCCAACCAGGCGGTGGACGCGGGCTGATCAGCCCCACAACGACGCCGGGGGGCGTGGCCACGTGGCCACGCCCCCCTTTGTCTGCCTCGTCCACGTCTACGTGCTACTGCGGGGACAGCACGTGTATGTGGCACGCATACAGAGGAGACAATCTCTCCCGACGGTCAGCAGAGTGAACTCACATGGTCACCAGCCGTATCCGAGCTTGTAAGCAATTCCTCCATGCCCCGCGCACATACCCCGGTAGTCGGATGCACCCGGAGACGAGAAGCTCTCTGACCCATCGTGACAAATTGCCTTGTAGCGATTACCGGTTGCAACATGTGCCGCTCCGGATCCACCGCCGTTCGAGGGCACCGGGTACAGGCCCCACCACACGCCCGAGTCGTAGAACCAGTGACGCTCGCTGCCGATCCACTGCGTGCCCGTAGCCATCACACCGGAGGCATTCAGGTAGTACCAAGAGCCGCCCTGGCTCAGCCATCCGGTTACCATTGCACCCGACTCATTGAAGTAGTACCAGGAGCCGCCGATCGCGTTCCAACCTCGCGCCATGATGCCCGAGCCATTCAGATAGAACCAGGTGCCACCCTGGTTCAGCCAGCCGGTCTTCATAGCGCCGGAAGAGTTCAGGAAGTACCAGGAGCCGCCCTGCTGGAGCCATCCGGTCGTCATCGCGCCCGACTCGTTGAAGTAGTACCAGGAGCCGCCGATCGCGTTCCAACCGCTCACCATGACGCCCGAGCCGTTCAGGTAGTACCAGGTACCGCCTTGGTTCAGCCAGCCGGTCTTCATGGCGCCGGAGGCGTTCAGGTAGTACCAGGAGCCGTCAACCATGGTCCAGCCCGTGCGCATCACGCCGCTCTGCGGATCCAGCAAGTACCAGGTTCTCGGCTCGTTGAAGTAGTACCAGGAGCCGCCGATCGCGTTCCATCCATGCACCATCGCGCCCGAATCACCGAGGTAGTACCAGGAGCCGCCTTGGTTCAGCCAGCCGGTCTTCATGGCGCCGGAGGCGTTCAGGTAGTACCGGGGGGAGCCGTCAACCACGATCCAACCCGTGCGCATCACGCCGCTCTGCGGATCCAGGAAGTACCAGGTTCCCTGCACGTTCGTCCATCCACGCGCCTGCGCACCTGAGGGGGCGTAGTACTCCCACGATCCCCCAAGATTGTACCATCCGGTGACCATGTAGCCGCTGCCGTTGAAACGGTAGGTGGCACCGTCGATGTCTCGCTTCTCGTCACGTGCGTACGAGCCATTGTCCAGGTCGTACCACCAGCCCACAGCGTCCATCTTCCACGAGGGCTTAGGCGCGGGAGCGGGCTCCGGGGTGGGCGCGGGCTCCGGGGTGGGCGCGGGGTCCGGTGCGGGGTCCGGGTTGGGTGCGGGGTCCGCCGTTGGTTCAGCCGTCGGATCCACAGTCGGCTCCGCCGCCGGAACCTCAACAGCAACGCGCGTAGGGTCGCCGTCTTCGCTCGATACGATCGGGAAAGCGTAGGCGGGTGTCAACGGGCCAACAACGAGGGCAGCGGCACCCAGGGCTGCCATCGCGCTCCTGCGCATATTGATGGGACGCATATCTTATTCCTCTCTGAACAGAAGGCAACGAGTGCGTGATTCCGTTGAGCACAACAGTCGCACTCGATCGACGAATGCACATTAGTTTCGCAGCATTCCATTACTGACTATACACAGAACAATGTGACGCACCAAATAAGATGCTGCACTCATTGGCAGGTGCTGCAAAGAGATACCAACAGGTATGAAAATGCCCCGCCGGTGAGCACTCTCACCGACGGGGCTTGAAAGCGTTGTGTCAGCGCTTGGCTCGACGCGATGCCACGACCGCACCGATACCAGCAACAAGGACGGCGACCGCCCCAACACCGACCCACACGCCCGACGCGCCGGTGGCAGCCAGCGTGTCTCGACGCGCCTCGGCCGGGGTCGAGGCAGGCGCGTTAGCCGGCGCCGGATCCCCAGCAGGCGTCACCGGAACCTGAACAGAGGGAACCTGGGTAGCAGGATCCTGGGTCACGGGGTTCTGCGGGGCGGGAGCCTGGGTCACAGGGTTCTGCGGGGCCGGAGCCTCGATACCGGGGGCGGGCGTCTGCTCACCACCAACGGAGGGATTCGAAGGAGCAGGAGCCGGAGTCGTCGGGTCCTGCGGTGCCTGCTCACCCTCACCGATCGACGGGTTTGCGGGGTGCGAGGCTTCAATTCCCAGCGTCGTGCAGCGCGTCAGAGCGTCACGATATTCGGCGGCGGTGAGGTAACGGCCCGACTGGTCACCGGACTTCAGAGTCACACCACCGTCCTTTTCCGGATGGACGGAGGTCTGGGCGGCGATGGAGTCAGCGACACGATCGAGCTCCGCATCGATGTCAGCGAGGCTCACGGTCGGCTTTTCATCGGCCACGGAGGCGAGGTATGCATCGAGCGCTCCCTGAGCCTCGTTCACAGAGGCCTGGGCGTCGATCACCGCCTGCTGCTTATCTGCGTCCGCAGTGGCCGCAGCGGGAGCGGGCGTTGAGGTCGAGGGAGCGGCTGATCCAGCCTTAGCGGGGAGCGTCGAGACATCGACCGGCAGGGCAACGCCGGGCAGGGCGCCCACCTTGTTCTGCCAGGAGTTGGCGCGCTGCGCGTCGCCGCCGCCGGCCAGGCCGGAGACGTAGTTCGTGTTATCAGCATTGAAGGCGCCCCCATTGAAGCCATAGGCAGAGGCGGTGTCACCCGTGGTGTGGAAGCGGGAGACGTTAGGCGAGCCACCGGTGATCGCGTAGAACTTCTGCGTGCCGTAGATGCGGGTGAACTGGCCATGCTTAGCGATGTGCACACCCACGCCCACCACGTTGTTCTGAGCGAGCATGTTCTTGTCGTGGCCCGAGGAGTTCTTCCACTGATCAAAGAGGGCGTCCGCAGCCTGCATCGGATTCTTAGTGGTGCCGTAGGCGCCCCACTTGTCCCCGAAGTTCTCACGGTGGTTGTAGGCAATGTTCTCACCCGCGTAGGACGTGTCCCCACCGTCAAGCTTGCCCGCTCCGAAGTACTTGTAGTCGGGGTCATGGCTGAAGTTGTCCGTGTCGGACATGTGCTGGCTCCACGCACGCGCATCCGTCGTCACGGTGTCAGAAACGACCAGCTCGGGCAGACCGGCATTCGCACGGTAGGCGTTCATCTTCTGAACGATGAGCGCTTCAATGATGCGTGCCTGGGTGGCATCATCAACCTGAGACCAGTCAACCCAGTCGAGGCCACGGTCAGCCGTGGCCGACGGAGCGGCAGCAGCGTCGCCGGTCGAAGGGGTGGACTGGAGCGCAGCTTGCTGAGCGGCCTCGAGGGCCGCCTGAGCGTCAGTCAGAGCTGCACGAAGCTCAGCCTCACGCGCCGGATCGGCGGAAGAAACAGAGGAGTTGCCCGCGGCTGCAGCGGCGTAGCTGGCAAGCAGAGGGTTATATTCCGCAGTAATGCGACCTTCCGCACCGGACAGAGAGTTGCAGAATGCATCCTCGGACGTCGCAGTCCCCTCAGCGAGGGTCGGGATAACAACGAGGGATGCCGCGATCGTCGTGGCGGCGAGAACCACCGAGGTGTGGGTGCGAGTGAGCTGGAACGACATTGGCTACCGGCCTAACACTATGAGACAAAGACAGGTAAATCTTTCCATGCGGTACGCCGATTTTCAAGGTTTTTTCGGTAATTCATTACAGGACAATATACGATTTTTCAACGCTTTTAAGGTTTGACAGATTTTGAACATCCCACATGTCGATACCAAAACGTTATTTTTCAGAACAATTCCCTGACCAATCAGTAATCGAAGCGCTCGCAGCAGGCAGACCGCGCGCAGCACCAACACCCCACAGTGCAGCACCCACGCCTGAGACAACCCGAAAGAAAGGCCCTCAAAACGGCCACTTGAATAACAAAAAACCGACACTCACAACCTGAGTGTCGGAATTTTTTTGTGGAGCTAGGGGGATTCGAACCCCCGACCTCTTCCATGCCATGGAAGCGCGCTACCAACTGCGCCATAGCCCCGTTATTTAGTTCGTCGCCGTGGCGACCTGATAAATAATAGCGGACCCTCGGACAATTGCGCAAATCCAATTACGTGCCCCTCGTCACAGCATGTGAAAACCCTGGTTTTCTGCAGCAACGAGGGGACCCAGCGCCCTCACGCCCCCAGGATGTCCTCGCGCGAGCCGATATTGTGCGAGGCAAGCCTCCACCCGCTCACCGCAGCACTCTTCGACGTCGACATACCCACGGGCACGAGTTCCGACCAGTGGCAGTTGTCCACGCCTCGTAGTCCATTGAACACGGCGGGGTCCAGACCCATCAGGGACACAATGCCACGAGCAATCGCAGAGCCGTGCGAGACAACAATCAGCGACTGATCATCACGGCACGCCTGCGCAGCTTCCAGGACAGCGTCACGGACACGTTCACCCACGACCTCGGAGCGTTCCACCTCGGCGAGGTCGCACTCCCCCTGCGCGCGATACTGCGCGTAGGCCTCGGGCTGCTCGCTGGCGATCTCCTCATAGGTCTTGCCCTCGAAGCTGCCGTAGTAGCGCTCCGTGAGCCTCTCATCGAGCTCCGGCCCTTCGCAGGGGTAGCCCGCGATGTCGAACACGCGCGCGACAATCCTCGCGGTATCGACTGCGCGCCCCAGGGGCGAACTGACGATACGCACTCCCCCATCGTCGTAGCTGCGCACTGTCTCAGTGGCAACCATGCCCACCTCGGCGCTCGGCTCGCACAGGCGGCTCACCAGAACACCGGCAGCACCCGCCGCCTGGGATCGTCCGGCCTCGTTCAGAGGCTTATCGATGCGCCCTTGGAAGCGCCGCGCCAGATTAAAGTCCGTCTGTCCGTGGCGCAACAGGACGATCCGCGACGCACTCACTGCGCGGCCTCCGCGCCGTGCGCAGCCGCACGCTCCGCGGCAGCGGCACGAGCCTCGTCAGTATCAACGTCGATCGGCACAGCCGGGCAGTCACCCCACAGGCGCTCAAGAGCGTAGTATTCGCGCTCTTCCTCAGACAGGACGTGGACGAGCAGGTCGGAGTAGTCCAGGAGCACCCAGGTGCCCTCCACGCGCCCCTCGATGTGTGCAGGGCGGCGCTGATGCTCGGCCCAGATGCGGTCCATGATGTCCTCAGCGATGGCACGAACCTGACGGTCCGTCGGCGCCGAGACAACCACGAAAGCATCCGCCAGGGCGAGCTTGCTGGTCACATCGACAAGCACCGGGTTGATGCCGCCACGGTCATGCGCGGCGCGAGCAACCAGGCTCGCCAGTTCTGCGGTAGCGTCGGGAAGGCTCACGTTTCTCCTTGAGTTAGGACCGGTACAGGCCGTATTTGTTGATGTATTGGACGACGCCGTCGGGCACCAGATACCACACCGGCTTACCCTCTTCGACGCGCGTGCGGCAGTCCGTCGACGAGATCGCCATAGCGGGGACCTCCAGCAGCGACACAGACTCGTGCGGCAGACCAGGATCCGACAGGTTGTGCCCGGGGCGCGTCACACCGATAAAGTGCGCCTGCTCGAAGAGCTTGTCGGCGTCCTTCCACTGCGCGATCTGTGCCAGCGCGTCAGCACCCGTAATGAAGTAGAAATCCGAGTCCGGATATTCGCGCGACAGATCCGACAGCGTGTCAATCGTGTAGGTCGTCCCACCGCGGTCAATATCGACGCGCGACACGGCAAAACGAGGGTTCGACGCCGTGGCGATCACCGTCATCAGGTAGCGGTGCTCCGCCGAGGTCACGTGACGGCCCGCCTTAAAGGGCTGCATGGCTGCCGGAACGAACACGACCTGATCGAGGCCGAAGACGTCCATCACCTCGGAGGCTGCAACGAGGTGGCCATGGTGGATCGGATCGAAAGTGCCGCCCATGATGCCGATCGCGCGGCGCCGACGCAGCGCACGCGGTGGATGCTGAGGCAAGGCCGGGGCTGCGGTCGCCCCTGCCGTGGCCTCGGTGGTCTTTTCGAGCGCGATCTCCTCCGAGGCCTGCTCCGTCTGCGTGTTCGTGATACTCACGGGCGAATCGTTCCCTCCCCCTCGTAGATCCACGTGGTCGTGGTCAGCTCCGTGAGACCCATGGGGCCACGCGCGTGCAGCTTCTGCGTCGAGATACCCACCTCGGCTCCCAGGCCCAGCTGTCCGCCGTCCGTGAAGCGCGTCGACGCATTCACTGCGATAGCAGCCGCGTCGATGCCCGAACGGAACGCACGCACGGCGGCGACATCAGATGCGACGATGCCCTCGGTGTGACCAGACGAGTAGCGACGGATATGCTCGATCGCCTCATCGACGTCGGCAACGACGCGCACCGCCAGGTCCATCGACAGGTATTCGGTCTCCCAGTCGGCCTCGGTGGCATCGACAATCATCTCGGCGTCGATCGAGGGCTGACCATCGACGATGGCCCGGGTAGCCTCGTCTGCGTGGATCGTCACGCCCGCCGTCGTCAGGCGGGTAACGGCAGCGACGAGGAAGCGCTGGGCGACGTCGGCGTGCACGAGCAGCGTCTCCGCCGCGTTGCACACGCCCACACGCTGCGTCTTCGCGTTCATGATGATGGCCTCGGCGGCCTCGAGGTCCGCAGAGGCATCTACGTACACGTGGCAGTTGCCCGTACCCGTTTCGATGACAGGAACGCGCGACTCTTCCACGACGGCATTGATGAGACCCGCTCCCCCGCGCGGAATCAGTGCGTCAATCGCACCGCGCGCACGCATCATCGCACGGGCACCCGCGCGGCCCCACGGATCCACCGTGGTGATCGCATCAGCAGGCAAGCCAACAGAGGTCAGCGCATCACGGCACACCTCGATGAGGACGCGGTTCGAGGACTGCGCGGCGCTTCCTCCGCGCAGCACGACCGCGTTTCCTGCCTTCAGTGCAAGCGACGCCGCATCGATCGTGACGTTGGGGCGGGCCTCGTAAATGATGCCAATGACGCCCAGGGGCACACGCTCCTGCGTGACACGCAGACCAATGTCGGTGCGCATGCCGCGAACGACCTGACCAACCGGGTCCGGAAGACCTGCAATCTCGCGAACGGCCTCGGCAATTCCTCGAATACGATCAGAGGTAAGCGCGAGGCGATCCAGCAGGCCCTCGCTCATCTGCTCCGCGCGACCGCGGGCAACATCCTCAGCGTTAGCTGCCAGGATCTGATCACTGCGCTCCATCAGCGCAGTGGCAATCGCCTCAAGACCGCGATTCTTCGCCTGCGTGGTCGCATTCGCGAGAGCGCGAGCAGCCGCGCGAGCGGCATCCGTCACCTGGGAAATATCTGCAGCAGTATTCACTCGGCCATGATGACACACGTCAGCGCGTCAAGCCGCATCAGTCAGCGCTCAGCGCAGAAAATGCGTCGCCCAACACCGCCAGGTCGTCACGGTGAATCGCGGGCCTCGGATGCTCGAATCCGGCTGCTGCCAGCTCGGCAGTCCCCGACCCGGCAATCTCGGCCAGGGTGTCGGAGTCGTATCCCGACACCCCTCGAGCGACAAGACCCGTCGGAGAGGCCACGTCGACGACGTCGCCGGCCTCGAAGTGGCCGAGCACCGAGCGCACGCCGGCCACCAGCAACGACTTCTTGCCGACCGTAATCGCGCGGGCAGCACCCTCGTCAACGATGATCTCGCCGCGTGACGGCGCCACGTGAGCGATCCACAGGCGGCGCGAGGCCGGACGCTCCTGGGAGGGCTCGAACCACGTGCCAACGTTCTTGCCCGCGAGCACCGACTCCAGAGCATCCGCACAGGCGAGCTGCACGCCGATGCCGCTGGTAGTCGCCAGCATCGCGGCCTGTACCTTCGTCGCCATGCCGCCCGTGCCCACGCGCGAACCCGCACCGGTAACGAGCACGCTCATGAGGTCGTCCGCACTCTCGACGCGTTCGATCAGCTCCGAACCCGGGTGATCCGGAGGAGCCGTGTACAGGCCGTCCACGTCCGTCAGCAGCACGAGCACATCGGCCTTGATCATCTGCGCGATGAGCGCGGCGAGACGGTCGTTATCACCAAAACGCAGCTCACGGGTGGTCACCGCGTCGTTTTCGTTGAGAATCGGGACGACGCCGAGGCCGAGAAGGCGCGTCAGCGAGGCGCGCACGTTCGTGTAGTGGTCGCGGCGCATGACGTCGTCGGTGGTCAGCAGCACCTGGGCAGCATCGAGATGATGTGCTTGAAAAGCGGCCGTCCACCTGGCCATCAAAAGGCCCTGGCCCATCGCGGCCGCAGCCTGCACGCTCGGCAGATCCTTCGGCTTGGAGGTGAAACCGAGCGGATCAAGACCCGCGGCGACCGCGCCCGACGACACAATCACGACCTCGCGGTCCGCCCCGCGCCAACGCGCGACGAGGCGAGCCACCGAGTCGATACGATTCAGGTCCAGACCGCCGTCCTCGCGCGTCAGCGACGAGGAGCCGATCTTGACGACGATGCGAGAAGCCGCAGCCACTCCGCTCATGACTGATCCGAGGCGTCGGTCCAGTGGCCGGCCTGACGCTCCGTCCACAGCTCGTCACGGGCAGCGGTCTTGGCGTCCATGACCTGGTGGTACACCTCGCGACGCTCTTTGCGGCTCGGACGCGCGTTCTGATCCAGGCGCAGGTCGGTACCGCGCGAACCCAGCAGCTCCGGTCCGGTCGTCAGGGTCGGCTCCCAGTCGAAGACAACGCCTCCGTCCAGGTCACCGATCACAACGGTGTCGCCGGCGACCGCGCCGGCCTTCATCAGCTCATCCTCGACGCCCGCGGCGTTCAGGCGATCCGCAAGGTAGCCCACGGCCTCGTCGTTGGCGAAATCGGTCTGACGCACCCAGCGCTCCGGCTTGTCGCCGCGCACCTGGAAGACCTCTTCGCCGTCCTTGCGGGTCTTGCGCACCGTGATCTCCACGCTGCGACCGACAGCCTTCGGACGGATGACGGGGCGGGCAGCCTCGAGGGCGGGACGCTTCGCGCGTTCCTCCTCGACGATCCCGGCCAAAGTAAAGGACAGTTCCTTGAGGCCCTCGTGGGACACGGCGGACACCTCGAGGACGGGCCAGCCGAAAGACTCCAGATCCGGGCGCGTGATCTCGGCGAGATCACGACCATCCGGAATGTCGATCTTATTCAAGACGATGACGCGGGGGCGCTGCATGATCGGCACGTAGCCCTCGACCTGCGTCAGGTCGCCCTGGTACGCCTCCAGCTCAGCCTCGATAATGCGCAGGTCCTCGACGGGCTCTCGATCAGTCTCAAAGGCAGCGGTGTCCAGGACGTGCACGATGACAGCGCAGCGCTCGATGTGGCGCAGGAAGTCCAGGCCGAGGCCACGGCCCTGAGAGGCGCCGGGGATCAGCCCGGGAACATCCGCGACCGTGTAGCGCGTGTCGCCGGCCGACACGACGCCCAGGTTCGGAACCAGCGTCGTGAAGGGATAATCGGCGATCTTCGGGCGCGCAGAGCTCATGGCGGCGATCAGCGAGGATTTACCGGCCGAGGGGAAGCCGACGAGAGCCACGTCCGCGACGGACTTCAGCTCAAGGATGACATCGCGCTCCTCACCGGGCTCACCCAGCAGCGCAAAACCGGGAGCCTTGCGCGCCTTCGACGCCAGCGCCGCGTTGCCCAGACCACCGCGGCCGCCCTCGGCGACCACGAAACGCGCGCCAGCACCCGTCAGGTCGGCGAGCAGTTCACCCGACATCGACTTGACGACCGTCCCCTCGGGAACCGGCAGGATGATGTCCGCGCCGGTCTTGCCCTGGCGGAAGTCACCCATACCGGGAGTGCCATTATCCGCACGGCGATGCGGGCTGCGGTGGTAGTTCAACAGCGTGGTCTCCTGCTCGCTCACCTCAAGGATGACCGAGCCGCCATTACCACCGTCTCCGCCGTCGGGGCCAGCCAGCGGCTTGAACTTTTCACGCTTAATCGAGGCAACGCCGTTACCGCCATTGCCACCCATTGCGTGCAGAGTCACGCGATCCACGAAGTCTGCCACTGTTGCTCCTGACGACTGAAAATGAATGTTGAAAAGGGCGCCCGGCAACGCCGGACGCCCTTTATGCGCGCGGTCTCAGGCAGAGACCGGCGAAACGCTGACGACCTTGCGATCGCGC
>ERZ772956.2551-NODE-2551-length-11450-cov-7.938745_pt1 | contig 11450 bp, 16 predicted proteins | sample MGYA00580683_ERZ772956 | MGnify/ENA primary metagenome ERZ772956 (study PRJEB29015, sample SAMEA2738077) | human oral metagenome | biome: human oral; feature: human-associated habitat; material: saliva | place: China | collected 2212 ...
GCCTAAATACAAGCTCACATCGTATCATTATTTCAGGGTCTTCCTTGGCTCGTTCACGCCAGATTGCAGAGGAACTAGAGGTTGAAGCGGCTGCTTCCCATCAGGAATTGTTGGATAATGCTGACCTGGTCATCCTTGGTATCAAACCTCAAATGTTTGATAAGGTACTAGCCGATCTCAATTTCCATCAACCTATCATAAGTATGGCTGCTGGAGTGACCTTAGAACGCCTCGCTTCCCTCACCAGTCCAGACCTTCCTCTTATTCGTATCATGCCGAACCTTAATGCTCAAATTCTCAAAAGCACTACTGGTCTTTGCACTAATGATAAGGTATCCGAGGACCTTTTAGCAGTTGCCAAGGAAATCACAGACAGTTTTGGAACCACTGTTGAATTGGCTGAGAAGGATTTTGATACCTTTACTGCCTTAGCAGGTTCTAGCCCTGCCTACATCGCCCTCTTTATCGAGGCTCTAGCCAAGGCTGGTGTCAAAAACGGCCTAAGTAAGCAGGTCGCTCTGACCATTGCCACACAGACGGTTCTAGCTACTGCTGAAAATCTCAGTCTTGGTAGCGACAGTCCACATGATCTTATTGACAAGGTATGTAGCCCTGGTGGGACTACTATCGCCGGTCTCATGGACCTTGAGCGTACAGGCCTCACCCATAGTGTGGTTTCAAGTATTGATACAACCATTGCTAAAGCCAAAAAACTATAAGAAAAAAGCTCGGAATCTTCCGAGCTTTATTTGATATATGGCGCTAAAAATTGTAAGAGTAACAACATTGAAACCGCAATACTATTGTTAATGATATGGGCCATGATACAGTACTCTAACTTTTGAAACTTACGATATGCTATTCCAAGGGCAAGACCCATACCTGCATATACAATCCAAACACCGATACTATTCGGCATATGAACAAGGCCAAAAAGTAAACTACTAACAATCAAGCCAACAATAGAATCTGGATTAAAGACGCGTCCCATGAGGAGCCCGCGAAAAACCAGCTCTTCCACAATTGGTGCCATAATTACTGTAAACGTTATGAGAAGGAAGGGATTCATATGGGCATTTTCTATGGCTGCCTGATTGGTGCTATTACTAACACCTTCCATCATCATGACTATAGAACCAATCCTAGTAACGATATAAATACCTAGGTAGGTCAAGCCAATCATACCCCAGGCCTTCAGGGAAGAAAGGGCCTTAAAGCCTTCGAAAAGCCCAAGACGTTTTCCTAAGAAAAGAGCTCCTGCGCTCATAAGAAGCAAGACAAAAATTAAGAGACAGACCAGCCTTATATCTTTGACACCTAAATAGATGGTTGGAACTTGATCAATAATTAGTATTAGGAAAGCTAGTAAAAAATAAAGAAAGCGTTTGAGAATTGACCCTTTGTTCATGAGAATCCACCTCTTTTCATCATCTGTTTGTACTTTTATTATAATACAACATAACTTATTTGACAAGACAAAAAGAAAACGAAAGAGGAGTTTTTCAAGATAATATAGACTCTTATCCTATTTTAGATAGGATGAGACGAATAAGAGCAAATCCCAATACTAAGCCATAGAGCAAGACTGATAAGACTGTAACATATGGCAACTGAATATTGACAAAGGCATATAGGGCAATCAAAGCAAAGATAAGCAAAAACTCTAAAATCAGAGTTGCAACTGCTGTCGCCATTAAAATCTGTTTATTTCGCTCATCGTAGGCAGCAATATACATCCGATGAAGACGTTTAGGATGGGTAAGTATAGCAAAATAATAGATTGACAAGGCATAAACCCCAATGGTAAATCCCAATACTAATCCTAGAGTATAATCACTAAGACTGTTAGAGCGAACAATAAATAATCCCAAAATACCCAAAGAAAAGAAAGAGCACGCTACTCGTGTAATGTATTTCTTAAACTCGGCCTCTGTTTTTCTCTTTCCTAATAACATTTTTATTAACATATCTTAACACTCCCTTTATTATCCTTTATAAGAGCAATATAACTTTTTTCACTGACAACTTTAAACACTTATTCACCTTAAACGAAAAGACTGAGTAGTACACTTATGCTATTGTTTAAGATATGAACACCCATACTGTACTCGATACGCTTAGTCTTATAATATGTTATCGCAAGACCAGCTGACATAATACCATAGATGACAATTGTCTGAAGCGTAAATGCTGAGTGACCAGCCATAAAGAGAAGACTGGAAATAACAAGACCCGTCTTAAAGTATTTTCCAAAGAGCACCTTGGCTAAGAGTCCCCTAAAAATGATTTCTTCCATAATCGGAATAATAAAACCGGCGACTACTAGGTGAAGATAGAATGGTACGTGGGCAAAGATAGCATTTAAAGCATCTTGATTTTCCATAGTCGCATTGTGTGTTAACTGACCAATAAAATACCCTAGAAGATCACCTAGGAAAAAGATGACGAGATTAAGAGAAGCAATCGCAACGAGACGTCTCCAATTAATCTCTTTAAGCGATAAGAGTTTAAATCTATAAGCAATCACGATAAAAATAGCCAAACTCCCTAATGCCCAAATACCGTAACCTATTTGCTCCACAAGTGAAAACTTACCATCCTGAGTAAGTAGCGGGAAAGCACCTAATAGTGTTAAATCTAAGATTAGTAGAGTGAGCGCTAAAACAATAACACCAATTTTCTTCATGACTTGTTTAAACATATCTTTTCTCCTTAATCTTCCTCAAAAATAAAGACTTCTTCAATAGTCTTTCCAAAATATCTAGCAATTTTAAAAGCTAGTTCCAACGACGCATTATAGCGACCTTTTTCGAGTGAAATGATGGTCTGTCTCGTGACTCCCATTTCATCTGCTAACTCTGCCTGACTAATCTTATTAGCCTTGCGAAGTTCCTGAATTTTTGTTTCCATGTAGTACCTCAACCTTATCGTTTATTCTCAAATAGTTAAACTCCTTACTTTTCTTTGTTAAGTTAACTTTACATTTATAGTATAGTCTACTTTACGTATTTTGTAAAGTCTCTTTTACATTTTTTGTGAAGTTTTCTTTACTTATTGAATTACACATATATAGACATCGACAAATGATGCTTTCAGAGCATTCAAAAAAGCTAGCCAATCACTCAGCCAACTTTTCTGGTCTTATCAAATTTTTGATAACTTATTTAGTTTTAAGGCGCTCAACATCACGCGCAATCACCAACTCTTCATCTGTTGGGATAACAAATACTTTAACAGCTGACTCTGCTGTTGTAATGTCGCCTACATGTCCAAAGACATTCTTTTCAGGATCCACTTCAATACCAAACCAAGTGAGACCATCCAAAACTGAAGCACGAACTTCTGCAGAGTTTTCACCAATACCTGCTGTAAAGACGATAGCATCCGCTCCGTTCAACACACCGAAGTATTGAGCGATGTATTTACGCAAACGATCCACATAAAGATCATAAGCCAAGGCACATTTTTCATCGCCAGCATTCTTACCAGCAATGATATCACGCATATCACTTGATTTTTCAGAAATGCCAAGAAGACCTGATTCCTTATTAAAGACGTGACGGATACGCTCAGCATCTGCCATTTCAGGCTCACGGTCAATAACAAATGGAATAATCGCAGGGTCAAGATCCCCAGTACGTGTTCCCATCATAACGCCACCAAGTGGTGTCAACCCCATTGATGTGTCTACTGATTTACCACCATCAACGGCAGTAATAGAAACACCATTTCCCACATGGGCTGTGATAATCTTAGTTTCTTCAATTGGCTTACCTAACAACTTAGCTGCTTCTTGAGAAACATATTGGTGGCTAGTTCCGTGTGCTCCATACTTACGGACTTGGTAGTCTGTATAGTAACGATTAGGCACTGGATAACGGTAGGCCACTTCCGGCATAGATGTATGGAAGGCTGTATCAAAAACAGCAACACTCGTAATATCTGGGAGGAGCTCCTTAAAGGCACGAATCCCTGAGGCTGCACCTGGATTATGTAACGGTGCTAAGGCTGACAATTCTTCAATCTTAGCCAAGGCATCTTCATCCACCAAGCTTGATTCTTTGAAATATTCTCCACCAGCAACCACACGGTGACCAACACCTGTAATTTCATCATAGCTCTTGATAATATCAAAACGAATCAAATCATCAAGCAAGATTTTTACTGCCTGAACATGGTCAGCAATATCTAGAGTTTGCGATTCTGAACGGTCATCAAATTTTACTGTTGAAACAGAATCTTTCAAGCCGATACGTTCAATCAAACCCTTAGCAAGAACAACTTCATCTGGCATCTCATATAGTTGCCATTTCAAGCTTGAGCTTCCTGCATTAATTGCTATTGTTTTTGTCATAAGCCACCTCTTTGTAAAACGCTTTCAATAATATAGTCCTATTCTAACATGTTTTGCTAGAAAATGGAATTATCTGATTTCCATTTTTGGAAATTCTCTGTAAAATCTTTGAGGACCTCTGGGTTTTGCAAATCACTAAGTGGATAAACAAAGGTCTCAGGAGCATTTTCAGTTTGTTTTTTAAGCACAAAGATAGACTTCATGTTATGTTTATTGCCAAAAGCTGCTTCTGGAAGAGTGATAACAGCAATAATATCAGCATATCCTGATAGCCATTTCTTAAGCAAGTCACTTTGTGGGCTTGTCAAAAGATTAGTTGGTGCCAAAAGAATAGCAATACCATCTTTCTTCAGGTACTTGAGTGATTGCTCCATGAGAAGGTGATGGGCATAGGTGTGTTCACCAGTTGCTGCAACCTTGAAACGACTCGCAATCTCATCATTAGGGTAGTAACCAACAGGTAGGTCACTGATAATAACATCACTCTCTTTGAGAATGTGTGGTCGAACAGCATCTTCTTGGATGTAAACTGCACTTGAATTCACCACATCAGCAATGCTAGCTGACAAATCGATAAGGAGATCGTCAACTTCCATTCCCATATAATTAAGGGTTTTCTGACTATTATTTAGAAGAGTTTCAGCCAAGTTTCCTGTCCCCGAACCAATCTCCAAAACATCTAATTGGTCGTCCTTGGTCAAACCTTCAAGTAGGTAAAGAATGATAAATCCAATAGCATCAGGTGTAAACTGGTGATTGGCTTGTAAGGCTTCCAATTGCCCTAGCTTGATAAACAAGAACTGAAAAGCACGACGCCACTCCTCTTTACTTAGATCAAGGGCACGTAATTTCTCGTTGTTTTTGATGATGACTTCATTAGCTACCTCAGCCCCCAAATAATAGGAATTTTGCTCAATAAGCGCATCGTAAGCATGGGTTCCAAGATCATTTTCAATGGTTTGGACATTTTCTAACAACAGCTCAAAGGCTGTCTCAATTGCTTCAAAATTCATGATTTCCTCCGTCCTTCTATCATATCAAAAAGGAAAGAGAATTTCTATTTCTGCTCCTGCTTCTTCACATAACGATAGGTCTTGATTTGGCCTTTACTGGCAACTCTAACAATCACTTGTTTGTCCTTAACCTCGTAAGTCGTAGTTCCCTGAGAAAAACTAAAAGCACCTGCTTCCTTGTCCGCCAAGTCCATGGTCATCTCTGCCATGAGACGACTTTGACTGGAGATCATTTGCGCTTGGTTCTGTCTAGAGCTAGCAACCACCCGCTCCAGATAAACATGCAGAAGAAGTGTGAAAATGCCAGCCATAAAAAGAGCGTAGAGAAGAACGCCTCCCCTAACCTGTTTTTTCAAAAGCATAAACAAAACTCCTTTGTAGCCCATTTTTAAGAGTCACTTGGATGGTGACTATCTGGTTATTTTGACTAATTGTACTAGCTTTTACATTGAAAAGCATTGGTTGGTAGCCTCGACCGTCAGCATTTGTTTTTCGAAAATCAGTAGCACTTGAAAGGCCAAAAGCCAGGTCTTGATTATCCTGCTTGACATAGAGTTTGTTCCCCTCTACCTTTACCAACTGACAACCTTCTAATTCTGCCTCCATTTGTTGAACAAATAGAAGCCAGTCTTGGTTTTCTTGTTGTTTGACTTGCTTAACATTACTCACCAATACTGTAGTCAGACCTTGATAAACTTGAACTGAACCAGCAATCACCAATAGGGCTACTAGACATTCCAAGAGGGTAAAAGCACGAACCTTGCTATTGAGAGACATGAATAATCTCCTTTCCTGATTCATAAACCGCGATACCTTGCTTGCTACGTTTAACTGTCACTGTGATGCCATTTAAGGTCAACTGATCCTGTTTGGTCTGAACTGCCATGGTTGCCACACTCAAGACCTCCTGTTGGTGGAGATTCCTAGCCATTAGCCTACGATTGGTATTGATTTGTTCCAAAATAAGACCACTGACAAGTACTAAAACAGCCATTGCTACCAGGCTTTCGATAAGAATATAGCCTCTAAGAGACCGTCTTTTTATATTTACCGCTGCCCATGTTAAGCTGATAGGTCACCACCTCCTTATCACTTGAAAAACGAATCTTTGTGAGGCTAGAGTTGCCTCCTTTGGCATCAAACACTAGCGTCTGCCCCTTATCCAGATGTATATTTTTAGGAATCACCAGACTTGATTTTCCGTTACTGATTTTATCCTTGGACAACTGCAATTCAACATTGGACCCTTCCGCCGCTGCCAAGCGCTGACTATCTCGGTATAGGTACTCAAAGCGCAGATAAAAAAGATTAGTCTCAACCTGCTGAAAAATACCTGTGACTGAGCCTGATAAACTCAGAGTGAGAAAGGCAACCACTGCTAGAGTCACCAGACTCTCCAACAAGGTAAAGGCTCTAATTGGCCACTGAGCGGCTTTCGCCACCATGTTTCGCATAATAATCATTGTATGAATCTGCCTGTTTTTGCGTAATTTGACCTTCTGAAACAAGAGCTGCCAAGCTAGCTGTCTTGTTATTCTTCATTTCATAAAGTTCTGCCTGAGAATCCACGACCTTGACTACAGCCGCATTTCCAGTTTCCTTAACGGAGTCCTTCTGCTTGCTTAAGTTAGGAACAAAGAGCAAAAGGAGAATACTGATAATGAGAAGTACGACTAGCATTTCAATCAACGATACTAAAATTCTTGATTTTCTATATCATACATTAACACCGAGTGCTTAACCAAATCACGGTATCTAAATTCTGTTACCAGATAATCAACTACCTCTTTGTCTTTGATTTTAAAGTCCATTAAAAGCAACAACTTGACTGTGTAACTATCCCTTAAAATTGGAGCTTGATAAGTGACATTTACCCAATGCTCATAGCCTAATTTTGTATGTTCGACTTTTGTGACTTCGATATTTAAGATTTTCATTTCAATTGCCTCCTAACTATCTATTCGTAAAAAGTTGCCAAAAAACAAAAATCTCCTTTGTGGCAGAAATTTTTAAAAATAGCCCTCAAAAGGACATTTTGCTATAAGACGCTAGTTTTAACAAATAAAAAAAGAGCCCTAGCTATTCATTGAAGTTAGAGGCCCTATGTTTTATGTTACTGATTAGGATTAAAAGTATACATTGTTATGGTAGAAAATGCACAATCATTTTATTTTGTAATTCATCAATTTTTCTCGCCTTAGATAAGTAATACGCCTTATTTGCTATAATATCCGCCATTCTTATATGCGGTTTTTTAGCCGAATTACAATATTCCAATTTTATTTCTTTTAAATTTTCAAAAATTGGAGGATAAAATTTATTCCAATCATAATTAAATGTTCCATTTTTAAATTCGGCTTCTAACGCTTCTTTCAATTCATACCGTCCGTTAGTTGCTGTAGTATGCTCATCATTAAAAACATATAATCTTTCCACTTCATTAGGGTTTATAATTTTTGAGTCAATTAGTTTTTGAAAAACTTTCTTTAAACCAATTTTATAAGCGTAATCAAGATATCGTTGCTTACTTTTTTTGTTCGCATAAATTCTATTAAGAACATTTTGTTGTTTTATAACAATCGAAAAAGTTATCTCTTTATTCAACGATCGAAATAAACTTCCTTTATGTTTGTTTGCTAATATACATGCTTTTAATTCGACATTTTTATATCTATTGTGTCTTTCTTTCAATTTATTTTCAGCGCTAATATACTTTCTTCCAGCTATTTCTTTTGATTCTGAATCTAAAAAAATTATACCACCAAAAACATAAATATTTTCGTGCTTTTTATCAAAAACACCTGATTCATCTGTATATACAAAAATATTCACTTTCTTACTCTCCAAAAAAAGGCCGCTTAATAAAGCGACCCCCTTGTGACTGACGAAGAATCCACTCCGCTTAAACGTTAATTCAGTTACACAAGTATACAGCGTATTGTACCTGTACTTTAATTCTAAATTATTGTCATACTTTTGTCAAACTTTTTTTGAAAAAATAAAAAAACCAACCTAAAAAAGGGCGGTAGATCGAGAGTTTATTGGGAAACGACAGTATTCCTAAGCAATATAGTAGCACTTCTATAATTTTAAGGCAAATAAAAAAAGCCCCAGCAAACGCTGAGGCTTCGACCACTACTGCCATGATATCCCTATTGCAGTGTGAGGGGAGGTGATATACTCCTTTTTGTTTTATTTTTTGGTTCGTGGTCTTGATTAAGCGAATGAACCGAATGATGTGATACGACGGCCATTCTCTGATTGACCGACTGCTACATATCGACGATTTCCAGACCCGCCAATGTAGCTAATCCAGATATAGCCGTCAACATCACACCAGCCATCATAGTTGATAGTTTCGCCAGCTCCATAGACTGCCACGATTTCAGCGCCTAGACCGGCACCAGTTCGAACATTAAGGGCTGATACTTCAACCGTGAATGTTCCGGTTTCCTCGGTAATAGTAATTATACCATCGAACGGAGTTGGTGTTGGTGCAGGAGATTGTGATTGGCTATCCGTTGGGAAATAGAACCAGCCCACAATACCGTCAAAATTACGTGTATTGTAACGAGCGGGACCACCGACATATAGGCTGTCAGCGTTGCCGTCAATATTTTGCTCGATAGTTCGCATGTTGTAACCGTCTGAATCTTCGATAACCAGACCAGTGTGGCCGTAAGGATGCCCGTAGATGTAAGTGGTATCCATCACGAATACAGCACCACGGCGTGGACGGCTGTCAAGGTTGCCTTCTTGGTTATACTCTACTTCGTAGCCTACTGCTGCCGCTGAGTTTAGCAAGTCAATCGCATTGCCCCAGAGAGCTCGGCCAAAGAAGTTGATTGAGATAGAGTTAGGCAGGTCAACGCACTGGCTTCCCCATGCTCCGTCCGCATCGGTACCGACACCAGCATCAGCTAGGCCTTCCGCGAATTGGATAATGTCGTTATCTGTTGCCATATTAATATCCTCCCTTATCATTTCGTGGTTCGTTGTAGTTTAATGCACGCTCACTGTCTGCCACACCCTTCGTTGTTGGGTCTGTCACGATACCCAACATTACCAAAATCACAACGAAGGTATTGACACCCTCTTGAATGTTGGTTGGGATGTGAAGTCCGAACTGTTGCAGCATAAGGAACGCTGCTGAGATGAGAGCTACTAGAGTAGACTTGTTTTGTAATCGTAATTTAAAGTTAATCATGTTTAATTCCTCACTTCTAAATTTATATATTTATTGTAGAGGCTATCGATGTATCCATTGCCTCCTAGTTTCTTGTAGCTACCGTGCATTTTATGCACGATGTCAGACTCATGGACTGTTGTATATCCACGATTGATTGCCGTAGTCATGTCTCTTTCAAGTCTCAGATACATTGTGACTAGATGAGCCTCATCATGTACTACTAGCTTATCGTTAACTTCACTTATCTTCCTGTTGTTATCCTCTCCGACAACTCGAATGTCATTCACTGATGATTGGATGGTGCCTAGCTCATCTTTTAGGTCATTAAATTGTCTCTTGTTCAAATCTCCTGATTTACTAGCACGCATTCCAAACCAGCCAGTAGCGATGACTCCAATCGTGGGAGCAAGTTGAGCGATAGCGTGTATCATTTTTTCAAAGATATCAACCCATGTCATAACCTCCCCCTTGTCTAATCAATACGAGGCATGACCACGGTCAAGACACCTTGCTGCAGCATATCAGGTAATGACTGCTCTTTCCAAGTGTAGCCTTCTGTCGCCTGCATCTGGAACTTAAAAATAGTCTTGGTTCCACTCGGCCATTTTGGATTCGTATTAAACGGATAAGGCATAGCCACGATGTCACCATTTGCATAGCGAGTGCTCTTGACAAGTGGCTTGATGAACCCAGCAACCTTGTTGTAAGCATGAGTAGGCATGCCTCCGTTTTGAGAAATAGCCAGAGCGATCAGAACCTCAGTGATAGATGATACCGTGTCAAGATTTTCCTTATTCTCTACGGCCGCTTGCTCTACCTTAGTTGCCATTTCCTTATTTTGCTTGAGCTGCGCATCCACCTGGCTGAATTTTTCATTTTCCGCACGCTGCGGAAAGTTTTCTTGATAGATAACATCAAGGGCAAGCTCAAAGAGTTCTGTATTTGACAAACCGATTTTGTCAGCTGGTAGCAAGACAGGTACGATAGCACCGTCTGCATTGACTAACGTGACCTTTGTAGCGGATGCTGTTCCGCTTGCATCAAATTCTTGTGATTTTGAGCCATATTCTAATTTCATACTTTCTCCTTTTTAAATTTTGAATGAAACGTTATCTAAATTAAGCCATTTAGAATCTACATTGTGTTTCACAACGACATTCCCACTTGGGTAAATACCGATAACGGCATGGTTGAAATCATTATTTAGAACAGACTTAAATAATGACGTTGTTGGTCGAAATCCTTCAGGGAGATTAAATAACAAGGTTTCGCGATTCGTTGTCCCGTTTCTACAAGTCCCTTTTAAATAAACAATCCCGTCGAACGTTTTTGAAAACTGCACTTTTTCATACTCAGGATGATGACCCCACCCATTTTGTAAATTGGCATTTTGCCAGTTAGTTGAGGTTAGCATCCTTGAAACATCATCTTTCATCGCAAGATACTTCCAAGGATTCCATGTTCCGTTAGTTTTAGATCTAACGGCTGCTATTTGACCATGAAAATCATAGGCAACTTGCACTACCCAGTTGTCATTGTGCTTAAAGACCTGCACATGTTTCCAAGAGTTGCCCCCTGATGGAGAGTTTAATAGGTTAAGGCCCATGTATTGACCTGAATCTGTATAATTGTTCCAATCGTTAGTCGCATACAGTGCCATCCCATTATTTTGAGTAAGTTGATGTTGTTGGATAGGCTTGTTGTCTGCGTAGATGTTGCCTAGAACATCTAAAGAACCAGGCTTCCCAAATTCTGCAACCTTACCGATGCCTACACGTCCGTTCTTATCATAGGACATTACTACGCTTTCAGTTGCTACTGTTGTAGAAAATTCAACGTTTGTAAACTTGTCCTCAAGCTTACCAATAATCACAAAGGATTTATTCGATGGATA
>ERZ772956.2552-NODE-2552-length-11448-cov-17.540858_pt1 | contig 11448 bp, 11 predicted proteins | sample MGYA00580683_ERZ772956 | MGnify/ENA primary metagenome ERZ772956 (study PRJEB29015, sample SAMEA2738077) | human oral metagenome | biome: human oral; feature: human-associated habitat; material: saliva | place: China | collected 2212 ...
GTATTTATCTGCCGGTTTCTCGTCTTCTGAATCTGTATGTGACTGCTGCTTCTTCACTGAACCATATGACGAATGATTTTCTACATGTGTCTCAGCGGCGCGTCCCGTTCATTATTGGTGTGGCGGGCTCTGTTGCTGTGGGTAAGTCGACCACGGCGCGTATTTTGCAGGCTCTTTTGAGTCGCTGGCCGTCTACTCCTAATGTTCAGCTAGTGACGACGGATGGTTTCTTGTACCCGAACGCGGAGCTTCAGCGTCGCGGCATTATGCACCGTAAGGGTTTCCCGGAGTCTTATAATCGCCGTGCTCTGCTGAATTTTGTGTCACAGGTGAAGTCCGGTGCCGAGCGTGTGGTGGCGCCGAAGTATTCGCACCTGTATTACGACATCATGCCGGATGAGCATATTGAGGTCACGGCACCGGATGTGCTGATTCTTGAGGGTTTGAATGTTTTGGCGCCTTCTCAGGCTGAGGGGCCGGAGACTTCTGATCTGACGCTGAGTGATTTCTTTGATTTCTCTATTTATGTGGATGCCCGCACTGAAGATATTGAGCGCTGGTATGTGAATCGTTTCTTGACTCTGCGTTCTTCGGCTTTTGCGAATCCGGAGTCGTATTTCAAGCGTTATGCGGAGCTGAGCGATGAGCAGGCGGTTGAGGTTGCGACCGGCATTTGGAAGAGCGTGAATGAGCCGAATCTGTTGCAGAATGTTTTGCCTACTCGTGCTCGTGCGCATTTGATTCTGCAGAAGGGCGCCGAGCATACCGTGGAGCAGGTTCTTCTGCGTAAGAACTAGAGGTTCTTTAGGTTTTTATCGTTCGTGTGCGGCTTTTAGTTGCCTGTGTAGCGCGTTTGTGGTGCATTCTAGTAGAAGGCGCCGGAGGCTCCACTCCCTCGCGGGGTGGGTTTAGGCTTCTGGCGCTTTTTGTTTGCATCTACGCCATGATGAGGAGTTATTGTGAAGTCTCTGCACCGTACGTCTACCGCTCAGGAGTCTCTTAATAGTTCTGCGCTGAACCGCCGCACTCTCTTGGGTGCCGCTTTGGGGGTTGGCGGTACCGCCTTGTTGGCGGCTTGTGGCTCGCAGGGTCAGGGTGCGTCTTCTTCATCTTCTGCTGCGAGTGCTTCTGAGTCTGCGGCGGCTTCGGCGGCTTCTTCTAGCGCCTCTTCCGCTGCGTCGGCATCTTCTGCCGCGCCCTCCCCTGTTGCTTCTGCTACCAGTGCTTCTGCAAGTGCTTCGGCTTCTGCGAGCGTGTCTTCTTCCCCGTTGGCGCTTGCTCAGCCGAGTGTTGAGTCTCAGCCGGATTCTTTGCGTTGCCTCGTGAATAAGATGCGTCCCTTTGCGCAGCAGGATTGGGAGCCGAATGACCTGGTGGAGTTCTACGGTCATCAATTGCGCGCTGAGGCGGCTAAGGCAGCGGATACGATGATTGATGCGGCTGCTACTGATGGCGTGACTCTGCTTGTTTCTAGCGCGTATCGTTCGTATGCGGTGCAGCAGCAGACCTATCAGTATTGGGTTTCGGTGAACGGTCAACAGGTGGCGGACCAGTTATCGGCTCGTCCCGGCTATTCGGAGCATCAGACGGGCTTGGCGATTGATTTTGCTTCTCCTGAGGGTTGCCGTTTGGAGGAGTGTTATCGCGATACGCTGGCTGGTCAGTGGTTGGCGAAGAACGCTCCGCGTTACGGATATATTTTGCGCTTCCCTGATGGTCGTCAATCGGTGACCGGTTATCGTTTTGAGCCGTGGCATTACCGCTATGTGGGTGTGCAGATTGCCCAGGAGTATGTGTCTTCGGGTGCGAAGACTTTTGAGGAGTTTATCGGTACGGGTGCGGCACCCGATTATGCAAGTGCGAGCTAGGGTCGAGGCTAATCTTTCGGCTTTGGTCGGTGCGCCAAGTGGTGATGTGTATCGTCTTTCAAGCTTCCGTACCGGAGATAAATAGGCACAGTAGATGCATATTTTTTCGCATACACACCCCGTAAATCCGCGGTTTTTCGCAGGTTTTAGAGATTTTTGCTCAGGTTCATGTGAGCTAGACTTTAAGTATCGGGCGCCATAGGACCACTGTGAAGAAAAACACATGCTTTACAATGAAAATTTTCTCAGAATATGGCATTTTCTGAGGTGAAAAGGCGCTATTCTATATCTCATGCTTAAGGGTTTTAAAGATTTTCTGATCCGCGGTAACGTCATCGACCTCGCAGTTGGTCTGATCATGGGTACCGCCTTCACCGCTGTGGTGAACGCACTTGTCCAGTCCGTCCTGATGCCGGCTATCTCGATGCTGGTTAAGTCCCCCAACTTCGATGAATTCCTGGTCTTCGACCAGATCAAGGTTGGCGTGTTCCTGACCGCTGTTGTCAACTTCATCTTGATCGCAGCTGCTGTGTACTTCGCAGTTGTTGTGCCCGTTCAGAAGCTGACCGAGCTGGCTGCAAAGAACAAGGCTGAGGAAGAGGAAGAAGAGGAAAAAGAAAAAACATATAGAGAGCTTGTGAAAACTGAAATAGAAGAAAAGAAAGTAGATGATAGTATTTTAGGTCCAAATATAAAGATGGAAGAATACTATACTCAGCTACTACAAGAAGAAATGCAGTCAAGACTTTCTGATATAGATTACTCTATTATCAGTAAAAATAATAATATAAAGACTGATATATCTACTTCAACAGAAGAAAGTAAAAATATTACAGAAGATACCGAATATAATAAATATTCAATAAAAAGTCAAACTATTTTAAATACTCTAATTACATTGACTATTATTGGTAAATATTATATAATTATTAAACTAATATCTAACAATTATTAGCTTATAAAAATAAAAAATACAAATTAAGGAGATATTTATGAAAAAGATTTTATATTCTATCGTAGCATTATTTAGTTTAGTAGTGCTCGTTTTTTCTGCAAAAGTAAATGCAGTTGAGGTTCAAAAGGAAGGGACTACTTTAAAAGTAACCAATCCGAAAGTGACCGTAACGGGAGATGCTTCAGATATTTATGGTCGCTGGGGATTAACATTTCAAGTTGATTTTCCAGATGAGGTAACCATCAACGAAAATGATACATTACAATTCAATTTAAAAGCACCCATTCGTCTGCAATCGGATTATTCATTTCCAGTTTATAATAAGGCGAATCAAGTCGTAGCCAATGCAAAAGTGAATGCTGCTGAAGGAACTGTAACAGTGACGTTTAGTTCATATTTTGAAGAAAACTATTTGAAAAAGAACATGGAACTTTCTGTTGAAGTATTCTGGGCTTCAGATGATCGACTTGCGGATACGACCCAAGAATTGGATTTCAATGGAACAGTGATCACTCAAAAAATTAAGCCTTTACCAATGCCAGGACCAGATGAAATGGCGGCTAAATGGGGAGCTCAACAGGTAGATAATGCTGAACAAGTTCATTGGTGGGCTCGTTTGAATTATGCTAGAAAAACTTTATCGAATATTGAAATTAAGGACGTATGGGATGCAAATCAAACTTATGTACCTGGTTCATTACGTGTAGAGTTAGTAGAATCGACTTATCCTTGGAAATCAGCTGGATTTCTTTCAGAAAGTGATTATGAAATCACTCCTACTGGAATCAACGTTAAAATCAATTCAACGGATAAAATTATCTTTATAGACTATAAAGTTCAATTAGCCAATCCAAGTCAAAATCCTCAGAACCGAATTACGATTACAGCTGAGGAGTTAGACGATGCGATTTCTACAGATGTGACGTATAAAATGTTAACAGGGATTGGGCTTGCTGATGGTGAAAAGCCAGTAACTACAACGACTACTACTACGACGACCACCACTACAAGTACAACAGAAACGACAACCACTGCTACAACAACGACAGAGTCAACTACGACAGAAGTGACTACTGTGACAACGACTACGGAAGAATCAACGACTGAAGGTACAACAACAACAACCGTTACACCACAAACAACGACAACAGAGGAACCAAAACGTCCAGAGTTACCAAATACTGGAACATTGGAAAATCCTTTTATCCTTGTTTTAGGTGCACTAGCAGCGATTGTAGGTAGTTTCTTAGTCTTTCGTAAACAAGAAGCATAATCATGTCTTTTAAAGACTGAAGATCGGGCGATGGTTCGATCTTCTTTTTGTTTTAAAAGAAGCTTCTTTCATATTCAGGCGGTTATTTGTTATAATGAACAGTATGATAGTTATTTGAGGTGGAATAAATGAAGAAAAAATATTTTATTATTGGAGACATTCACGGTGAAGCAGACATGATGGAAGAGATGCTTCAAAACTGGGACGAAACTACTCAGCAACTTGTCTTCATGGGAGACTTGATTGACCGTGGTCCCGACAATAAACGAAGTGTCCTTACAGGGATGAAATATGCTAAAGAAAAAAATGCATGGTATATGATGGGAAACCATGAAGTCATGTTTCTAGCGTTTATCGATGATCCAGAGGGACGTTTTCCACATTACTTAAGAAACAACGGAGATACAACGATTAATGACTTACTCGGACGTTCGCAAGATACTCCTGTGAATCCCGTAGAGGATGCAGAAGCGATTAAAGCGCAATATCCGGAACTGATAGCTTTCCTAAGAGAACGTCCCCTCTATATTGATGAAGGAGATTTACTCTTAGCACATGCCGGGGTAGATTTACGCTTGGACGACTGGCACGACACGGAGCCAAAAGACTTCTACTGGATTCGTGAACCGTTCCATAAAGGGGTTAACAACACTGGTAAAACGATTATCTTTGGACATACGCCTTTACGTGGCTTGAACGAAGATGGCGACTTTATGAAATTATGGCAACAGGACGGTAAAATCGGGATTGATGGCGGAGCTGTTTTTGGCGGTGCGCTTCACGGTATCGTCTGGTCAGATGGACAAATTGAAAAAATATATAGTATTAAAAATACAAAACCAGTCCGTTTCACGGATGACTAGAGGTGAATCATGAAAAAGAATGCAGTTTTACTATGGATTGTTTATTTTCTGAATTTAATTATTTTCCCAAGTTTCTTTATTGTACAAGTATCTTCAGGAAAATATGCGGTAGATACCCAAATGTATGTCGTATTACAAGTCATATCGATGGTCATTGGAATTTGGCTCTACAGAACCAAAATAGCGCAAGCGGCAAAAGAGTTTGTTAAACGACCTTTTATACGTGATTTAGCGATAGGATATGTTCTTCGAATTGTACTCGCAATTATTGTGTCGAATTTATTAGTGGAATTTACTTCAGATAATCAAGCGCAAATTGAATCCATGATGTCGAAATCCAATCTTGTGATGATGTTCGTATTGCTTTGCGTGGTGGCACCTATTTTGGAAGAATTAGTCTTTCGTGAAGCCATCATTGGGTCTTTCAAAAAATCGATGAATGTCCATGTGTTGACTATCATCTCGGCTGTATTATTCATTCTTTTACATTCGCTTTCTAGTGATGGAAGTGGCATTAATTGGATGTCTGCCTTGCTATACGTTCCTTTAACAATTCCAATCGTAGGAATGTATCGTTACTATGAGAATAATATTGTTGCATCGATTACGATGCACTTTATCAATAATTTTGTTGCATTTTTATTTTTAATGAGTATGTAATTTAGGAGGATGAAATCATGAAAGTCGATCAATGGGTAAGATTCATTATTCGGTATGGTTTCATTCTTTTTTCATTGTTTGAATGGAGCCAATTGCCAGGGATGAGTGCTCATCAAATCGTCTTCTTTACGGCCTTTATCGCGGTCGTTCAGATTGGTTATTATTGGTTAAAATATCAATGGTATATTTTAGTAGAAGGAATTGCAGTGGCACTTCTTTGTTTTTATTTCCAAACGGTTTTTGCTGGCCTCATCCTACTCCTCTGCTTTGAAATTAGCCTACGCTTCTCATTTAAGAACGCGGTAGTGATGCAAGTGCTTCTTGGGTTAATCATTATCATCCCAGCCATGCAGCAGTTCGATACGCTTAAAGCGATTATGACCATCTTCTTTATTCTTTTCTTCTTGTATGGAAATTATATTTTAGAAGAAAGAAGAGCATTGCAAGAGGAATTAGATGAAGTGTATCAAAAACTAAGTGAGCAACGGTACGATTTGCAGCAAGCGCAATATAAAATGGGGACGATGAAGGAAATCTTCACACTACAAGAGCGGAATCGGATTTCCCGTGAAATTCATGACTCTGTTGGCCATAGTTTATCGACCATCATTATTCAACTAGGTGCGATTAGTCAATTAGCGAAGATGGAAAATTCTCCGATTCAAGAAATGAGTGAAGGATTACGCGAATTTGCGACGCAAGGACTGCAAGAGGTTCGTAAAATTGTCCATGATATGAAACCGGAGCAAATGGATAGGAAGCAATTGGATATTGCACTGGAAGAATTCTTCCATGAAGTTCAAGTGAATTCAGGGCTTGAAATACAGTTTAGAAAAAATGATCCTACATTTGCACTTAACAGTGAAGCGGAACTGAGTGTGTTTCGTGGAGTCCAAGAAGCGATTACGAATGCCATGAGACACGGAAACGCAACAAAAATCACTGTGCTTTTGATGTATAATCAAGCGCAATTAGTGGTCACGATTAAGGACAATGGACAAGGCGCAACTAGCAAAGAGCTGGTTCCAAAGGGTGGATTAAAATCCCTACAAGAGAGACTTCGACGAGAAGGCGGAATTGTAGAGATGAACCCTTCCAACCAAGGAGTGACCATTCAATTCATTATTCCAAACCCGAATCAAGGGTAGAAACGAGGAACCTAATGACAAAACCAATTCGATTAATTATTGCAGATGATGAGATGCTAATTCGGACAGGATTAAAAATCATGCTCGAAGCCAGTGGAAATGTAGAAGTACTAGCTCTTGCAGAAAACGGGAGAGCAGCTTTTGAAGCTTGTACCATTCATCGGCCAGATGTCGTGTTGATGGATATTCGAATGCCCGAAAGTAACGGAATCGAAGGTACAAAGCTGATTAAAGAAGCCTTTCCAGAAGTGAAAGTGTTAATTGTGACGACTTTCCAAGATACTGAATATATTGTCGAAGCTGTTCAAAACGGGGCTTCTGGATATTTGTTAAAAGATAGTAGTCCAGATGCCATTCTTGACGGTATTAAAGTAGCCCTTTCTGGAAAAGTCGTGATGGATACGGTGATCTCTGAAGCGCTCTTAACAAAGACCTCTGTAGAGAAAGAGGAAAGTTTCGATGCCGAAAAATGGGGCTTAACAACTAGAGAGGTGGAACTGATTGCACAGGTGGCAAAAGGCCTCAGCAATAAGGAAATTGCCCAAACGCTCTTTCTTTCGGAAGGCACAGTAAAAAATAATATTAGTACGATTCTTTCTAAGTTAGAACTACGCGATAGAACGCAATTAGTCATTTTTGCTTACGAGAATAAATTAAAACAATAAACTATTGCTCGGAGGATTAGTTTTTAGTAGCGACAATAGTGTGTGTGGAGTTTAGAGACTCTCTACCGATTGGGATGAGAAGAATTAAGTCCTCATACTATTGTGGCTACTTGGAAGCTAGAGACTCCTAGCGATAGTTTTTTTATACAAGAAATTCTTCTTTTCGTGAAGCTTCTTCTACTCATCAGAAACCCATTCATAAAAGTGACTTTGGTCATGGTAGTTGGTGACGTTGGAAACTACTCGTTATAAGAGAAGCTTGCTATGATAAGGGTACAGTAACAAAGGAGTTTACGATTGATGAAAGAAGAGAGAAGAACAGAGAAAGATTTACGAGAAGAAAAGATTGTCGTTGCTAGTTGTTTTCTATTTTGTATGTTATTAAGTATGTCATTTCTATTTATTTTTTAAAGAGGTGTAAACATGATTGAGATTAAAGATGTTACAAAGTCTTATGGACGCCATAAAGTGTTGCAAAATGTTTCCTTTGAAATTATGAAGGGAGAGCTGTTCGGTCTATTAGGACCTAATGGCGCAGGAAAAAGTACATTAATTGATATTTTAACAGGCATCCAACCAATGGATAGCGGGGATATTTTGATTAATGGAAAGTCGATTAAAACGGATAAAGTAGAAATCCGAAAACATTTAGGACTCGTACCTCAAGATATTGCCTTGTTAGAAGAATTGAACGCGGTGGATAATCTGGAATACTTTGGCGGTCTTTATGGATTATATGGTGCTGAGTTAAAAGCACAAATTGAAAAGTTACTAGAAGTCGCAGGATTGACGGATAAAAGAAAAGAAAAAGTGAAAAACTATTCTGGTGGGATGAAACGAAGATTGAATATTGCGGTAGCGATGTTACATAATCCTTCGATTCTTATTTTGGACGAACCAACTGTTGGAGTCGATGCGCAGTCACGTCAATATATTTTTGATTACATCCAAGATTTAGCCGCGCAAGGCACAACGATTTTATATACTTCGCATTATATGGAAGAAATTGAAGCCCTTTGTGATCGTGTCTTTATTTTAGATCTTGGAGAAGAAGTGGCTTACGGAACCAAAGAAGAAGTGAAAAAACTAGTCGGACATACGCAAACAGTAGTACTGACCTTAGACCGAATTCCAAATGGTTTTGAAGAAGCTTTAAAAGCCAGTGAGAATGGCGTTCAACATGTCCTGTTGAAAGAGGAAACCCTCGAGCTTACGGTGGACCAAACGATTTTCTCTATGATGAAATTAATTGGTTTTGTGGAACAAGAACAACTCGTCATTAAGTCGCTCAGTATCAAAGAAACGACTTTAGAGGAAGCTTTCTTACAATTGACAGGGAAGACACTAAGAGATTAAGGAGGGTATTATGAGATACATTCGCTATATTAAGACCGAAGTAATAGCTGGTTTCAAGCAAATTCAAGGTCTTCTTATGATTATTTTAACGCCTTTTCTCTTAACTTTATTTTTAGCGTTTTCGATGAGAGGAATATATGCGCAACCCAAATTGAGTGTGGATGTACCGCTCTATATTGAAAACAATGATCAGGGAGAGTATGGCGCTCAAATTGTTCAACTCCTTCAACAGTTATCTGAAGAAAAGCAAATTCTATTAACAAGTAATCCAGAAGAGGCTAAAGTCATTGCTAGTATTCCAGAAGGATTTACCAAAGCGATTCAATCAGGCAGTCAGGATAGTCCGATTGTCATTCGTCGATTAGGGAGAGCTTCGAATATTGTTTTTGCAGTCTATAAAGAGTTGTTTGCAACAATCGCTACGCAATTGCTAGAAGTGAATCAAGTCGCTAGAAAAATCGAGGAGACTCCTGCAGCAACCATCTCCAAGGAACAAGTCGCTACATTGCTTGCCAGCTTGCAACAAGAGATTGCTAGTCAAGCCTTTCAAATGGAACAAGTTGAAGCAGAGGCGCAATTGACAAGTGCTCAACATTTTTCAATTACTGGTATCAGTTTACTGTTAATCATGCTAATGGAAGCTTTATGGCGTTCTAAGGTTCAAAAAGAACTAGGAGGCTATCGAAAACGGATGGAAATCTTACCTTATTCCGTTAGCGAGAAAGAGCGCTTAGATTTAGCGACTCATGTCATCTTTAATACGTTCTTGATTCTACTATATATCCTTGCTTGGAAATTAGTGGATGCAACAACGTTTGGAAATAATTGGATGGGACTTCTTTTATTTGCGTTATTCTATAGTCTATTTACTGGAGTTGTCGCAACGATTGTAGGAACACTGATTACAGAGAAGAATCACCAAATGATTTCAACACTCGTCAACCTACTCTTGATTTTCAGTTCAGGGATTCTTCCATTAGATAAGATTAGTCCAGTGTTTGGATTCTTATCTGGTAATTTAGTCCAACGATTCATCTATACGCCATTTGTAGACTTAATGAACGGGGCTTCTGTAGGGGACATGCTCCCAAGTGCCGCTCCCATTATTTGTATTTTATCGTTTGTCTTTGTCTTAAGAATCAAGAGAAAGGAGGCACAACAATGAAATTCGTTCGAATGGTTCTATTTCATCTGAAGCGTATGATGAAAAATCCTACATTACTTTTTATGACGATTGGAATGCCTTCCCTTATGTCAGGACTGATGCTTTTTGTCCAAAATACGAATACAAATAGTGATTCTACTCTTCCTGTGGCTTCCACTGTAGCTTTTGTTTTCGAGGAAGGAAATGAAGAGTATCATTCATTGATTGCACCATATATTAATGAGGAACATGTCTTTTCAGATTTAGAATCTGCTAAAGCAGCTTTAAAAAAGGGTGAGATGACCGTTATTTATCAGGTACCTGCTCATTATTTACAAAACGCAAAATCTGGGAAAGTTCCAACAATTTTAGTGTGGAATACACAAAGAGGAACGCGTGATTTTCTATTAGATGAACAATTAATGCAAACACTTAAAAAAGTAATGCTTGATGCGAAATTACAAGAAGCAGGCGTTCTTAAAGTAGGAGAATCACTTCCTAGCATTTCACAAGAGATGGTGATCGAGGAAAGTGCGGCTCCGAATCCGATTGCTTCGGGAATGGCTGTGATGATGATTTTGTTATACGTTATCTTTAACGCCTCAACGATTTCATCTGACTGGATTCAATTTAAAAAATCGCTAGTGTTAAAACGTTCGGTCGTTTCACCTAGTTCGAATTTCGAGATTGTCTTATCCTTTATTCTTTCCTATTTTGTCTTTATGTTTGGTTCGAATACGCTATTGATGCTCTTCTTCACATTGATAGGCATGGTACCACACTTAAACTGGAGTCTGTTCTTAGGAATGTTACTAGCAACAACGATGTTCAGCTTGAGTTTGAATTTATTCTTATTCCGATTGTTTAAAAATCCGCAACTCGCGACGGCAATTGGAGTGCTGATTGTAATTATCATGAGTGCAATGGGAATGCCAGTGGCTACGGGGGCTGTAACGAATTTACTGTGGTTAAATGTGCTTGCTTATTGCAGTCCGATGTATTGGATTGTAAAAGCGATTGATTTTCAATCCATGTTTCCATCCGTATGGGTGCTTCTTGGAATGGCAATGGTGCTTCTCACAGCAGGAAGCTACCGCCTTGAACAGTATGTACAAAATAAATAAATTAAATTGGACAAAACATATGTCGAACATCTTTGGATGTTTCAATAGTCATCATTATAAGGATACCGCCAAGAGCCTATAGTCTCTTGGCTACCGAGCTTCAAACTGCCGCTAGGAAATGAATTCCAGCGGTAGTAATTCACATTGAATGCACTCGCTATTGTTCCTGCTATAGAATCCATGGAGCTTTTTCGTGTCCTGTTTTGTCCTTTTTGCTGAAAAGTTAAAGAGGTGCTTCTTGAGTGAGGAGCCTCGCAAGATAAACAGATGATGGGAAGTTCGTTCTCAGGTTGAAAGGCAACAAAAAAGCAAAATGTAACTTATATGTTACATTTTGCTTTTTCTACTATTAGTCTTCTAAGTTTACGTTGTGGTACACTTTTTGAACGTCT
>ERZ772956.2554-NODE-2554-length-11443-cov-5.058483_pt1 | contig 11443 bp, 8 predicted proteins | sample MGYA00580683_ERZ772956 | MGnify/ENA primary metagenome ERZ772956 (study PRJEB29015, sample SAMEA2738077) | human oral metagenome | biome: human oral; feature: human-associated habitat; material: saliva | place: China | collected 2212 ...
TCGTTCGTGATAATTTTGAAGGATTTACAGTATCGCTTTTATGGCATGTTTTTGTAGTTCTTTTTATTTCTAGCGCTTTTTCTTCAATTATATTGAAAATGCGACAACATAAAGAAATTAAAAAAATATTTTTAAACAATGTGGAGAATGTAGAAAATTATAATTCTCTCGATATGTCGAGAATTATTAACTATTATATTGAAAAATTAAATACTATTATAAAAAATAATGAAAATTATAGAAAAGAGATAAAAAATAATAACGATGATAATTCTATTGCTGAGAAGGTTTTAGGTTCTTAATAATATGGTCAGTTATAATATATTCATGAAAGATATTTGAGCGTTAAATTGATTATGGTCGGGAATCTAGTGGAATTAGAGTACTTTTTCGTATAATTCTTGCTTTTAGAGATTGTGCTATGAACTAATCGTTTTGTTGACCGCTTAAAGTTTCTCCCCAGACACCTTCCTCCAGGCCCGATATGACATGACAGAGAGAGCGCTGAAGCTGCTGAGGATGCAGGCTACGGATGCGAAGGAGCCGATCGACCCGATAGAGAACGCCGAGCCGATGGATCCGATGCTCATGAAGGAGTTGACGGATCCGATGCTCAGCATGGAGTTAACAGAGCAGACGCTCAGCATGGAGTTTTTGGATTTTATGGACAGAGATGAATTGTTGGTGCGCACAGTCACCAGGGTATAGGAAACCGCCCCAGGCATTCGAGATCCTGGGGCGGTTCTAGGTAAGTAACTATTCCACGGTCACGGACTTGGCCAGATTGCGGGGCTGGTCGACATCGAGGCCCTTCGCCTCGGCCAGCGCGGCCGCGAAGATCTGCAGGGGGACGACGGTCAGCAACGGCCACATGAGCGTGGGGGTCTGGGGGACGCGGATGACGTGGTCGGCGAAGGGCGTGACCGCCTCATCGCCGTCCTCGGCGATGACGATGGTGCGGGCGCCGCGGGCGCGGATCTCCTGGATGTTGGAGATGACTTTGTCGTGCAGGACGGGCCGGCGCGGGGTGGGCACGATGACGAAAACGGGCAGGCCCTCCTCCACCAGGGCGATGGGACCGTGCTTGAGCTCGCCGGCGGCGAAGCCCTCGGCGTGGACGTAGGCGAGCTCCTTGAGCTTGAGCGCCCCCTCTAGGGCGACCGGGAAGCCCACGTGCCGTCCCAGAAAGAGGAAGGAGGGGCGATCCGACAAATCCGCCCCGAGCTCGCGGACGGTCGTCTCCTGCTCGTCGAGGAGCCGCTGGATCTTGGCGGGCATCCTGCCGAGCTGGGCCAGGTAGTCGGCGACCTCGTCGGGCCACTTGTTGCCGCGCAATTGGGCCAGGTAGAGGCCCAGCAGGTAGCAGGCGGTGATCTGGGCGAGGAAAGCCTTGGTGGAGGCCACAGCGACCTCGGGTCCGGCATGGGTGTAGAGGACGGCGTCGGCCTCACGGGCGATGGTCGAGCCATAGGTGTTGACGATCGCCAGCACGCGCGAGCCCTGCTCGCGGGCGTGGCGCACGGCCTGAATGGTGTCCATGGTCTCCCCGGACTGGGAGATCGCCACCGTCAGAGTCTTCTCGCTCACGATGGGGTCGCGGTAGCGGAATTCGTGGGCCAGTTCGATCTCAACCGGCACGCGGCACCAGTGCTCGATGGCGTACTTGGCGACGTGCCCGGCGTAGGCGGCGGTACCGCAGGCGACGACGATGATCTTGTCCACGCTGCGCAGCACCGAGGCGTCGATGCGCATCTCATCGAGGACGAGCTCGCCCTCCTCGTCCACCCGCCCGCGCAGGGTATCGGCGACGGCGGTGGGCTGGTCATGGATCTCCTTGTCCATAAAGGTCTCGTAACCGCCCTTGACCGCAGCCGAGGCGTCCCAGGAGATCTCCCACTCGGTCAGCGCGACGGCGGAGCCGTCCTCGTCCCAGACCCGTACTTCGTCGGCGGTCAGCAGGACGGTCTGGCCGTCGTCGACCTCGGCGGCGCGAGAGGTGAAGGCCACAAAGGCCGCCACGTCGCTGCCCAGGAAATTCTCGCCGTCGCCGAGCCCGATGACCAGCGGGCTGGAGCGCCGGGCGGCGACGACGGCCCCGGGGGCCAGCGGCGTGACGGCCAGAAGGGTGAAGGCTCCCTCGAGGCGCGCGGTGACGGCGCGCATGGACTCCACGAGCAGGAAGGCGACGGCGTCGGGACCGGGGGTCGGCCCGGCCTGCCCGGCCTTCTCGATGCGGGCGGCCAGATCGAGGTCGAGCAGGTGGGCGACAACCTCGGTGTCGGTGTCGGAGACCAGCTCGCGACCGGCGGCCTCGACCTCGGCCCGCAGGGGGCGGAAGTTCTCAATGATGCCGTTGTGGACCACGGCGAGATTGCCGGCGCGGTGCGGGTGGGCGTTGACGGTCGTGGGCCCGCCGTGGGTGGCCCAGCGGGTGTGGCCGATGCCGGTCACGGCCGGGCGCGGCGGGTCGGCGGCCAGCGCGGCGCGCAGATTGTCGAGCTTGCCCGCGGTCTTGACGATGTCGAGGCCGGCGGGCCCGACAAGGGCCACGCCCGCCGAGTCGTAACCGCGGTACTCCAGGCGCCCCAGGCCGTCCATGAGGACGGTCAGCGAGCGGTCCGACGGGGTCTGAGGGCCGACGTGGCCGACGATTCCACACATGTGGATGATGGAACCACGCCCGCCTCGTTCAGACAACGGGTCGCCTCGTACACCATGTGAGACCTGCGGCATCTCGGGCTGCGGAATGCCCGCAGGTGCGCGCGCATCGGGCGGATGCGCCACACTTGCCCGGTGAGCTCCGCCGCCACCGCCGTGCCGACACCGCCGCCATTCCCGCCGCCGCCCTCACCGTCGCCGTACATAGAGCTCGGCCGCGACCAGTGGCGCGCGCTGGCCTCGACCGCTCCCCTGCCGCTGACGCAGACGGACCTGGAGAGCCTGCGCGGCCTGGGCGACCCGATCGACCTGGCGGAGGTCGACGTCGTCTACCGGCCTCTGACGGCTCTGCTGGAGGACTACATCGCAACGGCCCGCGAGCGCGCCCGGCGCATCTCGGACTTCCTGGACGTGGGGCCCCACCCGACTCCCTTCGTCGTCGCGGTGGCCGGCTCGGTGGCGGTGGGCAAGTCGACGACGGCCCGCCTCATCGCCCACCTGCTGGGCCGATTCCCCCAGACACCACGGGTCGCGCTGGTGACCACCGACGGCTTCCTGCTTCCCAACGCCGTGCTGGAGGAGCGCGGCCTGACGGCCCGCAAGGGTTTTCCGGAGTCCTACGACCGGCGGGCCCTGCTCGACTTCGTCGCGGCCGTCAAGTCGGGGGCCGAGCGGGTCAAGGCTCCCGTGTACTCCCACACCGTCTACGACGTCGTGCCCGGGCGGTCCGTCGCGATCGAACGGCCGGACGTCCTGGTGCTCGAGGGTCTCAACGTCCTCCAGCCGGCGCCGCGCGGGCACGGGGCCGACCCGCCCGACCCCCGCAACCGCGCGAGTCGCGCGGCAGAGGCCTCGGCCCTGGCCGTGAGCGACTTCATCGACTTCTCGATCTACGTCGACGCCGACCCGCGGGACATCCGCCGCTGGTATCTCGACCGCTTCCTGACGCTCAAGCGCACGGCCTTCCAGGATCCGGGCTCCTACTTCCAGCGCTACGCGACCGTCCCCGACGACATCGCCCTGGCCGCGGCCGATGAGGTCTGGGAGTCCGTGAACCTGGCGAACCTGCGGGAGAACATCGCTCCGACCCGCGGGCGCGCCACCCTGGTGCTGCGCAAGGACGCCGACCACCACATGACGCGGGTCCTGCTGCGCAAGATCTGAGTGGCTCGGACCGGCCCACCGGCCCGCTCCGATCATCTCAGGGCGCTGCCGCCGTCGAAGTACCGGGGGCCCGAGGCGACGACGTTCTCGAGTCGCTCGCGCTGATCCGCGGTCAGGCGCACGTCACGGGCGGCGAGGTCGGCGGCCAGATGGCGCGGGCTGGTCGTACCGGGGATGGGGACGACGTCGTCGCCCTTGGCCAGCAGCCAGGCGAGCGCCACCTGCGCGGGGGACGCCCCGAGTTCGTCGGCGACCTCGCGGACGATGGCGACCTGACGGAGGTTCTCGATCAGGTTGGCGCGCCGCCATCGGGGCAGAAGACGTCGGAAGTCCAGGAGGGGCAGGTTCGTGGTCGCCGCGGCCGAGCCGGTGAGCATGCCGCGCCCCAGCGGGCTGTAGGCCACGATCCCGATGCCCAGCTCGCGGGCAACGGCGAGCGCGCCGGCCTCCGGGTCGCGGGTGAACAGGGACCATTCCATCTGGATGGCGGTCAGGGGGTGGACGGCGTGGGCGCGGCGGATCTGGTCGGGCGCGGCTTCACTGACGCCCAGGTGGCGGATCTTCCCGGCGGTCACGGCCTCGGCCATGGCGCCGATGGACTCCTCGACCGGCACCGTCGGGTCGACGCGGTGGAGGTAGTACAGGTCGATGCGATCGGTTCCGAGCCGGCGCAGGGACCGGTCGATCGCACGGCGGATGCGTTCGGGTCGGCCGTCGAACCCGACCGGCAGCCCGAGCCCGGGCAGGGTGCGAATACCGGTCTTGGTCGCGATGACGACGTTATCGCGGTGCCGCCCCAGAGCCGCGCCCAGGACGGACTCGCTGGAGCCGCGACCGTACATCTCGGCCGTGTCGAACAGAGTGATCCCGGCTTCAAGGGCACGGGCGACGGTCCGACGGGCCGAGGCGGTGTCGGGCCGCCCGTAGGCCGTCGCCATGCCCAAGCAGCCCAGACCGATGTCGCTGACATCGAGATCTCCCAGAGGACGCATACGTCCTCCAAACACGAGTAGTTACTCGTAAATGATACGAGTTCATACTCGTATTTTCACATACTGCTGGGGCCGGCGATGCCGATCCCCTAGCCTCGGTGCCATGCCCGCCGCCTCACCCGAGCACCCGCCGCACCCCGATCAGCGCCGTCCTCGGCAGTACCGTCAACGCCGCGGGCTGGAGCGCATGGAACTCATCCTGGACGCCGCCACCCGGGTCGTGGCCGAGGTCGGCTACGAACGCACGACGACGAACGCCATCGCCACGCGGGCGGGCATCTCCCCCGGTTCCCTCTACCAGTACTTCTCGAGCAAGGAGGACATCGCCTCCGCCCTGTGGGAGCGCTACGCCGAGCGCCTGAGCGCCATCGTCGACGACGAGGCCCTGACCCGCCCCGACCTGCCGCCCGAGGAGGTCGTGAACCGCATCATCGACCCGGTCCACGCCCTCAAGACCGCCAACCGGGACTTCGCCCAGCTCTACGCCCGCACGAGCGCCGACGAGCTCGAATCCGTCGCACGGGCCCACACCGAATTCCACCGGCGGCTGGTGGACGTCCTGGCCGCCCGCAACCCGAAGGTCTCCCGGACCGAGCTCGCGGACGTCGCCGCGATCGTCTCCGCGATGTTCTCCACCACGGTGACCAGCGAGACTCTCACCGGCGACCCCACCAAGGACCTGGCCGAGATGAAGCGGGCGATACTCGCCTACATGGGCGCGCGCGGGCTGCGCTGAGCGGGGCGGACCGGCCCGCCCCGCGCCGGTCGTCCGTCGGGGTCTGCGAAGCCCGCCCACAGGAGCGGGGAGGGCCGCTCGAAGCCGGCCTAAAGCCGCGAGGGCGTAGCCTCGGGGCATGATGAAGCGAAAGCAGCGCGACCGAGGGGCGTCCCGCATGAATATTCTGGTGGTCGGACTGGGCGTCATCGGCACGACGTACGGCTACCTCTTTCACGAGGCCGGCCATGACGTCGAGCACCTGGTGCGCGCCAGCAGTGCAAGGGCCGCCGTCGACTCGCTCGATATCGAGCTCCTGGACGGCAGAACCGACTCGAAGGGGTCGAACTCGCACGGCAGGTACACCGTTCGCCGCAGGACGCGCGAGCGCTACGACCTCATCGTCGTCTCCGTGCCCTCGGGCGGCGTCGCCGAGGTGATGAACGACCTCGACACGAACGGAATCCGCGGACCCGTGCTGCTGTGCTGCGGCTTCTGGGGCGAACGCGCGGAGCTGAACAACCTCATGGCCGGCCGCGAGTTCATCCTGGGGTACCCGGTCGCAGGAGGGAGCATCACGGGGAGGACGCTCAGCTGCTGCGTGTTCGACCACATCATGCTCGAACGGGAGGACACGGCGCGAATCCCGAACTACCGGGAGATCGAGGAGCTCTTCCGCTCATGCAGCATCGGACTCGAGCAGCCGTTCGACATGCTCGAATGGATATGGCTGCACATGGCCATCAATGCCGGCGTCGGTGCCGTGGCGGGAATGTACGGGGACATCGACGACACGTCGCGCGCCGCGGAGCGGCTCATGGGCTCCACCACGATGCTCGCCCGCGTCGTGAAAGCGATCCGCGAAACCTCGAGAATCGTGGAATCGCGCGGCGTCAACCTGCGGAACTACCGCGGCGAGCTGCTCCCCTACAGACTGCCGACCGCGCTGTCGGCACCCATGATGAAGCGCATGTTCGCCAGGAACATCCTCACGCGGAAGATCATGACACTGCACAGCAATACCCAGGACCTGCTGTTCGTGTGCAGAACCGTGTACGAAAGCGGCAAGGCGAACGGAGTGGAGGCGCCCGTGTACTACGAGAGCTACGAGGCGGCCCTGAAGAAGGCCTCGCGCTCCGAGCCGGATCATCGCGCGGCTGAGCTCGCCGAAACCGGTGAGAAGGAGACCTGAAACCGCAAGGGCCCAGCCTCGGGGCATGACACAACGGACAACGACGCGAACACCCTCACGCACATCGGCGCGGTCGGCGACGTCCCCGGCCGTTCAGGCCGACGGCCTGACCCGGACCTTCGGGTCCTTCATCGCCGTCGACCGCCTGGACCTGGAGATCCCCACCGGCATCGTCTACGGACTCCTGGGACCCAACGGCGCCGGAAAATCGACGACGCTGCGCATGATCACGACTCTCCTGGCGCCCACCCAGGGGCGGGCCCGGGTCCTGGGGCACGACATCGTCCGCGAGCGCCACGCCGTGCGCAGCCTCATCGGCGTCACCGGTCAGTACGCCAGCGTCGACGAGACACTCACCGGAGTCGAGAACCTGCGGCTCTTCGGCCGCCTGCTGGGATTGAGCAGGCGCCAGGCGCGCGAGCGGGCCGATGAACTGCTGGCCGCATTCAGCCTCACCGACGCCGGGGGCAAGCGGGCAGGCGGATACTCCGGCGGAATGCGACGTCGGCTGGACCTGGCCGTCTCACTGATCGCCCAGCCCCCGCTCATCTTCCTCGACGAACCCACCACCGGCCTGGATCCGCGCACGCGCGAGCAGATGTGGGACGTCATCCGCTCCCTGGCGGAAAGCGGATCCACAATTCTGCTGACCACCCAGTACCTGGAGGAGGCCGACCGACTGGCGCACCGGATCGGCATCATCGACACCGGCAGGCTCATCGCAGAGGGCACACCCGACGAGCTCAAGGACCGAGTGGGCCGCAGCTCCCTCATCCTGACCCCAGCCGCGCCCGAGGACCGGGCCGCGACCGCCGCCGTCATCGAGCGGGTGACCGGGAGCGCCCCGGCGGTCGTCGACCAGGGCGTCCACCTGCAGACACCGCTGACACGGGCCTCGGTGGCCACCGAGGTGCTCGTGGCACTGCGCGACGCCGACCTGTCCCCCCGGACCGTCTCGGTTGACCGCCCGAGCATGGACTCGGTCTTCATGTCCCTGACCGGACACGACTCGGACGACGGCGACTCGGCGGCGTCCGCTGCCCGCGATGCGCCGTCGGAGCCCGAATCCTCGCCGTCACTCTCATCCGCCCGTTCACGCGACGCCAAGGAGCAGTCATGACCCCCACCAGCATCTCATCGGCGTCTCCCGCATCGCCGACCGCCTTCTCATCGGGCGCCTCCCGCTTCAGCGAAGCACGGATCATCCCCGACACCCTCTCCATGGCATGGCGCTCCCTGATCACCATGCTGCGCAACTTTGGGGAGTCCTTCGACATCCTCCTCCAACCGATCATGTTCACCATCATGTTCGGCGAGATCTTCGGAGGCGCCATCGCCGGGAACGTCAAGGCCTACCTGCCCACGATCGTCCCGGGACTGATCATCATAAACGCGCTGACCACGAGCCAGAGCGTGGGCGTGGACCTGCGCGAGGACATGGACAAGGGAGTCTTCGACCGCTTCCGCACCCTGCCGATGTCGCGGGTCGCGCCCGTCCTGGGCCCCATGGTCTCCGACGTGCTGCGCTACCTCGTGTGCACCTCGCTGACCGTACTCACCGGCGTCGCCCTGGGCTACCGGCCCGAGAACGGCTGGTCCGGGGCGCTGGGCGCCATCGCTCTGGCCACGGCCTGCGCCTGGGCCATCGCCTGGATCTTCCTGCTGCTGGGAACGCTCTTCTCCTCGGCCCAGGCGGTCACCTCCTTCTCGGTGATCATCATGTTCCCGCTGACCTACCTGTCCAACGCGATGGTGCCCACCTCAACGCTGCCGGGCTGGCTCAAGGCCTTCGTGCGCAACAACCCGATCTCGCACATCGTCGACGGTTGCCGATACCTGTTGGACGGAACGGCGACGGGTTCAGCCGAGGACGTGCGCACCGCGATCATCGGCTCCCTCCTGGTCCTGGCCGTCATGGCCCCGTCGACGGTGATCCGCTACCAGCGGCGCAACGCCTGACGGCGCGCCCGGGCCACGGGCGCTGGACGCTAGACGACATCGACGGGTCCGGGCGATGATCGCTCCGGGCGGCCTCGCCCGCCAGACGGCGGGCGAGGCCGCCCGCGTGCGCAATGAGTCGGACGCGGTCCAACGGCCGGATCCGCTCCTCGGCATCGGCCAGGACTCGGGCATCCACACTCCCGGCGCGCTCACGCAGGTAGCGGTGCGACAGGAGGCGGCAGGTCTGGTTGGCTCCCACCGCCAGCGCGGTAGCGAGCAGTTCGGCGCCCAGGCCCTGTTGCTGCGGTCCCGCCTGCGCGCCGGCCATGGTCGACAGCCCGACGGCGGCGGCGAGCGCCATGATCGTGGGTATGTCGCGCTGCTGCGGGGCGGAGTCGGTCAGCATGTCGCGCAGGAGCGGGACGGCCCGGGCGCGCACGCCCGCGGCGTCGAGTTCGACGGCGTCGCCCTGATCGAGTTCGACGTCGGTGACCAGGCACATGCCCAGGACGTAGAGCTCCCAGGGGGACCCCGCGCCCATGACCGTGCGCCAGCGTCCGGCGTAGCGCAGGCTCACGCGCTGGATGAGGGCGGCCTCCCGGGGCCGTCCCAGCATCAACTCGAGCTCCCCGCGCACGGAGTAGAAGATGAAACGCAGGGTACCGGGGAAATCCGTCGCCTCCAGCATCGTCAGATGTTTCTCGGCAGCCTCCTGACGAGGATCGAGGCAGACCGTGCAATAGAACTGTTCAAGACGCAGCGCCGTCCGATAGCCGCCGCCCCAGGACGGCAGGATCCGATCGAGGAGCGCCAGCGCGCGAGCGCACGCCTCCACGACCCGGTCGTAGCGACCCAGCGACATAAGGATCTGGAGACGGTGGGTCTGCAGCTCGAACATGTCGATGCCGGCCAGGCCAGCGCCCTGGAGCCGGTCCAGGAGCGCCTCGATGACGTCCAGGGCGGCGTCGGGACGGCCCTCATTCTCCAGCTCGGTGGCCAGGCATCGTCCCGCCGCCCGAGCCACCCAGGGCTCGCGGTCCGCGATGAGCTCAGGCCACTGCCCGGCCGGAGCGAGCAGGAAGCGCCGCACGGCGGCCATGTCCCCCTCGCCGTCGAAGGACCGGCGCAGGGATGAGCGAATCTCCGCGGACAACGGCGGCAGAAGCCCCGACGTGGCACACAGGGCCAGAACGGCGAGGCCGGCCTCATTGCCGCGCAGTCCCCCAGCCGGCTGGGCGGCGACCCTGATGAGGCGCGGACCGTAGCCCGCAACGCGCTCATACCCCCAGGTGACGCTCCACAAACGCAGAAGGGCGGCGCCGATGAGACAAATCACATCCCTGAGGTCGGCATTCACGCCCGCGTCAGCGCCGTCGGCCTGTTCGAGAAGTCGGTCGAGCTCCTGGAGCACAACGGCCTCATCATCCATGAGCCGCCGGAAGACGCGGTCGTGCCGCTCGGCCTGCGGATGGTCGGCGTCGCCGAAGTCGCCGGCGCCGACGGGCAGACGGACCTGGGAGCACACCTCCAGCGCCCAGTCCCGCAGGGCGCGCCGGGCCCGCACCTCGTCGCCGGAGTCGGCCAGCCGCGACAGGACGACATCGCGTACGGTGACGAGCATATGGAATCGAGGCAGGCCGCGGTCGCGCACGATGAGCAGCGAATGGGTCACCAGGGCGTCGAGCAGGTCGGGCGCCTCCGGCCCGACGACGGCCTCGGCCGCCCCCAGGGTGAAACCGTCGGCGAGCAGGGCCAGCCGGGCCAGGGCATGCCGTTCGGAGACGTCCAGCAGGTTCCAGGACCATTCGATGACCGCGGTCAGGGTGCGCTGCCGGGTCGGGGCGTCTCGCGCGCCCGTGAGCATCCCGGGACGCCCCGGCAGCCTGGCGGCGATCTGCCCCACCGACAGGGTGCGAGTGCGGGCAGCCGCGAGCTCGATGGCCAGGGGGATCCCCTCCACACGGCCCAGCAGGGCCTCCAAGTCCCCGTCGTCGATGACCTGGTCGGGGCGAGCGGCCAGGGCGCGAGCGCGGAAGAGCCCGGCGGCCGCGGCCGCATCCAGCGGCTCCAGGCGGTGGACGTGCTCCGCCCCCAGGTCGAGCCTGCGGCGCGAGGTCGCCAGCACGCGCAGGTCCGGGCAGCCGACCAGGAGCGGGCCGACAAGATCGGCGACCTCGTCCGCCAGGTGCTCGCAGTTATCCAGGATCAGGAGGGTCCCCGGCGGGGCCAGGACGGCGCGCACAACCGCACGGGGGTCGGCATCGGCGGCGAGCGGGCTCCCGACGGCGTTGAGGATGGCCCTGAGCAGATCGACTCCGGAATCGACCTCGGCGAGCGCGACGGCGTAGACGGCGGGACGGCGACTGCGCGCGGCCACGGCCCGAGCCAGAGTGGTCTTGCCGACCCCGCCCGGCCCGGTGATGGTGACCAACCGGTGAGTGCTCAAAGCCCCCAGGACACCGGCCACATCGTCCTCACGGCCGAGGAAATGGTCGGGAACCGGCACCAGGCCGCGGCGCACCGGGTTCTCAGCGGCCAGAACCGCTTCGTGGGCGGCGCGCAGGGCGGGTCCCGGCACGGCGCCCTGCTCGCGCAGACGGCGACGATGATCCTCGTAGATCTCCAGAGCAGCCGCGGGCGAACGCGTCCAGGACACGGCGCGCATGAGGGCGGCCAGGACCGCCTCGTCGCTGCCGTCGCGCCGGGCGGCGGCGCGCAGCAGAGGCAGGGCCCGCTCGCACTCGCCGGTGGCCTCCAAGGCGAGCGCCCGGTCGCGGCGGG